>Ga0066826_10001112_pt1 | contig 13819 bp, 13 predicted proteins | sample ETNtaG_12_FD_65496 | JGI IMG/M metagenome (GOLD analysis project Ga0066826, IMG submission 65496) | Marine microbial and viral communities from oxygen minimum zone, Eastern Pacific Ocean - ETNP201306SV49 | ecosystem: Environmental > Aquatic > Marine > Oceanic | place: Pacific Ocean: Eastern... | reverse complement strand
CGTAGTTCAATGGATAGAATAGGGCCCTCCTAAGGCTTAGATGTAGGTTCGATTCCTACCGAGGGGACCACTCCCTTAAGAAATTCCTCAGTAACCCCTTGAGATACATGCAGTTTCCCGAAATAACACTGCTGCTTGAGGACCGTTACTGTGGACCACAATCATTCCTATCTTTACCTTCGTAAAAGCACCTATTACTACTCTCGTCGTGTCCCTTTGGATATGCTCGATCAATACACCTCAAACCGCATCGTTTTGAGCTTAAGAACTCGATCAAGGCGTGTAGCCCTTAGGGGATCCCAACAGATAAGCATTCAGCTTGAAAATCACTGGAGTGCCATTCGTGTCGACCAAATAACAAAGAAACTAGCCAAACAAACCAATGTAGAAAGGTTGCATGTAGGTTTTGAAGGCTGTGGATATGACTTGAATGATGCTCGCGATCTGTACCTGCGTCTTAAAGGTGAAAGCAAAGGTGATACTTTTTATCGTGTAGCAGAACGAAATATTGAGTATGTTGTTGATACCATTGGTAACAGAGATCTAAGCCAATATAGCAGTACTGATGGAGCAGCATTTCGTGATGCTTTGATTACCAGAGGTCTAGCCATCAGTTCAGTTAAGCGTATATTTTCCTCTGTTCGATCAATCCTAAATCTGATCATCAAAGAACATGGGCTTGAGGTTACCAACCCCTTCTCAGGCACCTTCATGCCAGAAGAGACCACTATCAAGAAACGATCCACGATCCCTATGCCTGTCATCAAGAAAGTCCAGTCTTTGTGTGTTGATCATAATGATGAACTTCGATGGATTGTGTCTTTGATCAGCGATACGGGCATGAGACTTGGAGAAGCTTGTGGCTTAAAGATTGATGATGTTGTGTTGGATGCGGATATACCGCACCTTCATATATGCCCTAATGAAGCTCGTGGACTAAAAACACAATCAAGCACCAGAACGATTCCACTAGTAGGCGAAGCCCTATGGGGAGCATCACAAGCAGCCAGAGCTAGCAATACGGAATACCTGTTCCCTCGGTACACCAAGACAGGCAAAGCCAATGCCAATTCAGCAAGTGCAGCCTTAAATAAATGGCTTCGAGACCATGCACCAGAGGGCTGTGTTATCCACTCATTTAGGCATTCCATGCGCGATAGGCTACGGGCTGTTGAGTGCCCTAAAGACATCGTAGACCAAATAGGGGGCTGGACGCTAGGCAGTGTTGGGGAAAGCTATGGCAATGGTTATCCGCTTGAAGTGTTAAATAGATGGCTAAGCAAGATAGAAGGTCGTGATACCGACTAACTTCCACGCTTGGCAGCGATAATAAACAATACCCCGATACTGGTTTCGACAATCAACCTAAATATTGCCAAGCCTGAGAATGGCCCGGCAGCTACAGCAAGGTTAGCAATCAAAGTGGAAAAGGAAACGAGCAACCAAAAGCCGCCAGTATAGTAGGCGAAAGAAATCCTAGTCGATTCTGGTGTATAGGGTAAGTACCAGCAGAGGCAGACTAATGTTGACCGCAGGAACACATTATTTATCATGGCCTTTTGTAAAACCGGGGTTAATTCTGACCCATAAATCAATTCAGCAGTTAAATCTGGAAGGAGTAAAAACAACACAACCCAAGATCCAAGGTAGATAGCAGAAAGATGAAAAGTTAGGCGGATCAATTGGTGCACCAAAGCAGCAGTGTTATTTCGGGAAACTGCATGTATTTCAAGGGGTTACTGAGGAATTTCTTAAGGGAGTGGTCCCCTCGGTAGGAATCGAACCTACATCTAAGCCTTAGGAGGGCCCTATTCTATCCATTGAACTACGAGGGGGCGGGAGGATATTACGCAAGCTGGGCAGTGAAAGCAACACCTTGATATGGCCAGTGCGAGTATTGGTGAGTAGTTTGGACCTTAATTTCCCCCCGATAAGAAGTCGTTGGGCTTTATATGGATAAAAGTCACGGTGCAAATAGCTGGTGGGAAGTATTTTGCTAAAACAAAAACTATATTTTTTATCTGTCGGTTATGTTTTCAGTGCTGTCGGATTTTTCTCAGTCAATTAAATGCGGGGCTATACTCTCCAGAAATGTTTCCATAAACTCCATAGCCAGAATTGAGCGAGGGCTGTGACTGGGGTAAAGCACGGCAAGACGGTGTGCCATGTTTGGCGCAAAGGGGCGGATAATTAACCCCTTATGTTCGTATTCATAGGCGTCGATTTCACTAACAATGGATACCCCAGCGCCAGCTGCCACCATTAGGCATGCAGAACCAAACTGGCGGATCACTGCCAATGATTTAATTTGCACACCACGAGCTGTAAATTCTGTTGTCAGATCTCGAGTAAAAGTTGTATCAGATTTTGGGTGTATTAAACCTTCGTTGTCTAGATCTTCAGGCCTGATTTCAGATAGGGCACTGAGCCGATGTCCTGGTGGTAAAATGCACACGGTACGCATATTCAAGTTTTTGTGGACTACCGCTGGATGGCCCTGAAAAGCTTCGGTGATGCCCACATCGTATTGCTTGTTGATAATCCACTCTAAAATATATTCTGGGCGATCAGGTTCCACCGATAGTATGACGCCAGGCCTGGTCTTTAGAAATTTCGCTAGAATGCCGGGAAGTTTGGTGGTGGCAAAGCCCGGTAAGCAGGCAATTCCCAAATGGCCAGACTTGCGTAGGTGCATGTCTTTGGCCAGTACTTCAAAATTGGCTACGCCGTCGAGTAATCGGGTGGCTTCTTCTAGTAGGTAACGTGTTTCCTGTGTGGGGACTAGTTTGCCATCAGTACGTTGAAATAATTCAAATCCAATGGACTCGGAAAAGCTGTTTATGAGCCGACTCACAGCGGGTTGTGAAATATTCAATGCTTCAGCCGCGCGGGTATAATTTCCCATTGATGCCACCGCTTTAAGAGCTTCTAATTGTCGTAGGCTAGTTGTCATAATGTTGCCTCTTGGCTGGCCAGATAGTCGATGGCAGATGAGCCGCTAATTTAGTACAAAATGGCCAGCTAACGAGTATCGAATATAGATCGAATTTTGCACCATCTAAAGTAGAAAAGCATCACCATTTAAGGGTAAATTTTGCACTTGATTTGCTTAGTCTAACCTTATTGTTACCGAGCTATTTGAGTATTTTAGGTTACGGCTAATAACAAAATCATAACACTAAGTTATAAAAAAAGACAATAAATAACTATTGTATTATATTTTATCATGTGGCTTAATAAAATTAGGCCTTTTCTAAGTTTATTGTTTGGGGGGCCGTAATCTAAGAATAAATTATTAACTCCAACGGGGGAATTATGAAATCGAGAATGATTAAATATCTTGTAGCTGCCACCTTGGCGGGTGTGTCATCTAGTGCATTAGCCATAACCGAAGTCCAGTGGTGGCATGCCATGGGCGGTACCAACGGGGAGCGTGTTAACAAGATTTCCGCTGATTTTAATGCATCCCAGTCTGACTATAAGATAGTTCCTGTTTATAAAGGCAACTATACAGAAACCATGACGGCGTCCATTGCTGCTTTCCGGGCTGGGCAACAACCCCACTTGGTGCAGGTTTTTGAGGTTGGCACAGCCACTATGATGTCAGCTAAAGGTGCGATCTATCCTGTAGAACAGCTGATGGAAAACGCAGGTGAGTCTTTGGATAAAAGTGCTTACTTACCAGCGGTTATTTCTTATTATCAAACATCGGATGGTGAGCTGCTGTCTATGCCGTTCAATAGCTCCACACCGGTATTGTGGTATAACAAAGATGCGTTGGATAAGGCAGGTGCGGCCGTTCCGACCACATGGGACGAAGTCAAATCGGCATCCCAAAAATTAGTTGATAGTGGCATGGAGTGCGGATTTTCGTTTGGTTGGCAGTCGTGGGTTAACGTGGAGAATTACTCCGCATGGCACAACTTGGAACTTGGCACTAAAGAAAATGGCTATACTGGCTTTGATACTGAGCTGACCTTTAATAATAGTAAGGTTACGGCTCACCTTGATCGTATTGCTGATATGTCGGATGGCAACCTGTTTGTTTATGGCGGTCGACGCGGTGACAGCCTGCCCATGTTTACTAATGGCAAATGTGGTATGTGGATGAACTCTTCAGCTTATTATGGGGGCATTAAGTCGCAGGCTAAGTTTACCTTTGGTCAAACCATGCTGCCTCTGGATACAACAGTAGCAAGTGAAGCACAAAACTCCATTATAGGTGGTGCAACCCTATGGGCATTAGCCGGACACGAAGATGAAGAATACAAGGGATTGGCTAAGTTTTTGACCTATCTTTCTTCTCCTGAAGTACAGGCATGGTGGCATCAGGAAACAGGCTATGTGCCGATTACAACCGCCGCTTATGATTTGTCCAAATCGCAGGGTTTTTATGAGCAAAACCCAGGTACGGATACGGCGATTAAGCAGCTTAGTCTAAATGTTCCTACAGCCAATTCTCGCGGTTTGCGTTTCGGTAACTTTGTACAGATTCGAGATGTGATCAACGAAGAAATGGAAGCTCTTTGGGAAGGTTCAAAAACAGCTAGTGAGGCAATGGATGCGGCGGTTAAACGCGGCAATACCTTACTAAGAAAGTTTGAACGTTCAGCCAAATAAACGTCACTTTGTTGGGTTCGCCCTGCTGTACCTATAGGTATGGCAGGGCCTTTATCAAGTTAGAGGCATTTAATGCTTAAACGTGTACATTTTCCATCCTCCCCCCTGCCATATTTGTTGATTGCGCCACAAGTCATTATCACTTTGGTGTTCTTTATGTGGCCGGCCAGTCAGGCATTGTTTCAGTCATTCTTAATGGAGGATGCCTTTGGTCTTTCGTCTGAGTTTGTGGGATTGGAAAATTTTGACGTGTTATTTGGGGATGAGCAATACATTGATGCATTTGGTCGCACCATGTTCTTTTCCTTTCTTGTGGCGGGATTGTCTATGACGGTGGCCTTGGTACTGGCCGCATTTGCTGATCGTGTTATTCGTGGTGCCACCGTGTACCGTACACTGTTGATTTGGCCTTACGCAGTTGCCCCTGTCTTGGCAGGAGCGCTTTGGGTTTTTATGTTCAATCCAACGCTGGGGATTTTTCCTTATCTATTAAAATTTATCGGGATTAAATGGAATCACTATCTTAATGGTGGTCAGGCTATGGGTCTGGTCATCTTAGCCGCCGCATGGAAACAGGTGGCTTATAATTTCCTTTTTTATCTGGCTGCTATGCAGTCAATTCCTCGCTCAATCATTGAGGCTGGTGCAATTGATGGGGCAGGGCCAGTCCAGCGCTTTTGGACCTTGGTATTTCCCTTAATTTCTCCGACCACATTTTTTCTGTTAGTCGTGAATATTGTGTACGCGTTCTTTGACACCTTTGGCATTATTCATGCGGTGACACAAGGTGGTCCAGCGGGTTCCACCACCATCTTGATCTATAAAGTATTTAATGATGGATTTGTTGGTCTGGACCTGGGAGGGTCTGCCGCCCAGTCTGTGGTGCTTATGTTCATGGTAATAGCCATGACCGTAATCCAATTTCGTTATGTTGAAAAGAAGGTTGACTACTAATGATTGAAAATCGACCATTTTTCACGTTTATAACCCATTGTGTAGTCATTCTGGGCGTATTACTTGTCGCTCTACCTATCTGGATAACCTTTGTAGCAGCCAGTCATGATGAGGTCCGTATGCTGCAAAGTCCCCTTCCGATGTTGCCCGGCACTCATTTATGGGAAAATTTCAAACAGACATTATTCGGGACTGGTCTGTCAGGCACAGAGAGTGCGCCGGTTTGGCGTATGATGCTCAATAGTTTGGTGATGGCATTAGGTATATCGTTGGGGAAAATTGCCATTTCATTAACTTCGGCATATGCCATTATTTATTTCAAATTTCCCTTTCGCATGGGCTTCTTCTGGATGATTTTTATTACCCTGATGCTACCCGTGGAAGTTAGAATTCTACCCACCTTTGAAGTTGTGGCTAACCTTGGCCTGTTAAACAGCTATTGGGGTCTTACTATTCCACTCATAGCCTCAGCTACTGCTACATTCATGTTTCGTCAGGTATTCCTAACCATTCCCGACGAAATGTTAGAAAGTGCTCGCATAGATGGTGCTGGGCCTATGCGATTTTTCTGGGACATTTTGCTGCCTCTTTCTCGCACCAATATTGCGGCGTTATTTGTGATTCTGTTTATTTATGGGTGGAACCAGTATTTGTGGCCACTGCTGATAACAACAGATACAGATATGACCACTATAGTCATGAGCATCAAACAAATGCTGGAGGTGGCAGAGCAGTCCCCACAGTGGAATATTATTATGATGACCGCACTGTTGGCGATGCTGCCGCCGATTATTGTTGTGGTAACTATGCAGAAGCTTTTTGTGAAGGGCTTGACGGAAACAGATAAATAGGACGCCCAATCATGGCTGAAATACAACTCGATAATTTAACCAAGTGTTATGGCTCAGTAGAGGTTTTGCACCATATAGAGGGGCATATAAACGATGGTGAATTCATTGTTATAGTAGGGCCTTCTGGTTGTGGCAAATCCACTTTATTGCGCATGATTGCAGGACTGGAAACCGTAAGTTCAGGCGAGATTTCGATCGGTGGTCAAGTGGTGAATAATCAGGAACCTGCTGACCGTGATATTGCTATGGTGTTCCAGAACTATGCACTTTATCCGCATATGACCGTAGCTGAAAATATGTCCTATGGTCTGAAAATTCGTAAGCTACCAAAAGATGAGATTCGGCAGCGTGTACAACAGGCAGCAGACATTCTGGAAATAAGTGAATTTTTGGATCGCAAGCCGCGCCAGTTATCTGGCGGGCAACGTCAACGAGTAGCAATGGGGCGAGCCATTGTTCGCGAGCCTGCTGTATTTTTGTTTGATGAGCCCTTGTCAAATCTGGATGCCAAACTGCGGGTGCAAATGCGCCTCGAAATTCGAAAGCTGCAGCAAGACCTTGGCTTAACTTCCATCTATGTTACCCATGATCAGGTTGAAGCCATGACGCTGGGAGATCGATTGATGGTGCTAAATGATGGCTATGTTGAGCAGTTTGGCACCCCGATTGAACTCTATCAGTATCCCGAGACAGTATTTGTTGCAGGATTTATTGGTAGTCCATCGATGAACTTTATACCGGTCAGCAGGATAGATGGTAAAGCGCCATTGAGATTGCCTAATGGTGTAATAACTGGATTTAGTGGGCATGTTGAACATGCCAACCTATTACTGGGTATTCGTCCAGAGCATTTTGTCGAAGCGCCTGCAGGAGCATTTCAGTTACAGGTTGAAATGTTAGAGCACTTGGGAGCGACTACTTTGGTACATGGTATTTTAGAGGGCACCGATATTGCCTTGGTTGTCAGCCTTGAGGGCTTTAGGGATATTGATATCGGTAGTATTTTGAACGTTGATGTGGAGCCGGACAGTCTGCATTTTTTCAACCCCGAAACGCAAAAGAGGATTGGCTAATGGACGGTAGGTCATTTTTGCACTCTGCACATGCCGAAACGGATATGGTTTATGTACAGGGTCACCGGGGTGCGCGGGGGGTGTTGCCGGAAAATACTTTGCCAGGCTTTGCCTATGCGCTGTCTCTAGGCATCCACTCCCTGGAGCTTGATGTTCTATTAACCAGAGACAATATTATAGTCGCTACCCATAACACCAGCTTGCATCCGGACACCACCCGAACTAGGTCTGGCGAATGGGTGGGGGCTGATGCCTTCGAGATCAGAAATCTGACTTTGGAGCAGTTGCAAAGTTTTAATGTAGGCAGTTGTCGTTCGGGCAGTACCTACCAACAGCGGTTTAACGAGCAGCGCAGCCTCGATTTTGCAGCCATCCCTGCGCTTACCGATGTTTTTAAATTGTTGCTTGAGCCCCAGCATAAATTGGCATGGCTTAACATTGAAGTGAAATCAGACCCCATCAACCCAGAAATAGCGACACCCATAAAGGTTATTGCTAAACAACTGGCTGATAGCATTAAAGAGTTTGGTTTAGAAAGGCGTGTTTCAGTGCAGAGTTTTGACTGGAATCTGTGTCTGGAAATGCAACGCCTTGCGCCCCATATTACTACCTCTTATCTCACCAGTGTTGGGCCGGAGGATCAATATGGCAGTAACAATATCTATCCTAACTCGCCGTGGATGGGGCCCCTTGCTAATGCGCATTTGGAGAGCTCGCTGCCTGAGGTTATTGCAAAATCAGGCGGCAAGATGTGGGCTCCTTATTTTGATAATCTGACCAAAGCCGATATGGATATTGCGCGTAACCTGGGATTGATCACCTATGTCTGGACAGTGAATGATCTGGCGGATGTCGACAGAATGATAGATCTGGGGGTGCATGGCATTATTTCTGACTATCCACTAGAGGTTTTAACACATCTTCATGCACAGGGTAGGGCTGCTTCATTGCTTCCTCAGCAATAAATTTCCCGGCTAAAAGTTCTGTTAACGCCCATAAGCTTCGACTTATGGGCGTCCTATTTCCTTCCCTTATTTTGTTTTATTGATTCAACATATCGCCGCGTCCTTGTGTGCTTATATTTTACGATTGCTGTGATGAGTACTCATACAATATTGTTGAAAATACTATTTATTGAATCGTCTACTGGCTGGTATAGGCTTATTGAAAGTGAATTCAATATATTCGAAAGAGTGTTTTATGGAAAAACATAATGGTATATAGATGATAAAGCTTGACAAAAGGTTCGAACGAATGTTAAAAATATTCAAACGAATAATAAATACGCTGTATCTATAAATCTAATCGCGTTTTCCAAATCTATATTCAGAGCTAAGAGAAGATGGCTTTATCTACAAGACAGAAAAAAATCATGAACCGGCTGCATGAAGTAAATAGTGTGCTATCCAGTGCTGATATCACTTCCTTGTTTAATGTCACGGTCCAGACTATTCGTAAAGACTTAAACGAACTAAGTGAATTGGGTTTGGTGCGGCGAGTACATGGTGGCATTAGTTTGCCCAGCAGCAACCAAAATTTGTCATTCAGTAATCGTACGGTTATGAACCTTGCAGCAAAGCAAAATATCGCCCGCAAGGTTGTGGAGCTTCTGCCTGAGAATAGTAGTATTTTCTTGGGTATTGGTACGACGCCTCAACAGGTTGCTTTAGCTTTGCTGGATCATCCAGGGCTTACGGTGGTGACCAACAATATCAATGTGGCTCTTACCCTTTGTCATAATGCTAATATTCAAACCCACTTGGCGGGTGGCAAAGTGCGTATCAATGATCAGGACATGATGGGGCCAGATACCATTGAATTTTTGGCAAAATTTAATATTCAATTTGGTGTTTTTGGTGTAGGAGGGCTCAACCAGAAGGGTCAATTACTGGATTTTTCACCTGAAGAATCGAGTGTTTCACGCACTATTATAGAGAACAGTGCAACCAGGATCTTGGTTGTAGACCACACAAAATTTGAGCGCTATGCACCGGTTATTTCAGGTGTGCTCGATGATATAGATTATTTAATTATGGACGTAATTTCGGAACCGATATATGAACATTGCAAGCACTTTGACATTGAAATCTTCGAGGTTGGGTCTGAAGCCAGAGGTGAGTCATGCTAAAAATTGATAGCTTGTGCTGCAGTTACAATAACCAACGTGTTGTCGATAATATTAATCTAACTGTTGGTGACGGTGAGTTTGTTGTCCTGCTAGGTCCTTCTGGTTGTGGTAAATCCACAACCCTCAAGATGATCGCTGGTCTGGTAGATCCTGAAGCCGGTAAGATCGAGTTGAACGGAAAAGAGATCACTCACTTGTCACCTGGTGAGCGCAAACTGGCTATGGTTTTTCAATCCTATGCTTTATTCCCACACTTAACGGTTGCAGAAAATATATTGTTTGGCCTGCAGGCGCGAAAAACAGATAAACAAGAACAGCAGAAGCGGCTCAAATCAGTGGTTGAATTAGTTGGCTTGGGTGAGCATTTATCTAAAAAACCTGGGCAGCTCTCCGGCGGACAATGTCAGCGTGTTGCTCTGGCCAGAGCTGTGGTTGCCCAGGCTAATTTGTGTCTAATGGACGAACCCTTGTCCAATCTTGATGCTAAGTTACGCGACGAAATGCGTACTGAAATCCGTGCCTTACAACAGCGTCTTGGCATGTCGGTTATTTATGTGACCCATGACCAGGTTGAGGCTATGAGTATGGCCGATAAAATCGTTTTAATGAACGGAGGCAAAGTGGAACAAATAGGCAGTCCTAAATTGTTATACAGTCAGCCGGCGACTCCGTTTGTGGCCCAGTTTGTGGGCACACCACCAATGAATATTGTTGCTAAAGGCGATTCATTGGTTGGTATCCGCCCCGAGCATATATCTATAACAGAAACAGGTATAGCAGCCAGAGTGATTGGTTGTGACTATCATGGTGCAGATACAATTGTGTTGGCGGATATCAGTGATCCAGGTAACGCTGAAAAGTTGATCAAGATTCGGTCAGCGGGTCACGTTATGTTAGATCCAGGGCAGCAAATATCAGTTCAATGGGAGGCTGAGTTTGAGCACAATTTTGTAGCTTGATCTCAGGGTTCTGATGAAAAACAGGCAATTAACTATTAATAATAAGAGGATTACGTTAATGAGAAACTTAAATAAACAACTGCTGACGTGTGCATTTGCGTCATTGGTTGGCGTTAGTGGCTTGGTGCATGCCGCCTCTGACTTGACTATGTATTATCCGGTTGCTGTTGGCGGCGCCCTTACTAAGGTAGTTGATGGTATGGTGGATAAATTTGAAGCCCAAAATCCGGATATTAATGTCACTGCTATTTATGCAGGCAATTATAATGATGCCCGTGTTAAGGCCTTAGCGGCATTAAAAAGTGGTGAGCCTGCGCAGTTGTCTGTGATGTTTTCCATAGATGTGCATGCTTTACGTAATATGGATGCCATTGTGGCTTTTGACGATGTTATTAGCACCGATGCGGAAAGACAATGGTTAGATAGCTTTTATCCGGCGTTGATGGAAAATGGTAAAGCTGATGGTAAGACTTGGGGAGTCCCATTCCAGCGTTCTACTATCGTTATGTACTATAACAAGGATGCTTTTAAGGCAGCAGGCCTCGACCCAGAGCAGCCGCCCACCACTTGGGAAGAGTTTATCAATGTGGGTCAGAAGCTGGTTAAAAAAGATGCTGCTGGCAATGTTGAACGCTGGGGGGCCATGATACCTTCGACCGGTTATCCCTACTGGATGTTTGGTGCTTTGACCAAACAAAACGGTGAGGTACTGATGAATCAGGCAGGCACCGAAACTTATTTTGATAACCCAGGTGTTATTTCTGCTCTGGAATATTGGCAGGATTTGGGCTCAAAGCATACCATTATGCCAGAAGGTGTTATTGAATGGGGTACTTTGAGGCAGAACTTCTTGGAGCAAAAGACGGCTATTATGTGGCACTCCACGGGTAATTTGACTACCGTCAAGAACAAGGCCAACTTTGATTTTGGGGTGGCCATGCTGCCTGGTAATAAGGATCTGGGTTCACCAACTGGCGGCGGTAATTTTTATCTGTTCAAACAGTCATCTGCAGAAGAAAAGCAAGATGCTCTCAAGCTGGTTAAGTTTATGACATCACCAGAACAGGCTGCCCATTGGTCAAAAGCTACTGGTTATATGGGAGTCAGTGCCGATGCTTATGAAACCGATACGTTGCGTGATTATGTAAAAGCATTTCCGCCTGCATTGGTTGCTCGCGACCAGTTGATGCACGCTACAGCGGAATTGTCCACTCATGAAGCGGGTAAAGTGCGTAAGTATCTGGATGACGCTATTCAGGCAGCGCTGACCGGTCAGGAGAGTGCAGCTGAAGCCCTAGCGGGTGCTCAAGCTCAAGCAAAAAGAGCCTTAAAGCGTTATAAATAAGTGTGTGGTGGGGCGGTAAAGCCCCACCAGTTTCTTTGTTCCACGCAGTTTCATATTGAGCAATAAAATGAACAAGAAGGTTAATTTAAAAGCCTGGGCGTTGATGTTGCCGGCATTATCACTACTGATAGCATTTACCCACTGGCCTACCTTAAAGTCAGTGTTCCGAAGTGTGACATGGGCTAAGTCGGATATGGCCCCCAGTCAGTTTGTCGGTCTAGAAAACTATGCCATGATGCTAGACGATCCGGTATTTTGGAAAGTCATGGAAAACAACCTCTGGTACGCTATAGGCACAGTGCCAACATCCATCGCTTTAGCTATTATCATGGCTCTATGGGTAAACAGTAAAATGCGTTTTACAGGTTTGTTACGTCTGGCCTTTTTTACCCCTACTATATTGCCTATGATTACCGTGGCTAATATTTGGTTATTCTTCTACAGTCCTAATATTGGTTTGTTTGATCAACTGTTGCAGATGGTTAATATTGATGGCCCTAACTGGCTTGGCGACCCGGACCTGGCATTACCTAGCCTTATTTTTATGACAGTTTGGAAAGAAGCTGGGTTTTTTATGATTTTTTATCTAGCGGCCCTGCAGCTACTAAGTGTGGAATTATATGAGGCTGCAAAGGTGGAAGGTGCTTCGGCATGGTGCATATTTCGCAAAATCACCTTCCCGCTATTAATGCCAACCACCTTGTTCGTATTGATCAATGCCTTGCTTAATGCTTTTAAATTGGTAGATCACCTATTTATTCTTACCAAAGGTGGTCCTAATAATGCCAGTAACCTGTTGCTGTATTACATTTACGAGACTGCATTTAGTTTTCTGGATAGTTATTATGCGGCAACACTAACCGTGGTGATGTTAGTGATGTTGGCTATTATTGCTTTTGTGCAGATATTTATCTTTGATCGCAAGATTCATTACAGGTAGATTATCATGAGTTTTAAATTCCATATATTTTCAAAAATATCGGCTTACCTGTTAGGTTTTGTGTGGATTTTACCGCTGCTATACGCTTTTTGGGCTGCGTTCCATCCCACCGAATATGCCACCAAATTTGATTTGTTTGCTCCTCTGACGATGGACAATTTTGTGTCGGCATGGGATCAGGCGCCTTTTCTAAGCTATATGCTGAATACCGTTATTATCACCACATTGATATTGGTATCTCAATTGTTTGTTTGTACATTGGCTGGTTATGCATTGGCACGTGAAGAGTTTAGAGGCCGCAATATAGCTTTTGCTTTGATAATGATGCAGTTGATGGTGATGCCTGAAGTATTGATAGTAGAAAATTATCAAACTTTGGCGGGGCTGTCGCTGGTAGACACCCATCTTGGTGTGGGTTTGCCTTATCTGGCCAGTGCTTTTGGTATTTTCTTGCTACGGCAGACATTTAAAACCATTCCCCAAGAGTTGGAGGACGCTGCCCGGGTTGAAGGCCTGTCAGGGTTGGCCATTATTTGGAAAGTGTTTGTACCTTTGGCTTTTCCCACTTATTTGGCTTATAGCTTGGTGTCAGTAAGTTACCATTGGAATAATTTTTTATGGCCCCTGGTTGTCACAAATACTGAAGCTAGCCGCCCTTTAACGGTTGGCATGGCTATTTTTGGCGCACCTGAGTCTGGTGTTGACTGGTCGGTAATCTCGGCAGGAACATTAATTGCTATTGGGCCTTTATTGATCTTGTTCCTGATTTTTCAACGGCGCTTTATCCAGTCCTTTATGCAGGCTGGTATCAAATAAATGCGAATTTTATCTTGGAATATTCAGTATGGCAGGGCTGCTGGCGGCTCATCAGGGTTGCTACAAACGCTGCATCATATCCGATCCTTGGGAAAATTTGATGTTATTTGCCTACAGGAAATTGCTCGCAATT
>Ga0066826_10001108_pt1 | contig 13839 bp, 10 predicted proteins | sample ETNtaG_12_FD_65496 | JGI IMG/M metagenome (GOLD analysis project Ga0066826, IMG submission 65496) | Marine microbial and viral communities from oxygen minimum zone, Eastern Pacific Ocean - ETNP201306SV49 | ecosystem: Environmental > Aquatic > Marine > Oceanic | place: Pacific Ocean: Eastern... | reverse complement strand
TCTTGAAGCTTTATGAGATTCCCATCCTCTGCTAAACCTTTGGTAGCAGAAAATGCTTCATAAATTTCAGGCACAATTCCTGATTCTGCTGCGCCAACAATACTAATCAAAGACTCGCCTGATTGAATCATTGAAATTCCTAGTTTTAGATTATATTGAAAAGTTGCACATGCGCCTGTGTAGTTACCGGTAGAACCCATGCTTCCTAATACGTAGGCATGACCAAAGTCTGCGCTGCCTTCTCCTAATGACATCGCCATATGTTTGCTGGTAACTCTAGAGTCAGCCATGGACGCTTGAAACATTCCTCCCATTCCATATTTATCAGCTTGAGCCACTGCACAACCTGAGACACATGAGATTTGTTGTCGAGGTACTTTTGATAAGATTTCATCCCATGGCAAACCAAGACTCATCACAGCATCAGACAACCCAAAAATAGTCATTGCAAGGCCGCGTGGGTGTTGTCTTGAATTGTAGGTATTAGCAGGATTAAATCCAGAGGGCAGTTGCCCCCCAGCTAATGTAGGTAAGTCTGGAGATCTAAAATTATGGGCATCAAAAAAATCATCATCAATGGTTCTTATTAGAGTTTTATTTAAGATTTTTTCTTTGTTATCGGTTCCCATGAGGTGCCCAAGACTTTGCAATACCTCATTTTGATTTTCTAAATTTATGCTATCAAATAACATTCTTTGATGAGAAAAATCAAAGATAGATCTTCCGGCCGCATTAATCCCACCGTAACCAACAATTAAGGGAAGGTTGGACATGCTAAATTAGTTTTTGAGCAGCCAACAACGTATTAAGAATTAAAGTATTAATCGTCATGGGACCAACTCCTCCAGGCACTGGAGTATAAGCGGATGCAATGGAGTCGATCTCTCGCAGGTCAATATCTCCACATTTTTCAGCAGGGTGGTAGCCAGCATCTATGACGACAGCTCCATTTTTAATCCAGTCTTTCTGTATCAGGCGAGGGACCCCAACCGCTCCAACTAATATGTCAGCATTTTGAATATGCTCTTGAAGGTTTACTGTTCTTGAGTGACAAATAGTTACGGTTGCATTTTTATTTAATAACATCATGGCCATGGGTTTTCCAAGAATAGGGCTTCTACCAACAACAACTGCATTTTTGCCTGAAATCTCAATTTTATAATGCTCAAGGATTCGCATGATTCCTGCAGGGGTGCATGAGCCAAATGCTTCCTCTCCCATGGTCATTTGGCCAAACCCTAAACAGGTCACACCATCAACATCTTTCTCAACATTTATTGCATCAAAGCATTGACGTTCATTAATTTGTGATGGGACTGGATGTTGCAACAAGATGCCATGAACGCTTTTATCATTGTTAAGTTTTTCAATAGCATCTAGCAATTCTTGAGTTGTTGTTTCTTTGCTGAGCTCTACTGCAATTGAATCCATGCCCAGTCTGGCACACGCATTTTGTTTCATTTTTACATAGGTCGCTGAAGCAGGATCCACGCCGACTAAAATCGTTGCCAATCTCGGAGTAATATTGTTTTCCTTTAATTTAATGACGCTAGCTTTGATATCCTCTTCGGCTAACTGCGCAAGTGCTTTTCCGTCTAAAATTATTGATTGCATTTAAGCATTTTCCCATCATTAAATTTTTATGCAATGGAGATTGATTATTTAACCTTAAAACTTTAAGATCATTCGTCTCGGGGTATAGCGCAGTCTGGTAGCGCACTCGCTTTGGGAGCGAGTGGTCGTAAGTTCGAATCTTACTACCCCGACCAGTGCGCCTGTAGCTCAGTTGGATAGAGCAACGGTTTTCTAAACCGTGGGTCAGGAGTTCGAATCTCTTCAGGCGCGCCATTTTTGTAAGCTAAAGCAGCTTTTTACAAACCAGACTTAAAGCTAAAAGTATCGACCGAACATATAGTAAAATATGAACAAACTTATTATGAATGTGTAAATTCTATTTTTCGTTTTCTTTTTCATCAATTAATGAAAGATTTTTTAACACAATATATATTGAATTAAGTTAATGGATATAAATTTATTTAAAATAGCAGCCTTTTACGCTTTTGCAGATATATCAAATATAGAGGAGCTGAAAAAGATATTTACTGAATTTTTAGAAAAAGAGGATATTAAGGGAACCGTTCTTATAGCTCGTGAAGGAGTGAATGGAACAGTTGCTGGGAAAGAGGCAAGCATTGATCAATTTCTAGATTTTCTTAAATCTAATAATCTCTATGAGCAGCAGAATTATAAAATCTCTTTCTGTGCAGATGATCCATTTCCTCGTCTTAAGGTTAAATTAAAAGATGAAATTGTTAGCATTGGTAATGAGCTAGCAGACCCTTCAAAAATTGTTGGAGAATATATTCAGCCTGAAGATTGGAATAATTTAATCTCACAAGATGATGTATTGGTTTTAGATACAAGAAATACTTATGAATTTTCTATTGGTACTTTCAAAGAATCGATCCAACCTGAGACCACAAATTTTAGAGAATTCCCTGATTGGCTTGAATCTTCTGATATTGATAAAAATAAGAAAGTGGCAATGTTTTGCACTGGCGGTATTCGCTGTGAAAAAGCATCTTCTTTAATGAAAGCAAGTGGGTTTAAAAATATTTATCATCTCCAAGGTGGGATTTTAAATTACATGGAAAAAGTAGATGAAGACCAATCTCTTTGGGAAGGAGAGTGCTTTGTTTTTGATGATCGAGTTGCACTCAATCATAAGTTAGACGTTGGTTCTTATGACATGTGTCATGGGTGCAGGATGCCAATAACAGAGGAAGATAAGACCTCAAAAAAATTTTCTAAGGGTATCAGCTGCCCAAATTGCTTTGATCAAAAAACGCCTGAACAAAGAAAACGTTATGCGGAAAGGCAAAAACAGGTGGATTTAGCAAAAAAAAGAAATAAAAAACACATTGGCGTATCTTATAAGTCTAACAAAATATGACGGAGCCAATACTCTATAGTTTCAGAAGGTGCCCATATGCTATGCGAGCCCGCATGGCTTTAATTTTGTCTTCAACAAGATGCGAGCTAAGAGAAGTGCTGTTAAAAAATAAGCCAGATGAGATGCTTAGAATTTCGGCAAAAGGCACTGTTCCGATTTTGCACCTTCCAGATAAAGTCATAGATGAAAGTCTTGATATTATTGCTTGGGCAATGGAGATAAATTCCAAGAAAGTCCATCCTTGCTCGGAAGCAGAGCAAATACAATCTAATTATTTAATACAGCTTTTTGATTCAAAATTTAAGCATCATTTAGATAGATATAAATATTCATCAAGGTTTGGGGCTGATAATGAAGAGCATCAGCATGAGTGCAAGCTTCTGCTTGAAAAACTGGAAGAATCAATAGATCCAAATCCTTGGATTTTTGGAGAGGTGATCAGTCTTTTGGATATCTCAATATTACCATTTATTCGTCAATGTAAAATTGCAAATCCTGCTTGGTTTTTATCACAAGATTTTAAAAAAATTATTCATTTACTTGAGCAGTTTGAAACCTCTGAATTGTTTGAGCTGACCATGCAAAAATTTGAGACTTGGAGTCCAAACTCTAAAGACAAACTTATCTTTCCTTAGATAATTTATAGTCCAATTGTTTGATAGGTTAGAGCTATCCTGTCAATTGCAGTTTTAAATGCAGCTGTTCTTAAATCAGGAATATTATGTTCAATTTTAATTTCACGTACCTTTCTATAAGACTCCCTGATCATATCTTCAAGGCCAGATCTAACTAAATCAATTTCACTGGCACCTTCTTGAAAATTTTCTTTGAAATCATCTGGCATTTCTTTGCCTGTAATTGTCTCTATAGCAGAAATAAGTGAGCGCAATTGCATTGAACTTCTCCTTTTTTCAAGCCTACCAAACCTAATGTGCCTTAAATTTCTAACCCATTCAAAATAACTTACAGCAACACCACCAGCATTGGTCATAATGTCAGGAATGATGGTAACGCCTCTTTGATTCAGCATTTCATCAGCTTCAAAGGTGACTGGGCCGTTGGCTGCTTCAACAATTAACTTTGCATTAATTTGATCTGCATTAGATTTGGTAATAACGCTTTCCATTGCAGCTGGAATCAAAATATCACACTCAGTTTTTAATAATTCAGAGCTGTCTTCATGAAATTCTCCACCTTCGAAATTTTTAAATGTTCCGTGAGTATTTAAATACTCTTTTAATTTTTCTACATCCAAACCTTCTTGATTGAAAATTGCACCATTGTGCTCCATCACGCAAATAATTTTGCATTTATCTTCATTTTGTAAAAAGGATGCAGCAAAGTATCCAACTTTACCAAGGCCTTGAATAACAATTTTTTTGCCTTCAAGGCCTCCTTTGAATCCAGCATTTTTATAATCTTCTTTATTTGAAAAGAATTCTTTAATTATGTATTGAACGCCTCGTCCTGTTGCTTCATTTCGCCCAACCAGTCCTCCTTTTGAGGTTGGCTTGCCTGTCACACATGCTAGAGCATTGATATCTGTAGGATTAATTCTCCTGTACTCATCTTGAATCCAAGCCATTTCCTTTTCATCAGTTCCAGCATCAGGGGCAGGAACGTTTTGAGCCGGGTCAATCAGATCTCTTTTAATGAGCTCTTGTGCAAATCTTCGAGTAATTCTCTCTAATTCAAATGGAGTCCAGTCACTAGGATTTATTTTTAAAGCGCCTTTTGAACCTCCAAATGGAACTTCGATTAACGCATTCTTATATGTCATAAGGGCTGCTAATGACTCAACTTCTTCTAGAGAGGCATCTGGTGCATACCTTATACCGCCTTTAGCTGGTTCCATGTGTTCAGAATGAACAGAACGCCATCCAGAAAAAGTATAAATCCTTTCTCTTAATCTTACGCCGAAGTTTATTGCATAAGTAGAATTACAGCACTTGATTCTTTCAGCCAAATCATCAGAAATATCTGTATAAGCAAGCGCCTTATCAAACATTTTGTTGGTGCTCTCTAAAAAAATATTTTTTGTCAAAATCATCTCCAAAAAAATATTATTATATGCTTTTTACATCTATAATGCGTTTTTCTTGGCGGGCGTAGCTCAGTTGGTTAGAGCGCTGGATTGTGGCTCCGGAGGCCGTGGGTTCGAACCCCATCGCTCGCCCCATTAAAATTAGATAAACAAAATGAGTAGTAAAATAAAAAAACTTAAAGATTTAGAACGCAAGCTTACTGTTTCAGTTCCTGTTGAGGATTATCAAAAAAAATATGGTGGCAAGCTTTTAAAGATAAAATCAACCGCAAAACTTGATGGTTTTAGGAAGGGTAATGTGCCTGATGATGTCCTGAAGCAACGTTATGGTGACTCCATTCATTACGAAGTTTTAAATGAACTTATACAAGAAAGTTACCCAAAAGAACTTCAAGAACAGAGCATTAAACCTGCGTCATCACCTGCAATTAGCATTGAGAGTGAAGAGCCTACTAAGCCTGTATCCTACTCAGCAGTTTTCGAAGTTTTTCCAGAGATCAAACCAAAGATTTCAAGATGGAAAAGTTTTGAAAAATCCGAAATCACCCTGGATGACTCAGATATTGATCTTGCAATTAATGATATTTTGGAGCGCTATTGCGAGTGGCAAAAAGTTGAGAGGGCCGCTGAAGACCAAGACCAAGTAGTGATTGATTTTGAAGGGAAAATTGATGGCGAGGGTTTTGAAGGGAATGAATCTAAAGATTTTAAATTGATTCTAGGCTCAAAATCTATGATCCCTGGGTTTGAGGACAACTTGGTTGGTAAGAAATCTGGAGACAGTTTTTCATTTAAAACTCATTTCCCAGAAGACTATTTTAAAAAAGATTTAGCAGGCAAGGAAGCTGAATTCTTTATTACTGTCCATGAAGCGCAAGAGATGCATAAAGCTAAAATTGGTAAAGAGCTTTTTGAAAAACTTGCAATGGAAGATGTAACCGATGAAGAAAGTTTCCGCTCAGAGATTTCAAAACGAATGGAAGGAGAAATAGAGCAACAAGAGAAATCTCTTACCAAGGAATCTATTTATGAAACATTACTAGAGAGCAATGATTTTAAAGTTCCAAATGCTACGGTTAAGGAGCAGGCAGAGTTAATGCGAAAGGATTCATTAATACGAATGGGGCAAACTGCTGAAAATGCTGCTGAAGATCTTTTTCCTGTCGAGGACTTTAAAGAAAATGCTGAAAAAAGAGTTCGGTTAGACCTTTTATTTTCAGCATTAATACAAAAATACGAACTTGAAGTCAAAGAAGATGATTTAAATGCTTTCATCGATGAAGAAGCGGAGAAGTACAAAGATGCTGAGCAATTTAGATCTTGGATTCAGAGTCAACCTCAGCAGCTTGATCAGTATAGAATGGTAATTTTAGAAAACCTACTCATTGAAAAATTAGATTCTGCCCTTAAATCTAAGGTAAAGGTGATAAAATTTTCAGAACTAGCAAATAAATAAATTATGGAAAAAATAAATTCTGGCTTGGTGCCGATGGTTGTAGAGCAGACTCCTCGAGGGGAGCGTGCCTTTGATATATATTCACGACTCTTAAAAGAAAGAATTATTTTTCTATCTGGCCCTATAGATGACTATATTTCTAATTTGGTTGTTGCACAGCTTCTATTTTTAGAATCAGAAAATCCAGAAAAAGATATTAGCATTTATATAAATTCCCCTGGAGGCGTAATTTCTTCAGGACTAGCCATTTACGATACCATGCAATTTATCGCTCCTGAGGTTTCAACATTGTGTATCGGTCAAGCCGCAAGCATGGGGTCACTTTTGCTTGCTGGCGGAGAAAAAGGCAAAAGATTTGCATTAACTAATTCACGAATCATGATTCATCAACCACTCGGTGGGTTTCAAGGCCAAGCTTCTGATTTTGAAATACATGCAAAAGAAATGCTTCTGGTTAAACAAAAAGTTAATGAAATACTTGCTAAACACACCGGAAAAACTTTGAAGAAAATCGAACAGGACACTGATAGAGATAATTTTTTGAATGCTAAAGAAGCTAAGACGTATGGCATAATTGATGAAATATTAGAGAGCAGACCAACTACAAATGGAAAATAAAGACAGCAATAAATTATCTTGCACTTTCTGCGGCAAAGGCCAGGAAGAGGTTCGTAAGCTTATTGCTGGACCGAGTGTTTATATTTGTGATGAATGCGTCGACCTTTGTAATGACATCATAGAAGAGGAAGTAAAAGCTGAAGATGAAGAGGTCCTTGATGTTTTGCCATCTCCTCTAGAGATATTTAAGCAGCTTGATGATTATGTGATTGGTCAAGAAAAGGCTAAAAAGACCCTTTCAGTTGCTGTTTATAATCACTATAAACGCTTAAGATCTAATGCCAAAAAAGATGAGATAGAGTTACAAAAAAGCAATGTTCTGTTACTTGGACCAACCGGTAGCGGCAAAACCCTTTTAGCTCAAACTTTGGCAAGAGTGCTAAACGTTCCCTTTACTATTGCGGATGCAACGACCTTAACTGAAGCTGGATATGTTGGTGAAGATGTTGAGAATATTATTCAGAAGCTTCTGCAAAAATGTGATTACGATCCTGATAAAGCCGCTCTTGGAATTGTCTATATCGATGAGATCGATAAGATTGCTCGAAAATCAGACAACCCTTCTATTACCAGAGATGTATCTGGTGAGGGCGTACAACAAGCTTTGCTCAAATTAATAGAAGGAACAGTTGCCTCAATTCCCCCTCAAGGCGGAAGAAAGCATCCACAACAAGAATTTATTCAGATTGACACTTCTAATATATTATTTATATGTGGCGGAGCTTTTTCTGGTATTGATGAGGTTATTAAGCATCGAACAGATAACTCAGGCATTGGGTTTGGTGCTGCTGTTAAAGATACCCAGACATCTGTTGCTTCAATTATCGACACTTTAGAACCAGAAGATTTAGTTAAATTTGGTTTGATTCCAGAATTTGTTGGTCGATTGCCGGTTATTTCAACTTTACACGAGCTTGATGAGGATGCATTGGTAAGAATTCTTCAAGAGCCAAAAAATGCACTGGTCAACCAATACAAATACTTGTTTGATATTGATGAGGTCGAATTAGATTTTCGAACTGAAGCCTTGCTTGAGATTGCAAAGAGAGCACTCAAGAGAAAAACAGGTGCAAGGGGTTTAAGATCCATCATGGAAGAACTATTAATGGATACAATGTTTGAACTTCCAAATATAGATTTAGAAAAAGTGATCGTGGATGAGAACTCTGTTTTGCATTCAACAGATCCAATTAAGGTGTATAAATCTCCTAAGAAAAAATCTTCTTCTGCTGGTTGAATTTAATTAATTCTCCCTCATTATATTTATATGGCTACTATTAAATATGATCTTCCACTTATTCCTCTAAGAGACGTTGTAGTATTTCCAGGCGTGGTTTCAACATTATTTGTTGGCAGGAATAAATCTATCAACGCTTTAAATGCAGCCATGGCTGGCGAAAAGAAAATTATTTTGGCTGCGCAAAAAGATGGCTCTCTGGATGCCCCCTTGTTTGATGATTTATTTAAGATTGCAACTATTGCTAATATTTTGCAATTAATAAAATTACCAGATGGAACTGTGAAAGTTTTGGTTGAGGGCTCACATAGAGCTCAAATGGACTCATTAGAATCAGATTCAAAATTTTCTAAAGTCAGAGTAAGTCTTATTGCTGAGCCTACGATTGATGCAAAAGATGGAGAAAATCTTGCAAGGTTTATCAAGGCTAAGTTCCATGATTTTATAAAAATTACTAAGAAAATTGCTCCAGAAGTTCTTGCTTCAATTGATGCTTTGGATGATTTGTCGAGAATCATTGATTCAATAGCTGGGCATCTGCCGATGGAAATAAAACAAAAACAAGAAATTCTTGAGACGGCTGACTTCCAGCTTAGAGCTGAAATTCTTATAGCTTATATAGAGTCTCAATTAGATGTAATGGATGTCGATAAAAGAATTCGAAATAGAGTTAAAGGGCAAATGGAAAAATCTCAACGAGAGTATTATTTAAATGAGCAAATCAAAGCTGCTCAAAAAGAGTTAGGAGATATTAGTGAAGAGGGCGATGAAATTTCGCAATTAGAAGATGATATTGCCAAGGCTGGTATGTCAAAAGAGGCATTAAAAAAAGCAAACAATGAATTTACCAAGTTCAAGCAAATGTCACCCATGTCTGCAGAGGCATCCGTTGTTCGTTCTTATTTAGATTGGTTAACTAGTATTCCTTGGAAAAAAAGAAGCAAAGTTAAATCAGATTTAAATTCAGCGACTGAAATTTTAAACGAAGATCATTTCGGTCTAGATGAAGTTAAAGAAAGGATTTTAGAATATTTGGCAGTCCAACAGAGAGTCAAAAAATTAAAAGCGCCGGTCTTGTGTTTGGTAGGCCCTCCAGGAGTAGGTAAAACATCTCTTGGAAAATCTATAGCTAGAGCTACGAATAGAAAATTTGCCCGAATGTCATTGGGTGGTGTTAGGGATGAGGCAGAAATAAGAGGGCATCGAAGAACTTATATTGGATCTATGCCTGGAAAAATTATTCAAAAGCTATCAAAAGTTGAGGTAAAAAATCCATTATTTTTATTAGATGAGATTGATAAAATAGGGATGGATCATAGAGGTGATCCTGCATCAGCGTTATTGGAGGTCTTAGATCCAGAGCAAAATAATACTTTTTCAGATCATTATTTAGAAGTCGACTTTGATCTTTCTGAGGTTATGTTTGTGTGCACTGCAAATAGCTTAAATATTCCTGGACCATTGCTTGATCGCATGGAGATTATTAGGCTGCCTGGATATATAGAAGATGAAAAATTAAATATCGCAAAACAATACTTAATCCCCAAACAGCTTGAAAGGAATGGACTTGAAGAGAAAGAGGTTAAGCTGAGTGATAAATCTATATTGGATTTAGTTCGATATTACACAAGAGAAGCAGGGGTTAGAGGCCTTGAAAAACAAATTGCTAAAATCTTCAGAAAATCAGTTAAAGAAAGAGTTCTTGCAGATCCTAAAAAAATTAAATCCTCTATTAACATTACACCAAAAAATTTAGAAAAATATTGTGGTGTTCCCAAATTCAGATTTGGAGAAGCTGATGTTGAAGATATTGTTGGGAAAGTTGCTGGGTTAGCATGGACAGAAGTTGGTGGCGAGCTTTTAACCATAGAGTCATCATATGTACCAGGAAAAGGACAGGTTATAAAAACTGGTTCATTGGGTGATGTGATGCAAGAATCTATTCAAGCTGCATTAACAGTTGTTAGATCTAGATCAGATAAGCTAGGCATTCCGAGTAATTTCTATGAAAAATTTGACGTTCATATTCATGTTCCTGATGGCGCGACTCCCAAGGATGGTCCAAGCGCAGGAGTTGGAATGTGCACAGCCATGATTTCAGTCTTCACTGGCATACCTGTGCGTTCAGATACAGCCATGACAGGTGAAATCACTTTACACGGCCAGGTAACTAAAATTGGCGGTCTTAAAGAAAAGCTTTTAGCTGCTAAACGCGGGGGGATAAAGAGAGTTATTATCCCTGAAGATAATGCCGCTGACTTAAGAGAAATACCATCTCAAATTACTCATGCGTTGGAGATTCTTCCAGTGCGATGGGTTGACGAGGCCATCACTCTTGCCCTTACCTCAGAACCAAAACCAATAAAAAAGGGAAGAAGTTCTAAAAGTCTCAGCAAGCCAAAATCATCAGGTACAAGAGCAAGTTCTAGAAAACCCCATTAGAATAGGTTTTAAAGCTTGACATTTCCTCTACGATAGCTTTTCATAGGCTTAGGCACATTAATTAACCAGAGGAGAATTCAATGAATAAATCAGACTTAGTAGATGCAGTTGCTTCATCAGCAGACGTTACCAAAGCTTCAGCTGGAAGAGCTGTTGATGCGGTTTTAGAAAATATCGGTGATGCTTTAGGCAGAGGCGATTCAGTTTCACTTGTAGGTTTTGGAACTTTTTCAGTAAGGCATAGAGCTGCTAGAGAAGGAAGAAACCCACAAACAGGTGCTTCAATGCATATTGCAGCATCTAAAGTTCCAGGCTTTAAATCTGGTAAAGGATTAAAAGATAAAGTTAAATACTCATAATTAACTTTAGACATAAAGGTCTTTAAAAAAAGGGTGCATAAGCACCCTTTTTTTATGTATCATTGTTAGCTTTTAAATAAAGAGCAGTTCAAATGTTAGAGTCAGTTAGAAACTTTTTATCAGGTAGAAGAGTGATAGTCATTGCAATACTTCTTGCGATACCTTTTGTTTTCTTTGGCTCAACTTCATTTGGCACAACCTTTACTGGTTTTGGAACTGTCAATGGCGAGCCTGTTTCTCAAATGGATGTGAATCTTGCAACCAGCCAAGTTACTCAAAGACTGCAATCTATGTATGGTGAAGAGTTTTCTTTAGATGATTTGGATGAAGAAGTTTCACTTGGATTAATCAAGAATGAAATCATTAACCAAAAAACTCTTCTCTCTCAAGCAAGAAAGCTTGGTCTGATAGTATCTGAAAAAAAAGCAAAACAAGAAGTTATAAACATTGATGGTTTTCAAGGTGAAAATGGTTTTGATCAAATGCTTTTTGAATCTACCATTAGAGCCAATGGCTGGACCCCTGAAGAGTATATCAACCTTGTTAGAGAGTCTATGTCATTAGATAAACTTGTCTCTGCTATGGGTGTGACTGCTTTTCCAATAAAGAGTGATGTTGAGGCTTTAGCATCTATGCTTGAAACCTCAAGAGACATAGAGTTTATAAAAGTTGATAAAAACAAATTAGTGAGCCAACAAGAATCGAGTTTTGAGGAGGCCCAAGAATTTTATGATAATAATCCATTTTTATTTCTCTCGAAAGAACAAAGAGACTTTTCATATCTTGTCTTAACTTATGACGCATACAAAAAGCAAGTTCAAGTACCAGAAGATTATATTGATGAAGCTTACTCAGATTATCTGAGTAACGTTGAAGGGCAACTGCAAAATAGAATTTCACATCTGATGATTGAAAAATCAAATTATGAAAACTCATCCATAGCTTATGAAAAAATTAACTCTATTTACGAAAGCATAAAATTAAAAGAGATCTCATTTGAAGATGCGGTTTCTAAATCTAGCGAAGATCTTGCTTCGAAAGATTCTAATGGTGATTTGGGTCTATCATCTGGAGATGCATTTCCTGAGGAGTTTGAGAGTGCAATTTTATTAATGCAACTTAACTCTATAAGCCCAATCATAGAGCTTGAGGACTCCCTACATATCTTAAAATTAACAGAAGTAATCAAACCTCAAATAAAAACAAAATCAGAAATGTCTAAGGAATTATTGAATGAGCTTGTTGACGCTGAAGCGTTGGCTCTGATGCAGGATGATTTTCTAGAATTGGAATCATTGGTGCTTGCAGGAGGGACTTTAAATGCTCTGGCTGATTCCATCGATGCTTCAATTCAAGTAACTGGTTTAAGGGATGTTGAAGGTATTGAGCTAGATGGTTTTGCTGATGTCTCAGCATCAGAATTATTTAATTCTTCATTGCAGCCTAACAAAATTGAGATTTTTGAAGGAGATGAAAGTTATGTTTTTGTAATGATGACTCAGGCGCTTCAACCAACTGTTCAGCCTTTTGTTAATGTTGCTGAGCTGGCCATCGAAGAAGTGCGCACAGAAAAAGCAAATGTGATTATTAATAATTTTGCTACAGATGCTGAAAATGTTATTAACGGTGAAAATATATTGCCAAGCACAAATGGCTTTTCACAAGAAAACTTTAAGAGCGTCAAAAGATTCTCTTCCTTGCTTCCTTCAGAAATTATTAACTCAACATTTGAATCTCCTGTAGGCACTTTAGTTTCATCTGAAGCTTTTAATGGGGATCGTTATTGGGCCAAGTCCTCAAATGAAACTTCGCCGACAATAGATGAGCTTGGAGATTCAATTGAGCAATACCAAGCTTTCTATGATGAAAGCTTAACCCAACAGTTTTCAGGATTTATTGATCGAGCTTTCAAAGAAGGGCAAAAAGTTCGTTTAGAAAATCTAATATCTAATTAATCCGCATACTCTTCTATAGACATAGCGGCAGTATTAAAACCCCCATCTACGTATGTTATTTCACCCGTGATTCCACTGGCTAGATCAGAGCATAGAAATGCAGCAACATTACCCACCTCTAGAGTTGTAACCGCTCTTCTTAGGGGGGCTCTGTTTGCGTAGTTTGTTAACATTTTTCTAAAATTTTTCACACCCATTGCTGCAAGAGTTTTTATTGGCCCGGCTGAGATAGCATTTACTCTTATGCCGTCTGGCCCCATTGCAGCAGCAAGAAATCTGGTATTTGCTTCTAAGCTTGCCTTAGCAAGACCCATAACATTGTAATTTGGAAGAGATTGCATGGACCCCAAATATGTCAGAGTTAAAAGAGCTGAGTTCTCATTCAGCATTGGTTTTGCTCCCTTAGCCATAGCAGTAAAACTGTACGAACTAATATCATGAGCTATCTGAAAGCCTTCTCTAGTTGCGGCATCAATAAAGTTGCCTTCTAACTCATTTGCTGGGGCGAATCCAATAGAGTGAACAAAACCATCAAAAGATTTCCATTTTGTTGAAAGCTCTTTGTACATATTTGTAATACTTTCATCAGATGCAACATCGCATTCAAACAATAGATCTGAACCTAGCTCAGAGGCTATTTTTTCTACATTTCCTTTTAATCTTTCGCTTTGATAAGTGAAGGCAAGTTCAGCCCCTTGGGCATGCATTGCATGCGCTATGCCAGCGGCTATAGAGTGTTTATTAGCAAGCCCTGCTATTAGAATTTTTTTATTTT
>Ga0066826_10001080_pt1 | contig 13957 bp, 12 predicted proteins | sample ETNtaG_12_FD_65496 | JGI IMG/M metagenome (GOLD analysis project Ga0066826, IMG submission 65496) | Marine microbial and viral communities from oxygen minimum zone, Eastern Pacific Ocean - ETNP201306SV49 | ecosystem: Environmental > Aquatic > Marine > Oceanic | place: Pacific Ocean: Eastern... | reverse complement strand
AGGCATCGGATTACTGATGGGCTGTGTGCTCGCTGAGCCATGGGCCGGCAGGGCGCGGGATTTTATGCAGGCCGCTCAAAATGAAGGACTGTTTGTTCTGGTCGCTGGCGCCAACGTGCTGCGTGTTGCACCCTCACTCATTATTCCAAAAGACGATATCGAACAGGGACTGGTACGCCTGCAAACGGCAGTTGCCAAAGTTTGCGAGGCAAAGGGCCAGGCCGCGGGTTGATATTTCGCTGACGCCCCAGCGTCAGGGGATTTCAGTTTGGGCAAAAGTTATTTGCTGGGTTGCGCCCAGCATTTCGACTTCACTTTTTACCACTGGCGTTTTGCTGATGATCTTGCCCCGGCGAATCACAAATAGCCGAGTGGCCCGTAAACGGATCGCCTCAATGGGGTCTGCAGCCTGCAGGATCACCATGTCAGCATTGCACCCAACACTAAGGCCATAATTGACAAGATTCAGGGCTCTGGCGGGGTTAACAGTGATCGCATCGTAGACGCTACGGGCTTGGGCGGTTCCAGTCATCTGCGCGACATGGAGTCCCATATGAGCGACTTCAAGCATGTCGTGGCTGCCCGCGGCATACCAGGGGTCCATGACACAGTCGTGGCCAAACGAACAGTTGATTCCCTTATCGACCATCTCTTTTACCCGCGTCATCCCGCGGCGTTTTGGGTAGGTATCTTTACGTCCTTGCAGGGTAATGTTGATCAGCGGGCAGGCGATTGCGTTGATCTGTGCTTCGTGCATCAATCCCAGCAGTTTGTCGGCGAAATAGTCATCCATAGAATGCATGGAGGTTAGGTGGGAGCCGCTGACCCGGCCGTGCATTCCAAGTTGTATTGAAGTGGATGCGAGGGTTTCGATATGGCGCGACCAGGGGTCGTCGGTTTCGTCACAATGCATATCAACCATTAAACCGCGGTCAGCGGCTATGCGGCACAATGCCTCTACTGATTGACGCCCTTCCTCATAACTTCGCTCAAAGTGGGGAATACCGCCCACAACGTCGAGGCCCAGATCAAGTGATTGCTCTAGTTGCTTTTGGGCTTCGGGGTGCCTGTAAAACCCGTCCTGAGGAAAGGCCACCAATTGAATATCCAGCCACGGTTTGACTTTCTCTGTAACTGAGAGCAATACGTGAGCTGCTGTCAGTGAGGGATCGCTGATATCGACATGGGAGCGGATCGCAAGATTACCGTTAGCTACGGCCCAACGACAGAGCATGAGTGCACGCTGTTCGTAATCATCTGATGATAAGGTTGATTTCAATTCCCCCCACAAGCGGATACCTTCGAGCAGCGTACCGCTTTCGTTGACTCGGGGCCTGCCATAGGTCAGGGTTGAATCCATATGGAAATGACTGTCGACAAAAGGCGGGCTGACGAGGCAGCCTTTGGCGTCAATCTCGGTTTCAGCCTGGCCATCAATATGCGCAGCGCGTTCAACGATTCGGCCTTCGTGACAGGCAATATCCGAAAGTGCCGACTCATCAGAGATGCTTGCGTTTCTTATAATCAGATCTAACATAATTTAGGTCGGTTCATGATTCTTTGTTTGTCTGGAAATTACTCGAAGCGGTTTTGCTGCGGGTTATTAATTGGATGCACCAGGCCACACATTTAACTTACCGGGCCCTTGTAGTAGGGTAGAGTGTCGATTCGCGGGGTATAGGTTCCACCATCCCACGTTCGTTGAATATGACGCGCTATTTCACACATGGGTGCGAACCATATATCTTCACGGGCGACCAAAGTACAAAGCCAGTCTTCGACCGCGCTCCATCTTGCAAGACGACCCGTCACAAATGGATGCCAGACTGGAATGAAAAGGCCTCCCCATCGGTAGGCCGCTTCAAATTCCTCGATAAACGTATTTAACCCGGCCGAGGGAGATCGTATTGGCATTCGGTAGTCCAGGTCGGGTACATGGGTAAAAGGTGGCCAGTCGTCGCATCCCCAGTGGCTGGGTAATTCGATAAGGGTTTTTTCTCGTGATCTAAGGACATACGGGATGTCGTCTCCCATCAACGAGGCATCGTACTCAAATCCTCGTTCAATCAGTAAATCTGTAGTGTCATTGGTGTAGTTATACAGCGGTGCGCGGTATCCGACAGGGGCAACTCCAGTTGCTTGCTGAATGATATCTATTCCCTTATCGAGCAGCCGGGCTTGTCCATCCCGGTTGAACTCAAGTGGATTCTCATGCAGGTATCCATGGTGGCCGATCTCATGTCCTTGATCAACGATCCGACGGATAACATCAGGATATTGCGAAACGCACCAGGTCGGAATAAAAAAGGTCTGTTTCAAACCCAGCCGTTTATAAGTGTCTAGAATCCGTGACACCGCAATTTCAGGGCCATAACGAAGTTGCGAGATTGTCGAAACCCGCTTAAAACTATCGTCGGGTTTCTCAAGATGAATGAGGCTATCCGCATCCATGTCGAAGGTTATACTGACCGCACACTTATAATTTTCGGGCCATGGAGGCGGGTTCTGGATCATGCTGACTCGCTGATCAAATGAACATCGGTAGCTTTCCAGGACGCATAAAAGACAGTACCCGCTTTTAATCCGAGATCGGCAAGGTCACGTTGGCGCACTTGAACCTTGAAATCTGCACCATTTTCCAATTCAGCAAAAACCGTCACAATTGAGCCAACAAATTCTTCGCTTATAAACCGACATCGAACTTTGTTTGCCGTCTCGGGGGAAGTCAAAGAGATCTGAACGAGGTCCGCACTGACAACCATGCTGAGGGTCGAGCCGGTTTTGAACAGATTCCCATCGTTAGCAGGTGAGCAGGAAAAACAGCCAACCGGAGTGTTAACCTGAAGAGTAGCGCCCTCTTTTGATATGGTGCCAGAGAAGATATTGTTTGATCCGACAAAGTCTGCGACAAATCGGGATGTCGGGTTACGATAGATCGTCTTTGGTGAGCCAATCTGTTCAATCCTGCCCTGGCTCATGATCACCACCCGGTCTGACATAGCAAACGCTTCAGACTGGCTATGGGTGACGTAGACAAAAGTAATACCAAGCTCTTTCTGAAGGCGGGCAAGGACACCTTGCATTTTGACAACAAGGTTGGCATCAAGCGCACTTAGAGGTTCATCAAGAAGAAGAATGCGTGGCTCGGTCACAAGTGAGCGTGCCAGGGCAACTCTCTGGCGCTGCCCACCCGAAAGTTGACTGATGTCCCGCTCGGCAAGATCAGCGATCTCCAGTCGATCGAGCCAGCGCATGGCGCGTTCCTGGCGATCCCGAGGAGAGATTTTTCGCATCTTCAGGCCAAACTCAACGTTCTGTCGAACATTAAGAAATGGAAAAAGAGCCAAACTCTGCCAGACCATTGGCGTATCTCGGTCGGCACTGTTGATCTCATTTATGCGTCTTCCATCGAGCCGGATTTCACCTTCGGTGGGCTCTTCGAGTCCGGCTAACATCCGCAACGAAGTGGTCTTGCCGCATCCAGATGGCCCCATCAGCGCCAGGAATTCTCCGGTAAAGATATCCAGATCCATAGCATGCACAGCCGCCACTGTGCCGTAGTGTTTCGTGACCCCTTCAAAAGAGACCAGTGGACGTGCTTGTGAAGTATTAGGCATAGGTCTAGATACCCGTCGTTGTGGGTGCTGATGTCTTTCGAAAAAAGATCAGTTGTGCGATCACAACAAGCGACATTGAGATCGCAAACACAATAGACCCTATCGCATTAATCTGCGGGTCAGTATTTCCCTGGAGGATCTCAAGAATCATCACAGGAACTGTTTTGTTCAGACCCGAGACAAACCATGCTACCGCAAACTCGTCGAAGGATACGGCTGCGGTTAGACAAAAAGCGGAGGCAATGGCAGGCCGGCAAAAGGGGATGATAACCTCGCGCATCGCTCGCCACGGCGAGGCACCAAGATTCCAGGCGGCCGGCTCAAGATCCGGGTTGATCTGGGCCAGACGCATTCGGATAACAGCCATCGCAAATGGGGCACACAGAACCACATGACTCACCACAATAGAGTGGATTTGACCAGACATGTTGATTCTTGCCAGCAATGCAAGCATTGCCAACCCCATAATCACAAGAGGGATAGTCGGGGGCAGTAGTGCTAGAGACAAATACAATGCCTTGCCGGTAAAGTTATAACGGTAATCAGTATATGCGGTACAAAACCCAATGAACGTAGCCAGGATAGCGACACTGATTGAGACCAGAGCGCTGACCCGAAAAGCCTCCCATATGTCCGGATCCGAGAAAATGGTTTCGTACCAATGAGTCGTAAAGTGGCCCAGCGGTATTGTTGGAAACCTGTCGGAGTTAACGGAAAAGACGAAACTGGTGACAATCGGGGTAAAAACAAAGACGAACACTAAAACGACATATCCTCGAAGCAGCAGGTTTTGGCCAGATAGGCGGGTCATGGCTTTTTGCGATAAGCGGCCGAGACCGATGCGAACATAATTACCAGCAGAGTGACGATCATTGTGACGGCGACGACTGCGGCCCGGGGCCATTGCTGGCCAGATTTTGTGGTATCGATGATTAGAATGCTTAAGGTGGGAGGTTTTGACCCGCCCAGATAATAGGGACTTACGAAGTCTCCAAAAGAGAGAATAAAGGTAAATACTGCACCAAGGATAATCCCTATTTTGGCCAAGGGGACGATAACTAGAAAAACAGTCTTCAGTCGTCCGCAACCAAGATTGTGCGCAGCCTCGATGAGGTTTCGATCAACATTGGCTAATGAGATCAGCTGCAGAACTACCACAAGCGGTAGGCAAAGAGTCAGGTATCCAACGAGGGTCCCGAAAAAATTGTTGAGCAACTGAAAAGGACCAAGCCCAATGTATTGGAACAGCCTGTTAAAAATACCGTTGTCGTTTAGAAAGATTTGCCAGGAGTAAATGCGTACCAGGTAACTGGTGAAAAAAGGCACGATCAAAAAGAACAAAGCCCACCGCCGCAATGTGGCGGATACTTTGAAGGCAAGGGCGAATGAACAAGGGAATGCCAGTATGGTCGTGGTAATTGTAGCGATCATCGCATAGGCAAGCGTCCTCCAGTAGGTATCCCAGAAATATCCCTTAGAGTACATTTTGGTCCAATTTACTGTATCCAACCCTGGCACCATCCGATAGTTTTTGACGAGCCAGAAACTGATAACGACAAGGAAAATCAGTGGGAAAACAAAGAAAACCAACTGCCAAATAATGATGGGCATCGACCATGTCAGGCCATACAACGTCACTGTGCGACGCTTTGAAAGATGCGGCACAGGGTTCTGGTCGATAAGTAGAGTCAAAAGTCCGGATTCAGGGGAATTGGAGAAGTATCAGACCACAAGGAAAAAAGCCGGCCCCCAAGGGCCGGCTTTCCTTGCCCAGGTCTAGGCGTTTTTGTATTCAGACCAGAAGTCGTTCCAGTCCTCAAGAGATTGCTGGACAGGCGTGTCTCGAAAATGGATACGCCCTTCTCGTAGGTCGTCTATGCAATTGGGCCCATCAAAGACCATTCGTTGGCGTTTAGCTTCAGCCGGGTTAGCCTCGTTTATTGCTGTCCAACCAGATTTGTATGGTGACATTCCAGGATACGCGCCCATCTGAATCGAGCGGACCTGACCTTTGGGTGATGTGATATAGCGGATAAATTCTTTGGCCAGATCTTGCTTGTTTGAACCCTTGCCGACTGAGTAAGACTCGGTCCATTGGATACCCCCTTGTTTGGGAATTACCGAGTCCACTGGCGAGCCATCTTTTCGCACGACGCCAGTAATCCAGTCACCAATTCCACACATCGCGTGAACTTGGCCATTTTTCAAAGAGGCAAAAGTGCCACCATAGTCAAAGTAGCCGCCTACCTGAGGTTTCAACGACAAGGTCGTTTCCTGGAGTTTGCTCCATTGTGCACTGTCGATATCGAAAGGCGTTGGGTCGTTGTTGCCATCACGCAGGCTGAGACAGCCAAGATTAGGTAGATGCCAATCAAAGTGCCCGACTTTCCCTTTAAGCTTGGGATCCCATAGGATGTTGTAGTCCATGGCTTCTTGATGGCTGATGACTTCGGTATTAAAAGATACCCCAAGGTAACCGAAGCGGACAATTACGGAGTACAAACTGTCGCCACTCCAATGTGCAGCAAAATGAGAGTATTCATCGAAAAGGTCGTCCATGTGATACTCATCGGGGTTCATGGGTTCGATATACCCAGCGTCATTCAGCAATCGGACGAACTCTCCGTCTGAGAGGATAAGGTCGTAGGTTCCGGGTGGGGACTGGGAAATCAACGCAAGCATGTTGTCGCCACCGGCATAGTACTTGGCCTTGATCTTGACGTTGTGCATGGCTTCAAATTCTTCGACCATGTCGGGTTCGCCGTGACCGTACCAGGCTATCATATTCAGTTCTGTCGCGGCATTGGCCCGTGGGGGCACCAAAATAAGCGGCACGCTAAGCACGCTCGCCGCAGTAGCATAGCCTGCTCCTTGGATAACTTTCCGTCGCCCTAGGTCCGGTTTGGTGTGCGACTTGGTAGTGTTCTTTGATTTCTTTTTCATAATTACCTCCTTTGGTTTCATTGAGATGCGGTTTCCCGACTTGGCTCGCGGGTGAAACCCGCTCTATAGGCTGACGACTTTAAAATATTGTGCAGCTGACTGAGGGCAAGCGAGGCAGACATACTTGACAGAGTATTGCGGGCAAAAAGACCTATTTGAATTTGCCGCATCAGTCCGAACTCTTTTTCATTATTAAGAACCCGCATCTTTGGGGAAACGGTTGGATATGTCAATGCACTAAGGCCTAGATTATTTTCTACGGCCTCTTGCAGACCTTGAACGAAAGGGCTCTCAAAGGCCACATTCCACGGCAGGTTGTGACGGGACAGGTTTTCAATCATTCGGGTTCGGTATTCGCAACCTTCTGGGTGAACGATCAAGGGGATGGGGGCACCATTGGGAACCGTAAAGTCCTTTCCGCAGACCCAGATCGGATTAATCGACAGGGTATCAATTCGGTGTCCAGGCAACGAGTTCTGATCGATGGCTACTATGATATCGAGTTCTCCCCTGGCAAATAACTCGGTAATTACCCGAGAGAGACCGCAACGGTACTCAACTCGGAAATTTGGCTTTTCCTGAGCCAGACTCATCAGGGTTGACTGCAACGCTTGAGTCGCAAAATCGGTTGGTAAGCCGATTCGAACAGTCAGGTCGGTCATCCGCTGGGCAGTCAAGCAGGACAGTTCGGCATGAAGCGTGAGAATTTGTCGGGCATAGGCCACGACTTGTGTGCCCAAAGGGGTTAAGGCTAAACGCTTCTTATCTCGGTCGATTAACTTGCCTTGCATCGCTTCCAGGCGTTGGATATGAACCGTAATAGTAGGCTGTGAGCAGTTCAGGGCTTCGGCGGCACGGGTGTAGCCATGGCAGTCGACCACTGTCACAAAACTGCGAAGCCAATTAGTGGGAATCTCTTGTTCTTTCATGATCAGCAAATGTAATGAATTCCGATAAATAATCAAGTATATTAATAATATGTGAGAGATATAAGGTGAATCAGAAGATGAATCGGACAGATTTTCGAAAGAATTTCAAGACTTTAGGCCCCGTTATCTTGCCGGTAATTCACGTTGTAGATGAAGACCAGAGCAAGCGGAATATTCAAATTGCCCTAGGCTGTGGAGCCCCTGGGGTATTTCTGATTAACCACGATTTTGAAATAGACCAGTTTTTACCGATTATCAGGGCCTGCCGGGCAAGCTTCCCGAGCTTATGGATGGGGGTCAACTTTCTGGGCGTTACCGGACTAAAAGCATTTGGGGTACTTGGGGAATTAGCGGGCGAGGGAGCACTGGTTGACGCCTATTGGGCAGATGATGCCTGTATAAACGAGCACGTTACGAGCCAGCAGGAGGCAAATGCAATCTCCCAGGCACGCTTAGAGTCTGGCTGGGATGGGATGTATTTTGGCGGAACAGCCTTTAAGAAACAAAGGCCCGTAGATCCCCAGCACTGGCAAAAATCCGCCCGGATAGCAGTCGGGTATATGGATGTTGTGACAACCTCGGGAGTTGCTACAGGCCAACCGGCCGCACGGGATAAAATTCACGATTTTAGGGTGGGCTCGGATATCTCACCCTTAGCCGTGGCGTCAGGCGTGACCCCTGAAAATTTCATCGACTACGCAAATGCAGTCGATGCCGTGCTGGTTGCAACAGGCATTAATTATTCTGGTGATTTTTACAATATTGATCCCAAACGGTTAGCCGCATTGGTTAAACACTCCCGTATGGTGGCGGGCGAGGATTTCGAAAGCCAGGATGTGGACCCTGACCCTGACCCTGACCTGGACTCGCCTTGGTATTTGCAAAATATGGCGCCCAATGTCAAAGATCCGGCGATGGCCTGGCTGGACCCTTCATCAGCTTATGTTAATGCCAAGGCGTTTCACTCCATGCTCGACACACTGTGCCGACCATTCAAGTCAAGCCGGGTTGATGTAGTCGCCGGGATCGATGCGGCGGGCTATGTGCTTGGCGCCGCAATGGCGGATCGACTAGGAGTCGGTTTCCTCACCATCCGCAAGGCTGGAAAACTGCCGGTGCCGACTGACGAGGTCGACTTTGTTAATTACACCCATCGCCCCCAGAAAATGGAATTGCGAAAGCCGGCGTTCAAAGAAGGTGCTTATGTATTGTTGGTTGACCAGTGGGTCGAGACTGGCGGAACCATGGGCGCAGGCATCGAACTGATTGAAAAGCAAGGTGGCAGGATCGCAGGAATCGCTTCCATTTGTATAGAGGAAACCCCCGCGGGACAAGCGCTACGAGAACGATATCACTGTGCGACCTGTGTGCAGCCCGGGTCTGCCTATCAGCTTCAGTGCAACAACAAAAAGATGCAGTTTTTTGATAACTTTAACTGGGAGAGCATCTTGCCATGACAGGTCAAGCAAGCGAAAGGCCGCACACCCTCACATTACAAAATGGTACGCCGCCGAAACCCACTTTCAGTGATGATGAAATGACTCGCCGTTGCAGCGCGTTGCGGGCAGAGATGGCGGCTCTGGATATTGGGGCCACTCTTTTAACGTCGATGCACTGCGTTAATTATTTCGCAGATTTTGTGTACACCGCCTTTGGGCGAAATTATGGGTGCGTCATAACCCAGGAGCGCTTGACCACGATCAGTGCCAACATCGACGGCGGCCAACCCTGGCGCCAGAGTTTTGGACACGACAACCTGGTGTATACCGACTGGCACAAGGATAATTTTTTCGTCGCGGTACAACAGTTGGTTGGATCTGCAAAACGCGTCGGAATCGAATCGGATCACCTGACCTTGCAGCATCATGCAAAGCTTCAAGAAGCACTGCCGGGCGTCGAGCTTGTAGACCTTTCTGGCAAAGCGATGCAGTTGCGGATGCGTAAATCGGTAGAGGAGTTGGCGTTGATCCGTGAGGGCGCGCGTATCTGCGATCTGGGGGGCGCGGCCGTGGTCGATGCTCTGGCCGAGGATGTGCCGGAGTTTGAGATAGCAATGCAGTCTAATCGCGCAATGATTCGGGAGATTGCCCAAAGTTTTCCACATACCGAAATCATGGATACCTGGACCTGGTTACAGTCGGGCGTTAATACCGATGGCGCTCACAATCCGTTGACAACACGGCGAGTGCGAAAGGGCGACATCCTCAGCCTTAATACGTTTGCAATGATTTCCGGCTATTACCAGGCGCTCGAGCGAACTCTCTTTCTTGGGTCTTGCGACCCTCGCTCATTGGCATTATGGGAAATTAACTGCGAGGTGCATCAACGCGGCTTGGAACTGATCGCACCTGGGGTTCGATGTTGCGATATTGCCGAAAAATTAAACGCGACATACGAGAAAAACGATCTTTTGGAGTATCGTACTTTTGGCTACGGGCATTCGTTTGGAACGCTCTCTCACTATTACGGCCGCGAGGCTGGCCTCGAACTTCGCGAGGATGTAGACACTGTGCTTGAGCCAGGAATGGTTGTCTCGATGGAGCCGATGATCATGATGCCCGAAGGTAACGCTGGTGCCGGCGGGTACCGCGAGCACGACATCCTGATTGTTACCGAAACGGGTGCCGATAACATCACCAGGTTTCCTTTTGGGCCGGAACACAACATTATTCCCTGCTAGGCCCTCGCTGCCAGATTCAGCATGCGCTTAGCGCATTATAAGGCTCAGGGAATTCGTTTATTCACCACTACGGCAAGTTCTTGAGTCTGGGTTGGATCAAATGGGTTGGTCATTCCGAGTAGATCACCCGAGGATTTAAGTGCATTGCCGGAGCGTGAGATATGGACACCCACTACAAGTTGACGGTGGCTCAAAAGCGAACCCCCGGTCATCACGGTTGCCCGGTCATCAAGGGTGATTTGTCTCGGCAAGGGCAGTGCCGATAATTTTCGGGCAGCCACAGGCATCGGTGGACCCTCTGGCGTTCGGGCATAAAGAAATAGCGTATCTTCAGAGGTGACACTGCCTAGCAGATCCGGGGCTATCGATACTGCGACCCGTAGCGGCTCCGTCATCTGGGTCTGATTTTTCTGCAACTCGGCACTGGTACGACCTATCATGACTCGTACTTCACTTAGTAATTCGGGCTGGTCAATCACGAGGGGTTCCAGGCGCCGCCAGAAGGCCAGGGCCTGAATCGACTCGCCGCGCTCCTCAGCCGCAATTCCGGCTAGCCACAGGCCCTGAATCTGTTCTGGGTCGAGTGCCAGCGCCTCAGTGATTAGTTGGGTGGCCTTGCCGGCCAAGGATCCATTATTAGACATGGCAAGTGCATCCGCGAGGCGAACAAGGAACTCCGGATTCCTCGGTTCGAGTTGCCCTAAGCGCTCATAAGCCGTTACCGCTTCAGCATAACGGCCAGTGCCCATCAGTGCATTGGCGAGCAGGGTCCAGCCACGAACATCGTCAGGCCGCTCTAACAGGCGTTCGCGAAGCTTAGAGAGCATCGCATCGACATCAGGCGCTGAGGGTTGGGCTGAGGTTAGTTGCTGTGCCGTTAAACCTGGGCTGGGGTCAAGGGCGCCCGGATTACCCAAAAACAGGTAAAGCCCCAAGGCTGCTAATGGCATGAGGATCGCAAGCAGCGTCGCGGTAACCGGCGCAGGCGTTCTGATTAAGGGGGATGCTGGATCTTGGTCCTGGTCAAGATCGCTCAGCAGGTTGATTTCGAGTTCGGCTCGGGCCTGATCGTAGTCAGCCTCGCTGAGAATGTCTTCTTGAAGCTCGCGGCGTAGTTCACGTTCACGTTCGCGGGCAATCCCGATATTGACCGAAGACTGGCTTTGTGAAGGCTGGGTTGGGCGGCGCAACAGGGCCGGCGCCAGCAATGCGATTGCCAAAGCGATTAAAGCCGAGGCCACTAGCCACCCGATGATCAATCGTGACCACCTGGGTCGAGCAGTTTCGCTGCGCGGGACCGTTGCTCACGGTTCAACGGCTCGTTGACGACCCTGCGTTTTCTTAAGGTATAAAAAAAGACGGCTAGAGCGATCAAAAGAAAGATGAGCGGCGCTCCCCAAAGCAGGACAGTGCGTCCTCGCAAGGGTGGGCGGTACAGTACAAAGTCACCGTATCGAGTTACCATAAAATCGACTATCTCGGTGTCGCTGGCGCCTGAGCGAACCATTTGGTACGTTTTTGCGCGAAGGTCTTTCGCCAGATCAGCGTTTGAATCTGCCAAGTTTTGATTCTGGCAGACCAGACACCGAAGCTGGCCGATCATCTTTTGATATCGGCTTTCCTCGCCAGCGCTGTCAAATTCCAGGCTTTCTATAGCCGCAAGGCTGGGCAGGTTGAGCCCAAGGAGCACGATTGTGACGAGTAAAACGATGGCGCGCACAGGGGGCATACTTGAGTCAGGCGCTCGGCTGCGGCTGATCTGCCGGTCCAAGCGAAAGTTTGCGCGAGGCTAACGCTCGGTAACGCCGATCAGTGGCCGAAAGGCCGCCACCGATCACCATGATCAAGGGTCCCAACCAGATCCAGCGTACGAAGGGCTTGTAGTACAAGCGCACCGCCCAGCTCTTACCGTCGTCCAATGGTTCGCCCAGTGCGACGTACAGATCACGGGTAAAGCCGGCATCGATAGCGGCTTCGGTCATAGGCATCTGCTGCACAAGATAGATCCGTTTTTCAGGACGCAGCACCGCTGTGATTGCGCTGTCTTTGAGCACAGTGACTGTGCCGGTCTGAGATAGGTAGTTGGGTCCTGGAATTTCTTCGACACCATCAAACCTAAAGGAATATTGACCGATCGGGTAAGTGTCTCCTTGCGCCATTCGTATATCTTTTTCAACCGAGTACGCCGAGGTAAAGGAAATGCCAATAACGAAGACGCCCAGCCCGAGGTGGGCGGTAGCCATGCCCCAGATCGAGCGCGGGGTCTGAGATAAAGATAACCAGCGCCGAGTGGGTCTTGTGCGTAACCACAGCACGTACAACGCGGCCAGAATAGTCCAGATTCCCAGTATGCCGCCAACGGCAGCACCCATAGCATAGTGACTCATCGTGATTGGCCATGCCAGCCCCAAGACGACGGCAACGCCGAACATCGGCCCCAGCGCGCGCAGCAGTCGGATCAGGTTATCCCTCTTCCAGCGGGAGAGCGCACCGAAACCGGCCAGCAACGCGAGCGGTGCGGCAAGCGGAACAAAAACCGAATTGAAGTAAGGGGGGCCAACAGATATCTTGCCCAGGCCGAGTGCATCAATTACCAGAGGGTAAAGTGTGCCCAGCAGAATTGTTGCTGTCGCTACCACCAGCAGAACATTATTTAATAACAGGCCAGCCTCACGTGATACGGTCTGAAAGCCGCCGATGCTGCGGATCGTCGGCGCCCGCCAGGCATAAAGTGCCAGTGAACCACCAATAACCAGCCCTAGAAAAATCAGAATAAAAAGACCGCGCGCCGGATCAGTGGTGAAGGCGTGCACCGATGTCAGGACACCGGAACGCACCAGGAAGGTACCCAGTAGGGATAGGGAAAAGCTGAACATGGCAAGCAGTACCGTCCAGGCCTTGAAGACGCCACGTTTCTCGGTTGCCGCCAGCGAGTGGATTAACGCTGTGCCAACCAACCAGGGCATGAATGACGCATTTTCGACCGGATCCCAAAACCACCACCCGCCCCAGCCTAGTTCGTAGTAGGCCCACCAGCTTCCAAGAGCAATTCCCGCCGTCAAAAAGCCCCAGGCCGCGAGCGTCCAAGGTCGAGACCAGCGAGCCCAGGCCGAGTCGAGTCGGCCGCCAAGCAGTGCGGCAATGGCAAACGCAAAAGCCACAGCAAAACCAACGTAGCCCAGATACAACATAGGCGGGTGAATGGCGAGGCCCGGATCCTGGAGTAGCGGGTTTAGATCGCGTCCGTCGGGGACTGGGGGAAATTGTCGCGCGAACGGATTGGAAGTCAGGAGAATAAAAAGAAGAAAGCCAACACTGATTAGGCCCATAACGCCGAGCACTCGAGCCACCATGGTGTCGGGAATGCTGCGGCTGAACCATGCTACCGCCCCGGACCATAGTCCCAGTATCAGCGCCCATAACAGTAACGAACCTTCGTGTGCGCCCCAGACCCCGGAGATCAGGTAGATCAGAGGCAGTCGGGAGTTGGAGTTATGGGCAACGTAGGCAACGCTGAAGTCATGGGTTATGAATGAAGCGGTAAGGCACGCATAAGCCAGCAATACAAACAACAGTTGAGCCGTAGCTGCCGGCCGGGCAAGGGCGATCCAGGCCGGTATGCCGCGACTGGCTCCAATAATGGGTAGTACGCCTTGTATCAGCGCAACCAACAGAGCCAGTATCAGTGCAAACACCCCAATTTCTGGTATCACTGTATCCCCATTGCCTGCGCTTTTTGAAGAGCCTCATCTACTTCGGGAGGCATATAGTTCTCGTCATGTTTGGCC
>Ga0066826_10001031_pt1 | contig 14262 bp, 14 predicted proteins | sample ETNtaG_12_FD_65496 | JGI IMG/M metagenome (GOLD analysis project Ga0066826, IMG submission 65496) | Marine microbial and viral communities from oxygen minimum zone, Eastern Pacific Ocean - ETNP201306SV49 | ecosystem: Environmental > Aquatic > Marine > Oceanic | place: Pacific Ocean: Eastern... | reverse complement strand
TTGTCAATTGTTTTAATTGGTCAGGCTTTGTATTATCCTTAAGTCCACAATTACGAGATACTTCCTGAAGGCAAATAACATCAGGGTCACACATTTTAAAAATAGTATCAGCAATTCTATTTAGTGAAATATTTCCATCGGCGCCTTCTCCATTTTGTATATTCCAGCTTAGGATTTGAATCATTTAATACCAGCCTGCATAAATGACTGAACAAACTGTTTTTGAAATATAAGGAAGGCAATTAAAAGGGGCGCCACTGACATTAGAGTAGCAGCTGATAAAATCGACCATTCAACTCCAGACTCTGGAGCTGCAAAAATACCTAGACCTACAGTTAAGGGCCTTGTCTCAACTGAATTTGAAATAATGAGTGGCCACAAGAAGTTATTCCAATGATGGCTCACAGAAACTAAAGAAAATGCAATATATGTCGGCATGGCAAGTGGTACATAAACCTTCCATAATATACTCATAGTGCCACAACCTTCAAGCTCTGCCGCATCCTCTAATTCTTTTGGAATGGATTTAAAGGCTTGACGCAATAGGAAGATACAAAATGCGCTTGCAATGTAAGGTAATCCCATGCCAGAAATTGTATCCACTAAGTTTAATTTTGAAAGTGTAACATAGTTTTGAACGATTAATATTTCGGGCGTTATCATTAATTGGACAAGGACTAACGCAAATGCAACATTGGCACCCGTAAACTTAAAGCGAACAAAAGCATAGGCTGCTAATGTTGAAATTAAAAGCTGTCCAGGTAATATGAATGAAACCAGCAAAAAAGTGTTTAGACTGAATCTGGCAAAAGGAGCTTGGCTCCAAGCCTCACGAAAATTATCAAGCGTTAGTGGTGAAAATATATCGAAATGCATCGCATCACTACTTGAGTGAAAAGCAGCCCAAAAAGCATACAACAACGGTAGTATCCAAAATCCAGCTAGGATATATGCTCCTATGAGCTCAACACTTGTTTGTATTCGGTTTCTATAAGTCATCGGTAATGAGTTCGTCTATCTAAAAAGAAAAATTGTGCTAATGCAGTTAATGCAAGTAGAGCCAACAAAAATATGGTTAACGCAGATGCATAAGAGATGTCTAAAAATGAGAAAGCTGTTTCATAAATATAGTAAAGAATCAAATTACTGGCATTGTCTGGCCCACCTTTAGTTAAGACAAATAAATGATCTACAAGCTTAAAAGAATTAAGAAAGGCATTAATTAATACGAATAGTGTTGTTGGAAGCAACAATGGGAACTGGATGCGCCAAAAATAATTCCAACGAGAAGAGCCTTCTAGCTTTGATGCTTCCTCAAGTTCAGGCGAAATGGTTTGCAGGCCTGCTAAATAAAAAACCATAAAAAAGCCTGCTTCCTTCCAAACAGTCATCACAATGATGGATGGAAGAACAGTCGACGGGTTTCCTAGCCAATTATTACCTTCAAAGCCAAATATTTCGAGCACTTTATCTATTAATCCAATATCTGGCGCATAGAAAAATAACCAAATATTAGCAACAGCTATCATCGGGAGCATGGTTGGTGTAAAGTAAGCCATTCTAAGAAATCCTCTCCCAGGAATAGCCTTATTAACAATCAAGGCCATAATAATTGCTATACCTATAGAAGTTGGTATGGTTCCAAGAGCAAGCCACATATTGTTTACAAATACTTTAAAAAATACGGGATCACTAAACATACTCTCATAACTTTCAATGCCAGAAAATCTTCTTGGCCGTATAAAAGATTTATTTGTATAAAGACTATGAATAAAGGTTGTTATAGTTGGATAGTGAGTAAATGCCAAAAGCAATATTGCTGCAGGTGCAAACAATAACCAACCTTGAAAATTACGAGTACTATCTTTCATTATTATTACTTTACTAGCCTAAAGAATTAATTGGCGGATGTCATTAAACATCCGCCAATTTACCGAATTAACGGTAAGGTTTTAAAATACGCTCAGCAGCGGCTTGCGCCTCTGAAAGAGCTTCTTTTGGTGTTTTACTACCTACAAGTGCGGCTTGGATTGCATCATTCAATCCTTTTTTAACTCTACTTGTTTGGTAAGTTGAAAATTCAGCTGTCGCATAAGCTAATTGATCACGAGCAACTGCTGCTGGTGGAAACTCTTTTACATAAGATGATAATGTATCTGTCTTATATGCATCAGGGCTAACACCCATATAACCAGTAGCTACAGACCACTTAGCAGAATTTTCAGGTGCAGTCATAAACTTAATTAACTTCATTGACGCTTCACGCTCTTCAGCAGAAGTATCCTTAAAGATATAGAAGTTTCCTCCACCTGTTGGTGTTCCGCGACGCTTTCCTGCTGGAAGCATTGCAACTCCAAAATCAAAGTTTGCATTCTTCTTAACAGTCGTTAAGTTTCCAGTTGAGTGCCACATCATTGCTGTTTTACCCTCTAGGAAGTTTTGACGAAGCGTACCCCACTCAATTGTGCCTTCTGGCATGATTTTATGTTCACTTCCGAAAGCCTTCCAAAGCTCAAGAGCTGCAACAACATCTGGATGATCAAAGTTAGTTTTATCACCACTTGTCATAAGTGTTTGACCATTTTGCATAGCAAGCGCACCAAACATCCAGTATGGATAGCCTGTTGATGGAATCATAAGACCCCACTGAGAACCATCGTCTTTAGTTAATGCTTTAGCTGCAGCAATAAGACCACCCCAAGTTGCTGGTGGTGTTTCAGGGTCTAAACCAGCTTCACGATAGGCATCTTTGTTATAGTACATAACAATAGTTGAACGCTGGAAAGGAATACCCCAGGTTTTGCCTGCTGCTATTCCATTTTCCATTAATGATGGATAAAAAGAATTCAACCATGCTTTTTCTTCACTTGTTGAAACAACATCATCAAAAGGTACAATTGCATCAAGCTCACGAAGCTCATGAACATCAATTGAGAACATGACTGATAACTGAGCTGGTTTGCCACTTTCTAGAGCAGCCAGCGCCTTTATTCTTGTATCGTCATAGTTACCTGCATAAATTGCATTGACTTCAATGTCTGGATTTTCTGACATAAAGTCTGCAACTATTGAGTCAACGGCTTGTGTTAGTTTGCCACCGACAGCAATAGGGTAGTACATTGTTAATTCCGTTTTTGCAATAGCTGCACTTGAAATCATTGATATACCAAGTGCAACAGTTAAGCAATAGGAAATTTTGGTAAACATTTTTTTCATTTCTTTCTCCTATTAATCGTAGTGTTAAACATTTGTTATTGAAAAGCGCTCCTACGACTTTAAGCGCTGATCATTTTTATCAAACAAATACATATCATCTAAGTTCCAGCTAACGCATAGCTTTTCTCCTAGTTGAATTTTTGGTTGTCTAGGCTCACGAAGAAAAAAATCTTTTTCTTGATGAGTCAGCTTGAATACAGTTTCACCACCAAAGTAGTCAATACTTTTCACTTTAACTGGCAGGCCTTTTTTCGAGAATATTAGATGCTCTGGCCTTAAACCAATATCTGTAATTTTAGTATTTGACTCAATAGTAGTTTTTATTTTGGAATCCAGAGTCGAAGTATCAATTCCACTTAAATTTAAAACATTCATTGGAGGCAAGCCAATGAATTGAGCACTAAAGATACTATTCGGTGAGTTATAAATTTCTTCAGGGGCACCAACTTGAACTATTTCGCCCGATTTTAAAAGGATAATTTGATCTGCCATTGACATTGCTTCTACTTGGTCATGGGTAACATACACAACTGTTAATCCTAACCTTTTCTGAAGGTCACGAATTTCATCACGCATTTCTGCACGCAACTTTGAATCTAGGTTCGATAATGGTTCATCCATTAAGCAAACAGATTGATCGGATACAATTGATCTAGCAAGAGCTACTCTTTGGCGCTGACCACCGGATAGGTTTGCAGGTTTTCGGTCCAGTAATTCAGTAAGGCCAACAACTTTGGCTGCTTCTTTGACCTTTTTTTCTCTTTCTTCAACGGGAACTTTTCTGACCTTGAGGCCAAATTGAATATTTTCTTTAACGTTTAAGTGAGGAAATAGAGCGTATGACTGAAATACCATTGAAACACCTCTTTTAGAAGCTTCCAATTCAGTAACGTCACGGTTTTCTATTTTAATAGTTCCAGAGGTAACATTTTCAAGGCCTGATAGCATTTTCAGAATTGTTGACTTTCCGCAACCTGAGGGTCCTAATAAAACTGTAAATGATTCTTCTTTAACATTAAAGGAAACATTCTTTACAGCATCAACCTCACCCCAGCTCTTGGATAAATTTTTTACTTCAATGGCGCTCATACTTCTTCCTTGTCACAAATTATTAATTGAGATTCTGAATCATCAATGATCTGAATAATTTCATTTGGAGGGGGCTGATCACAAAAAACTTTAGTAACATCTTCAATATGACCTCCACGCACATGAGCAATCCGGCCAAATTTTTCATGATCGAGAACTAGAAGACTTTCACGGCAATTATCAAGAATAACTCTTCTTATCTGGACCTCTTCATCAGAGAAGTCAAGCAATACACCATCATTATCAACACCAGCAACGCCAAATATTCCAAAGTCAGTCTTATAGGAATTAAAGAAGCTTTCTACAGGACTTCCAACCATATCAAAGTCACCACTTCGTATCCTTCCTCCAGAGCAATAAACTTCAAAACTTGGGTTCGTGCTTGCAGTTTGTGCAATGATTAGATTGTTAGTATAAATTTTAAGATTATTATGTTTTAAGAGCGCTCTTACAACCATCTCTGGCGTAGTACCTATGCCAAGTGATATTGAGCTTCCATTTGGGATTTGATTAGCAACCTCTTTTGCTATAGATCTTTTAGCCACTCTATTAAGTACCTGTCTTGTGCCATAGGCTAGATTGCCATCAGTGGATAAAGGTTCTACCCCTCCATGCTTTCTTTTAGCTTGCCCATAATCACATAAGACGTTAATGTCTCTCCTTACGGTCTGAGTTGTGACATTAAACCGGTCAGCAAGACTATCGACAGTAATAAATTCTTCTTGACGAAGCAGGTCAGAAATTTCTGCTTGTCTAGCAGTTAAATCCATTTAAAACTCCAAATTGTTCATTTGAAAATAGATTCTAACATAAAATTACAAAAATGAACAATAAATTTTAGTCATTTGAATATTTTTCTATATTTTAATGTTAAAATAGCTTATATAATGCTAAAATAAACATATATATGTTCATATGAAAAAAATTATGTTCGTATAATTAGTAAGAGTGTAGAATATAAAATATGAAACGTTAATGAAAGGATTATTTTTCCTGATTGTCAAATAGTTTCTAGAAAACTGATTATTTAATATTTAATATTTAATTTTGAGGAGTTTTAATGAAAAATTTGTCAACAATGTCTTCACCCCAATTGCAAGATATCAAGTTTATTCTGACAGATATTGATGATACTTTGACCTCAGATGGAATATTGAAGAGTAACGCTTATCAAGCCATGGAAAGGTTAACGGATTCCGGTTACAAGGTTATTCCTGTGACAGGCCGTTGTGCAGGCTGGTGTGATCACATTGCTAGGATGTGGCCAGTAAATGGAGTGGTTGGAGAAAATGGCGCTTTCTTCTTTAGCTACGACCATGACAATAAAAAAATGAATAATTTATATAGTCAAACTGAGGATGAAAGAAGAGAAAACTTCATACTTCTTAATCAAATTAAAAAAACAATTCTTGAGTCTGTCTCTGGAACTGCAGAGGCATCTGATCAGGATTATCGTATTACTGACTTGGCAATTGATTTTGCCGAAGATGTTCCTAAACTATCTCAAAATAAGATTGACGAAATTGTTAATATTGCAGAACAAAATGGAGCAATTGCCAAGATAAGCTCTATACATGTTAATTGCTGGATAGGTGAGCACAATAAACTCACTACTAGCTTAAAAATACTCAAAGAAAACTTTGGCCTTGATGATACTGAAATTCAGAATAATGTCATATTTATTGGAGACTCACCCAATGATTCATTGATGTTTGGTTTCTTTAAAAATTCGGTCGGGGTTGCCAACGTTGCAGACTTGCTAGATAGTATAGAAAACGCACCAAAATTTATTACTTCAAATTTTTCAGGTGACGGGTTTGTTGAGCTTGCCAATTTCATAATTGATAATAAATAAAGTCAGCAAGTTTAGAAAAAAGCCTGAAGCACCTCTGAAGACGAAGCTTCAAATTATAATTCCAATGAGGTTTGTTCTTTAGCTATAACAATCTCAATGTTATTTGAATTACATATGTCGATTATTTCAAGGGAAGGTTTATTGTTTGTGACTAAAATATCGATCTCAGAAATATTACCAGTCATCATTGGAGCTGTTCGCTGAAATTTAATATCATCTGCAACAAGTATCAATTTTCGACTGTACTCAAATATAGCTTTTGAAACTATAGACTCTCTTCGATCAAAGTCCATCAATGAGCCATCATTATCAATAGCTGAGATACCTACAATTGCATAATCCACCTTGAATTCCTTAAAATAATTAGCTGTATTTTCTCCAATAACAGCTGAATCAGACTTTCTTACCTTGCCACCCGCTAACCAAACTTGAGCGTCATTAGAGTGAGAAAAGATATTAACGATGTTAATATTATTTGTAATTACTTTAAGTCCTTGATGATTAAGGAGTGATTCTGCTACTCTCTCTGTGGTTGTTCCAATATTTAAAATAATAGAAGAATGATTGGGAATAATTTCAGCAACAGCATTTGCAATTTCCTTTTTTTCATCACTGGCCAAATCTTTTCTAGATTTATAAGCAAAGTTTTTTACCCCGGAAGAGTAAAAAGCTCCACCATGAGTGCGCACTAAAAACTCATGATCGCTTAAATAGTTTATATCGCGTCGTATTGTTTGTTGACTAACCGTAAATGTTTTAGCCAAATTTTCAACACTTACATAGCCTTCTTTTTCTGCAAGAGAAAGTATGTCATCTTGGCGTTTGTTCAATTGCTTCATGATTTCATTCATAATAAATAAGTTTGATTATACATTTTCTCATTTATTTGTATTTTATACCTTTTTTCAATTTGTTCGTTTTTTTTCGTTTTATTTAATATATTATTCTTTTTTATTCTTATTTGTTGACTTTCAAACAATTATGTTGTATCTTTTGGGAATGTTTGTTTTATTATGAAATAAATCGAACACTAGAATCCTACTAATTGTTAGTAGGAATATATATTTAGGAGATTAATAATGAAAACACTAAACTTTAGTTTAAAGTCAACTCTAAGTTTTTTGATATCGATGTTTTTTGTATTCAATTCCGCCTCTGCTATTGCCAATACTGAAATCCATTGGTGGCATGCTATGGGTGGGGCTAATGGAGAGCGAGTAGATCGAATTGCTGCAGGATTCAATGATTCGCAGAATGACTACGTTGTTGTGCCTACATACAAAGGAAACTATACAGAAACCATGACTGCTGCAGTTGCAGCTTTTCGTGCCAAAGAAAACCCGCATATTGTTCAGGTTTTTGAGGTTGGTACTGCAAGTATGATGGCTGCCAAAGGAGCTGTTTATCCAATTTCAGACGTTATGAAGGACTCAGGCTTATTGTTTGATAAGTCGCAATATCTTCCAGCTGTGGTAAGTTATTATGAAGACACTGATGGTAACTTACTCTCTATGCCTTTCAATAGCTCTACTCCAGTGCTCTGGTACAACAAAGATGCTTTTGCTAAGGCTAATATTGAAGTGCCAAAAACTTGGAATGATGTTGAAAGTGCTTCTCGTGCTTTATTGGCCTCTGGAATGGATTGTGGTTTCTCATTCGGTTGGCAATCATGGGTGATGATTGAAAACTTTGGTGCTTGGCATGATATTGCAACAGGAACAAAAGAAAATGGATTTGCTGGAACTGATACTCGCTTTACCTTCAATAATGAAGATGTTGTAAATCGTCTCAATGATATTTACGAGATGTCTAAAGAAGGACTGTTTAAATATGGAGGTCGTCGTGGAGACAGTCTTTCGATGTTTACAAGTGGTGAGTGTGGAATGTGGATGAATTCTTCTGCATACTATGGGTCAATGGTTAAACAGGCAGAGTTTGATTTTGGTCAAACAATGTTGCCACTTGATACCAATGTTGCAGCTGAGCCACAAAACTCAATCATTGGTGGAGCAACACTTTGGGTACTTCGTGGAAAAGATAATGGTGACTACAAGGGTGTAGGTGAATTCATGAACTACCTTTCTTCTGCAGATGTGCAGGCTTGGTGGCATCAGGAAACGGGTTATGTGCCAATTACAACAGCGGCTTATGATCTGTCAAAGGAGCAAGGCTTCTATGAATCTAATCCGGGTACTGACACAGCTATTCTGCAGCTAAGTCTCAATGCGCCAACTGCTAATTCGCGTGGTGTACGTTTTGGTAACTTTGTCCAGATTCGTGATATTATTAATGAAGAGCTCGAAGCTCTTTGGGGTGGTACTAAAACCGCTCAAGAAGCTATGGATGATGCCGTTAAACGCGGAAATGCTCTTCTAGTTAAGTTTGAGAAAGCAAATAGATAATCTTAACTAAGTAAACCGTTACCCTGACTCAGATAATATCTGTGTCGGGGTACAACAATGCAATATATATAGATATACGATTCCAATAATGTTAAAAAAAGTTCACTTCTCCCCATCGGCTTTACCTTTTTTATTAGTCGCTCCTCAAATTATCGTAACGATAGTGTTTTTCATTTTGCCCGCTAGTCAGGCTTTTTATCAATCGTTTCTTTTGGAGGATGCTTGGGGAATAAGTACAGAATTTGTCTGGTTTGAAAATTTTATTTATCTATTTAGTGACGAAAATTACCTGGACACCTTCATACGGACTATCTTTTTCTCGTTCACCGTAGCATTTCTAGCTATGAGTATTGCTCTGTTTCTTGCCTCGATGGTGGACCAAATTATAAAGGGCATTACTGTTTATCAAACCCTTTTAATCTGGCCTTATGCCGTTGCTCCGGCAGTGGCAGGCGCGTTATGGGTATTTATGTTCGATCCGACCCTGGGTATCTTTGCTTACGCACTAAATACCATCGGTTACGATTGGAATCACAAACTGAACGGCGGAGAAGCTATGACACTAGTCGTGCTTGCCTCGACTTGGAAGCAAATCGCATATAATTTCCTTTTTTTTGTTGCTGCAATCCACTCTATCCCCAAATCTTTAATCGAAGCCTCTGCAATTGATGGAGCTGGTCCAATTAAGCGTTTTTGGACAATTATTTTTCCACTTATAACACCAACAGCATTCTTTTTACTAGTTGTTAATATTGTTTACGCATTTTTTGAAACCTTTGGTGTTATTCATACCATGACTTCAGGAGGACCATACAAAGCGACCGAAATCCTTGTATACAAAGTGTTCTACGATGGATTTGTTGGTCTTGATCTTGGAGGTTCTGCTGCTCAGTCAGTTATCTTAATGGCGATTGTGATTGTATTGACGGTAATCCAATTTCGTTATATTGAAAGAAAGGTGGAGTACTGATGATAGAGAATCGACCTATAACTACCTTTGTCGCGCATTTGTTCCTTATATTAGGAGTGTTGTTGGTAGCTTTTCCAATTTGGATAACATTCGTAGCGGCCTCCCATGATGCTGTTCGAATGACTCAAATTCCTTTACCTCTTCTTCCAGGTGATCAATTTTTTATCAATCTAAAAATGACTTTCACTCAAAGTATAGGTGGAGCAGGGAGTATTCCTACTGGAATGATGATGATGAACAGTTTGATTATGGCAATGGTTATTGCAGTTGGAAAGATTTCTATTTCACTCCTGTCAGCTTTTGCAATTGTGTATTTTCGCTTTCCTTTTCGTATGTTTTTTTTCTGGATGATTTTCATTACTCTAATGCTGCCAGTTGAAGTAAGAATATTGCCTACTTTTGAGGTGGTAGCAAATCTTAATATGCTAAATTCATACTGGGGTCTAACGATTCCATTGATTGCCTCAGCAACAGCAACATTTATGTTTCGTCAAATTTTTCTGACTATCCCAGATGAAATGTTAGAAGCAGCAAGAATCGATGGTGCGGGACCAATGAGATTTTTTTGGGATATTTTAATCCCTCTATCACGCACTAATATTGCCGCTCTATTCGTAATTCTATTCATTTATGGCTGGAATCAATACTTATGGCCACTACTGATAACCACCGAAAAAGAAATGTTTACTATTGTTATGGGTATTAAACAATTACTTGAAACTGCAGAACAAACTCCCGAATGGCATTTGATAATGATGACCTCTCTTCTTGCTATGATACCGCCAATTATTGTTGTATTGAGTATGCAAAAACTCTTTGTAAAAGGTCTTACAGAAACTGAAAAATAAGGAAAAAAATGGCTGAAATTCTAATTAATAATGTGAAAAAGTCTTATGGTAAGACAGAAGTGATTCATGGTGCGACCTTTAAGATTAATGATGGAGAGCTTGTTGTGATTGTCGGCCCTAGTGGTTGTGGTAAATCTACACTACTTCGAATGATAGCAGGACTTGAAAAGATTACTAAAGGAGATATTTCTATAAATGGAAAAATTGTAAACAATCTTGAACCTTCCGAACGCAATATTGCGATGGTCTTTCAAAACTACGCTCTTTATCCACATATGTCTGTATACAAGAATATGGAGTATGGCCTGAAAATTCAAAAAATCCCAAAAGATGAGATCAAAAGACGTGTGAACAAGGCTGCAAAAATACTTGAAATTGAAGAATACCTCGAGCGATCACCCAAGGAGTTGAGTGGTGGCCAGCGTCAACGTGTTGCAATGGGTAGGGCTATTGTTCGTAAACCTGATGTATTTCTTTTTGATGAACCATTGTCTAACCTTGATGCAAAATTAAGGGTTCAAATGCGTCTGCAAATTAAAACATTACAGGAAAGCTTAGGTGTAACAAGTATATACGTTACACATGATCAAGTTGAAGCAATGACCCTAGGTCATCGACTTGCTGTTATGAATGATGGATATCTTGAGCAACTTGGTGACCCAATTGAAATTTACAATAAGCCAGAATCCGTTTTTGTAGCAGGCTTTATCGGTTCGCCTGCCATGAATCTTATGAGCGCCAAAATTGACCCTTCTGGCAAAAGTTTAATACTAGAAGATGGTAGTTCGATTAAGTTAATAGATAAATTTTTGAGTCACGCTGGGATGCCTGTTAAATTAGGGATTCGACCGGAACATATCGTTATGGTTTCGGATAAAAACTCTCCCTTGAATTTAACCGTAAAGGTTGTTGAAAGACTCGGAGCAGATACGCTTATACATGGCACACTTAATGGCGGTGGGGAATTGGTATTAAGACTTGATGGTATTTGTGAAATTGAGTCAAATCAAATTTTGAATCTGTCTTTTCCATCAGATGTATTACACTTGTTTGACGTGGAAACAGGTAAACGGATTGAATTATCATAAGCGTGGGATACACCATGAATCTGAACAGTAAAAAGAATAGACGCCCTTAAACCCATGAAAATCATTCAAATTACTGACACACATTTGATGCCACCCGGCACAGATCTATACGGCCTTGATCCCTGTAAGCGTCTTGAGACTTGTATTAGAAGCATTAATGAATGCCATGCCGATGCCGAATTGTGCATCATCACAGGCGATCTTACCGACCAAGGAGACCGAGTAGCCTATCGTGATTTGCGCGGTATTCTTAAAGAGCTGTCAATACCTTATCACCTCCTAGTCGGTAACCATGATCACCGGCAAATATTCTCTGAGATTTTTCCAGAAACACCACGTGATGAGTATGGGTTCTTTCAACAGAAACTAGAAACCTCTGCAGGAATTTTTCTATTACTTGATACAGTTGAGCATGGAATGCACTGGGGGTCTTATTGTGAAAAACGCGCTTTATGGCTAAAGTCTCAATTGGAACTCCACAAAAATCAACCAGTTTATCTCTTTATGCATCACCCTCCTTTTGATATCGGTATCCCAGCACTGGATAAAATCAGCCTTAGAGAAGATGCAATGCGAATCTATCAAACCGTGAAAGATTTTTCCAATATCAAGCACCTCTTTTTTGGCCATGTACATCGCCCAGTAAGTGGCAGTTGGCATGGCATTCCATTCACTACCTTGCGAGGAACCAACCATCAAGTCCAGCTTGATCTAAGAGCTAACGATGACTTATTTTTCACTCACGAACCACCCGCCTACTGTGTAGCATTTCTTAAGCCTCACCAGACAGTCGTTCACTTCCATGACTATCTTGACGACTCACTATACATGAAGGAGCGCTAGCGTATGACACTTGTAGCAATCTCCCTTGCAATTTTGTCCGCTTGCATTCATGCACTGTGGAATTTCTTCACTAAAAAAAGCCATCCAAATGCCTCTTTTTTTCTGCTTGCAACCCTTACTGGGGCGCTGATGCTTTCACCTATACTGATACTTCACAGCGACACATTATTGCACCATATTCCAGATCGGGTGTGGATGCTTCTAATAATCGCAGGTTTTTTTCTGGCACTTTATTTCATCAGCTTAGCGAGAGCCTACACAGAGGGGGAACTGTCAATTGCTTATCCTATTGCCAGAGCTATGCCAATTATCATCGTGTTGGCTGTAGTTGTGTATTTAGGCCGAGCGGACCAGATTTCTTTACAAAGTGTTCTTGGAAGTGCACTAGTTGTTTTTGGTTGCTTTATGATTCCTTTAAAAGGATTTAAAGAACTTCGTTTTAGTGATTACCTGAATCTTACTTTTGTTATGGCGCTCATTGCCGCATTCTGTTCTGCGGGTTATGCGCTGGTAGATGATGAGGCTTTGCGATACTTTCGAAACAATAATCAGCTGGCTATCGATAATACTTCAATGACTATTTTATATGCATGCTTGGAAGCTTCAATTACTTCCTTGTGGTTAGCGTTATTTATTGTGATACGTAAGCAAGGCCGTATAGACTTTTATCAAGTAATTTGTGTCAATAAGTGGAATGCTATTGTTGCAGGTATTGGCATTAATTTAAGCTACACACTGCTTTTGATAGCACTTGCTTTTGTTGAAAATGTCAGTTACATAGTGGCTTTCCACCGCTTAAGTATTGTATTAGGAGCTGCATTGGGTATTCTCATATTAAAAGAAAAACTTTACCCTTTGAAGCTTCTGGGGATGTTAATTATATTGGTTGGGCTTTTAGGAGTAGCACTTGGTTAAGTCAAAATCAAAATTAGATGTAATAAAAATTATTAAAGATATAGATGGTAATGAAACTCAAGATCGAAGATTGACTGGAAAATTATATTATTTTATTAAAAGGATTGAAAATGATTGTTGCACATAGAGGTGCTTCTGATGTTTTACCGGAAAATACACTTAAAGCATTCCACTTAGCTTGGTTGCAAAACGCTGAGGCCATTGAGGCTGATTTTCATCTTACCAAAGATGAGCAGATTGTCTGTATTCATGATAGAGATACATTTCGTACCTGTGGTGAAAAACTCATTGTTGCAGAGAGCACTTATGCTGAATTAAGTCATCTCGATGCATCTTCATTCTTAAAAGATGATTCTTCTCCACAGCCGATACCCTTGCTTAGCGAAGTATTTAAAACAATACCTAACAATAAGGGTATTTATATTGAGATTAAATGTGGCCCTGAAATTATTCCTGTACTAATCAAATCTATATTGAGTTCAAGCCTTCAAAAGGAGCAGATAACAATCATAGCATTTGACCCTAAAGTAATTAAAGCCTTTAAATCAAGCGCTCCCGATATAAAAGCATTTTGGTTATATGACGTGACAATGAAAGAGTTACTAAGTGGTTACGATTTATTAGAAGCTTTAAGGGATATCAAGGCAGACGGTCTGAGCTCAAATAATAAGAGTTCTCAAGAGTTTGTTAGTAATATTATTAATGCTGGTTTTGAATATCACTCGTGGACTATTAATGATATTAAAACTGCAGAAAAATTACTAAAATGGGGTGCGGCCTCAATTACAACTGACAAGCCAGGGTATTTAAAAAACAGCTTATTGGAGATTAAATGACGCCAACAAAATCAGAAAAAATTTATGATGTTTTTGTTGCTGGCGGAGGAATCAATGGTCTTGGTGTAGCTCGAGATGCTGCTGGAAGAGGTTATTCGGTCTGTTTGTGTGAGATGAATGACTTTGCCTCAGGCACTTCATCTAATTCAACAAAACTAATTCATGGCGGTCTCAGATATCTAGAGCACTATAAATTCCGT
>Ga0066826_10001030_pt1 | contig 14263 bp, 8 predicted proteins | sample ETNtaG_12_FD_65496 | JGI IMG/M metagenome (GOLD analysis project Ga0066826, IMG submission 65496) | Marine microbial and viral communities from oxygen minimum zone, Eastern Pacific Ocean - ETNP201306SV49 | ecosystem: Environmental > Aquatic > Marine > Oceanic | place: Pacific Ocean: Eastern... | reverse complement strand
TAAATCTATATCACTAAATATATCATCTAAATCTGCCACAGTACTAACATTTGCATCCTCTAATACAGTGTAATCATCAAGTGTTGTTGTTAATGTAACTTCATCATTGACTGAAGTAACATTAATACTCATTGTATATATTTCTGTACTGTATTCATCATTACTATCAATAAGCTTGAAAACAAATGTTGCGTATGGGGACCCATTACCATTGTAATCTGGAGAAAATACTAGTTGAGTTACATCTGGCGCCACGGTGTTATTGGTAACATCGGTCCCATTATATTCCAGATCACCTTCAGATTCCAATGCAATGATTTGAATTCCTGCGAAAGAATGACCATCAGCATCAGAAAAGGAAAATTCATTTTCTGCATAAGTATGAGTCTGGTCTTCTAACATTGTCATACTAGTATCCCCTCCAACAGGATTTGTAGCTAATGCAATATTTCCGGTAACAATATATAATATTAGTAAATAGTGATTTATTCTAGGAACATACATGATGACAAGATCCTTACTTACTTAATTCAACCACATATAATTGCGCAAAAGTATTAAGCGTAGAATTTGTAAGATATTGCTCTTCCGGCAATGCCACTATTGCGAGATATTTCCCATCCGGAGAAAACTTTAATTGATCTGGATGTGAAATACCGGTCTTGAGAATGTATTTAAATATTGAATGCGAATCAGAAATGTCTGCAAATACTATATCCTTATTTGTATCAATATAGGCAATAATATTTCCATTAGGATGCCAAGCATATGAAGTTTTATTCTCTCGAGCTACTTGTCTTTCTTTGTTACTGTAGATGGATTTGTCGATCAATTGGTATTCAGATTTTTGAATATTATACAAATATAATTTATTTACCATTTTCGCCAGAGTGAATTCCAAAACTGCTAGTTGATATGAATTTGCGGGATTCAAACTAGGTTCTAAATGGATACTTCCTGAAATTCTCGGGATCGGTAGTATTTTAATAATTTTTATTTCTTCTTCATCAAAATCATATTTTACAAATAGAATATCATTTGACTCACCACTACCTTTGCAAACAACGAAAGAACCATCTTGAGTCAAATCAAAAGAACTAAATTTTTCTATCTTTTGTATTTTAATACCCATGCTGCGTCCATCAAACTTTAAATCTCTAAATTGATCTTGTTCAATTGTGATTTGATAATCTTCATCATCATAGGAAAAAACACTGTATTTAGATATTCCTGATTCCTGATCAATAGCATCGCCCACATGCATGATGGTCCCATTGTCATAGTATGATATGGCATTTTTTTCAATTACAAAGCTTTGCTGAATTAAATCAATACTCTTTATTCGCCTTTTATTTTCCTTATCCACTCCAACTGTGTGCAAATAATACAGGATACTTTCACTATTCTTGCTCCAAAGGGGCATTTGTGTATTATGATCAACAGACTCAATAGGATAGAACATGGATGTTGTTTTATTTTGAGCATTTGTGAATAACGCATATGTTTGTTTCTGTCTTAAATCATATATCATAACTTGCACATTCTGATCGATGGTATCAGTTATTTCAAATGCTAAATACCTCGAATTCAAAGACCATTCTGGGTTATTTGCATGCCCCTTTATTTCTGCCTGTATATTATAAATTTTCTTATTTTTAATTTGTGGATAAATTTTATTATTCATCATATAGAGTAATAAACCGATGCTCAAAATAATTTTTTTCATTAAATCATATCTCATAATACACTAACTCCGGCTATAATAATTACTACAGGGAACAGGTAACGATAAAAAATATTGGATACCGTATATATTACACCTCTTCTTGGATTAAGATTAATTTTCAGGGTTTGATCACTGGGTAAGTAATAATCAATATATTCCCCTTGATCAATTTTAATATAATCACCCCTAGAGTATTTTAAGATTCGATTCTCAATAACGCTTCTGAATTCAACATTCTGAAGGGATTTATCAAATGTCAGCTTTATCCATTTCTCGGGTAACCGATTTAATAACACCCAATTTTCTTCTGGTTTAATTGTCAAAGGAATATCTGGAATATTATAGTTAATTCTATATCTTTTTTTATTATCAAATGTGATAGCATACCATTGGCTAGGATTTTTACTAGCTTTAAGTAAAGGAATATATGGAATTTCAAAATAAAAAGAGTTGTCTGCGTGGTCATAAGCGTCAAAATTAAGTTCGAGGTTGCCTCTTGCAATTTCTAATTGGAGAAATTCCAGTCTTCGCATTGATTGATTTTTCAGTTTTTTACTATAAATAGCATTTTCAGGATATTCGAATCGTATTTTAATGGGATGTATTTCCCCGCCTATTTTAGATTTAAGGACAGCCATTTCTTTCATTCCGGTCATTCCACCTTCTAAATCAAGTTTTACTCTGAGAGTACCATAGTGTTTGTTAATAGTCTTTTCATCCCATTCTACACTTGCATATTCTAGATAATTTGTTTCATTACTATCTTCTATTAATTGTGACAATTCATCCCTATAACTAAAATATTGTTTAAAGTCTGAAACTTTTTTACAAACCTCTACGAGGTGCTCAAGGATGTACCTTTCCTCATCTTCAGTAAACTCATCTGCGCATGCATCTGTCTTCAATTTCTTCATCACATCCCTTATTTCCAACCATTGAACTAATGATGCATTATATTCTAATAGTTGGATTGCTTTCTCTGTATAGTCTTCATAGAGTTCTCGACAGGATTGCGCATAAAGTATATTCACCAAAAACAGGATCAGGATGGAGATTGATTTACTCAAAATATTTTTCATCATTTATTACGTCTAGTATAAAGTTGCTAGAATTGCCGTTAGTAAAAATAGAACCGCAACATTCCAAGTACTTTCCTTATCTGGTGAAAATTTAATTGTGTATTCTCCTCCCTTACTCAAACGGATATTACGATTAAAATTAACTTTTGTATTTACATCACTATATTCAATACTATCTTCATGTTCCAAACTGGCGATACGTACAGAATGCCCATCATCCATACCTTTTTTACGACCACTAATACTAACGGTATATTTATTGTCATATTTATATGAAAAAACGATTTTTGAGTCGGATGGCTCATCCTTTATCGTTCCGCGTTGTACCGGCAACTTTATTATTTTGCGGTCTTTATTAACTTCATTCTTTACCACTTGTCGATACCGAATGATAGAATCAAGTAAAGCAGGCCTTTGATCTTCAAGGAAGGGGAAATCTTTATACAGAGACTTTGCCTTCATCAATTGCTTGTAAGGATAACTAGATTTAAAAGATATATATTCAATATCGCTTAATTTAATTGCCACCCTCGCCAAATTATATCGAGTAACACATTCCAGAGATCGTATATATTCATTATACCCTTTGTGCGAAACAACATTAAGAATGCTAAGCAATAGTGAATCTGTAGCTATATATTGCCCTATTTCAAAAAGCTTTTCAGCTTGAGCGATGCGCGATTTTTCTCGACTATAAATATTTAAGTTATCCGGGTACTGATAATCTTTATGAAAATTAGAAGGGTCATATCCCTTTTGTTTCGCTTTTTCTATGTCTTTTTCCCAAGTATTTCTGACTAACCTTGTAAGTCGATCATCTTCTAATTCATCTTTTAATGTGGTCAGCAACTTTAGCGTTTCATCAATATCTCTTGCATTGCGTTTTGCCCATGCTAAATAATACCATGTCTTCCAATTGCCTCCTTTTGGATTAGTACTCTCATGCAATCGTTGAATCCACTTTACAGATTTTAAGATAGATGATTTCGCATGATTAACATTACTTTCTTTAGTAAAAGGGAAATCATCAATAAGCGGTCTTCGAATTAATATATCATCATTACCGTACAGCACTAAATCCTTAGATCCGATTGGCCTTTCTTTTTCTGGATGAATAATAGATGGTATCTTAATAGCTATAACCAATTCTTTTGATTTATCTTTGTTTAAAACATTGAGGCTCCACCCATATTTTATATCCGTATTATTTAGAATGAGTTTCTCGCCAAAGGGCGTTGGGACATATAACTGAAGAATATCATCTTTTTCTTTAAGTAATTGAACATTTCCCAAGAATCCAAATCCTTTAATACCAATTATTTTCGTATCACCATCTTTTCCGCTAATATTTAGATCTTGACTTATTGAGCCAAAACTATGTTCAACTTTTAGCCTCAAATTTGAACGGTCAATAAATGTAAAATCAGAGCCAATACTTCTTGGATCAACATTGATTCGTGCTTTATTCTTAATATCGCGGTGAATTGTTTTAATACGTTTATTTTTCGTTTTGTCCCATCTTAAATCTTCTGGATTTACATTAATTTCAATTCTCCATTCTTTACCCCTTTTGAACGCATATGTGGTTTCTTGTATTTGGCGTTCTATTTTTTCATTAATTGCATTTGATGGACGAATTATTTTAGAATAGCTGTCCAACGCACAATAGGTTTTACCATCATCTAAAGATAATTTTAATTGAAAACTGTTTTTAGGAATACTCTCTGTAGGCAGAATTTTCAGCCCTGTAATTTCAAGTATAGTCTCAGAAGGAATTGAATCTTTTAATGTAAAAATACAAAGATTATTCATATAACTAATCTCATTTAAAAATGCTTTATTAGCTGCTTTATTGAGTTTTAAAGACCCAAATAAAACAGATGAGTCCCATTGAATTTCAGAATTATCAAAACCAATACTAATAGTATTACCCGACTTAAATATCTTTTTTAAGGCTCTTGTATTGATTCGCATTGTATACAAACCCCAAGTAGTATCATCCATAAAAAATCTTTGTTGATCAACTGAATTGATTATAGGATAACTTTGAGAGATATAATTATCTGAAACTGCTGAAAAAGATGAATCAGATTCAAGATATACTTTAATTCTTTGGTCAAGAAATTCACTTTGATCAGTGAGGATACTTAAGCCTGATACTGATGTTTCTGAATGGTTATAAAGATCCTTTTTAACAATTATTTTTATATTTTTATTATCGATATTTAGTATAGAATATTCACTATTATTCGTAACTGCTATATTAGATTTTTTACTCCATTTCCCTACGTCACTCGGGAGTTCAATAATAATTATTTCATTTTTATTAAAGGTGGGCCCATCTCCTCGGATAGATATATCGATTGGTGGTAATGCAGTCAAAATGCTTTCTTTTTTAATCTGCTGTATAATTTCTACATTTTGATCCATGGAAACATCAAATTCAAAGATTCGAATAGAAGTATTATCCTTTGATATCAAATCTTTACCAATACTATACGTTAAACCATTATTTTGGCTATAATTATATTCTGAAATAGGAAGGCCTGTGATTAATAGTTCTTGTCCGGGGAACAATTTGTTTACTAGGCGAAATGAGATAGCTATTTCATTCCTGTTGGCTCTAGCATTGATTAATTCCAAATGCTCAATGGGGTACTCTATCCTTGCTAAGTTGGATTCATTATTGTCAAACTCAAATCCAGTTTCATGAATTTTAATAATAATTGTTGAATTTATAGGAATAGATGAAAATTCTTGATCTTCAATCAATTTAATTGCCGATAATGATGTTCTATCGCTATTCACATTCACATACTTTACATTTTCCATAGACATCAAAGGATGGCTAAATGAAATATGTGAATCTATCGTGTCATTTCCCGATTGATTAAGGCCGGGTATAAAATAATTAAAATTGAAAGGCGCAATTGATTTTGGTGGTGGCTGAACAATAACATTTTCTGTGATACAATCAGTGTTATCACAGGAATAGGACAAATAAATCGATTTTTTGTCTTTGCTGGTTTTTTCCCTTATTGCCTCTTCAGTTCCTTGGTTGGACCAAAATAATTCGTTATTTGAAGGAATAGAAATTTGAATTTTATTCAATGTATCACCGAATAATTGTAGTTCATTTTTAATCTGAAACCCTATTTGAATTAAACTTGTGTCTGATATAATGAAATTTTGACTTCCATTCAATAATGAAACTTGAGGATTGATAAGAGATATTTTATTGTTTGTACCAGACAATAGTACCACTCTAGGCTGGCCAGTAATAGAATTAAAATTCCCTGATAAGTTTGCGCCCATATGCACTGATAATTCTATGGGATTTTGCTCTTTACTTAACGTACACTTTACACGAATATTGGATATGCTATAATTTGAATTTGGAATTATTTTATCCTGCGGCACAAGTATCAAGGTGTCCTTTTTGATGGTAGTATTAAATTTTATGGATCCTTTTACTTCGTTTTTTTGATGAATACCAACAAGCCCTAATGGCTCTGGTACCCATTCCAAACCTGGACTAGAAAAAAATAATTTAATAGCATTAGATTCCCCTATAGTTGGATATTTCCCACTTTGAATTGAAATATTAATATTATGCTTTTGCCCTAACTTTCTCATCAGAAATCTTGGTGAAACAATATTTAATGAAGTTTTTCCAATCAACAATTCATATTTATTTAAATTTTTCCATACATTTGAATTTTTACTATACTCCATTGCATGTTTATCAACTTCATCTTTTTCAAATGGGACAAATTGTAATCCTTTAATTCTTAAAAAAGCATTCCGACCTATTTTTTCATGAGTCGAATCAGAGTCAAAAATCCGTGTATTCTGCCTTATTAACTCTAACAATCCTTTTTTCTTTGTAACTATTAACAATAGTTCATTATCATTATTTTGTCGTAAGATTGATTGTAACGAAAAATATTTGCCTGCAGTTCCCTCAATAGTTAAGTCGTCGTTAAGTCTCCAGTTTAAATCAGAATTATTCTCCAATTGGTTCCATAATCGTAATTTTAGAGTATCTCCACTTTCAAATTCTTCATCTAATTGTTGAAAATCAATTTTAATCTCAGGAACAAGATAGTAATTATTATTATAAAGCATGGCTGTGTCATAGACATATAGCTCACCGCCCAAAAGAAGTGAATTGAGTATGACAATCAGCCCGATGAAAAATATTCTTATATGTTGTTTAATATGCATGCAACTTGACTATTATTTGATCTAATGAGTGGCGGTTGTTCATTCGCACACTCACTTTGTATTGTTATACATTTATTAATATAAACACAGCCACCTGTAATTAATTCTTTTCGTATTTCTTGTTTCTTGCCTACTGAATTGTGCAATATTGTTCCTGAATTCATGTATTCTGCTGCTGCTTTTAAATCCATTGAATACGGGTGTTGGACTGAAAAATGATCATTCCAATAAGTTTCTACAATAGTACCTCTTTTTACATGAATATCACCATAAAAAACAATCGTTTTATGGCAGAAGTGTTTAATAAGATCATAATCGTGAGAAATCATTATAATGGTTAAAGGAGATGAAATTTTACCATCCTGCCATAAGTCATATCGGGACTTCCATTCATTTTTCATGATAGATAATATCTTTCCTCGAATGGATACATCTAAACTCGCTACAGGCTCGTCAGCAATAATCAAACTTGGATTAGTGGCGAAAACCTTAGCAATACCAAGTCTTCTTCTTTCCCCTCCGCTTAAATTTTTTGGTTTAGCCTTAGCTTTTTGACCTGTTATTTCAAACTGATCTGTTAGGGTATGAATCTTTTTTTCCAAGTTTCTATTACTAATATTGGGTTCATTTATTCTAATTGCTTCTTCAAGAATATCTGGAACAGGCATATTAAGATTCAAAGATGAACGTGGATTTTGGAAAATCATTTGCGCATGTTTTCTATATGTTCGTAATTCATCTTTTGAAGCATTTATTAAATTTCTATATTTAACAATATCGTTCAAGTAGGGCACTTCAATTCGGCTATCACTCAAGGTCGTAATGTTATACTTACTCTTATCTCGTTGATTGATTAATCCAATAAGACATTTTCCAAAAGTAGACTTGCCACAACCACTTTCACCGAGGATACCAATAATTTCGCCTTCTTTAATTTGAATATCATTAATATTCTCCAATTTGAAACCATTCGAACCAAATGCAAGATTTAGGTTCTTTACGTTAATGACTGTTTTTGGTTGTATCACAGATTTACCTCTTTATAGTACAGCCAACATCTAATTAAGTGCATATTCATCATTTTTTCTGTATCATTTGTAGAAACAATTTCACCACTTTCGGGTTGTATCAATGGTGGAAATATTTCTTCACAAATATGTATTTCATTTGAGTTATTCAATTCTGTTTTCTTGTGACAACGTGGCGCAAATGGGCATCCTTTAATTTCCTTCCTATATGGATCTGGTACATCTTTATCGATGTAATCAAACTCGTTATCTTCCTTTTTTGCAATAGTTTGTAATTTTTCTGTGTAGGGATGTAGATTATTCTTTATAGTAATAATATTGTCTGGAATATGTTCTACATCTACTCCTGCATACATCACCGTATAGCTATCAACAAGATGCCGTAAAAAATTCATATCATGTGAAATGATGACAATGCTTCGATTTTGATTTTTATATTGTAAAAATAAATTAACAATCTCCTTCTGTTTTGTAAGGTCTAAACCGGTAGATGGCTCATCGGCTATCAAAAGTTCAGGTTCTGAAGCTAATGCGAGTGAAATCATGACGCGTTGTCCCTGTCCTCCGCTAATATTCTTTGGATACTGCCTACGGAAATGACCATCTTTGTCATCCAAATCCATTTTAGCCAATAGACTATTGATTTCTCTTTCTATATCTATTGAGTCATGCATCCTAATGTCGCTATCTCGAAAAACACGTTTACCCTTATTATCTGTAATGACAAAGTAGGCATCAAATTTGCCTTCAGATAAATTACTCGTAATTTTTCGTCCCCTATTTATATTCAAATCTGAGTTGCTGGAATCATCTCTAAAACCAAAAGAAACCACCTTCTTTTTTTCTTCATCAATATCAGAGATAAAAAGTAAATCACTCATTATATTTTCAGGATATTTAGGCGTTATGGTAACCGTTATTTCAGCGATAACCATTTTAACAGGAGACTTAATATCCACGCCCGTAACAATTTTTTCTTTATCGTCCCAAAGAATAAACCCTGCAGCAAATTGATTTTGTACGATTTCTAATGGTATTTCTCCTTTATGTGAGTCTAATCCATCCGTAGCATCTTCATCTATACCAAAACGTAGGACATGTGTCCCATTCGATTTAGATGATATGGATAATTCACCTTCAAAATTCTTATTACTACCAAGAATAGTTTCGATTTTACCTGTTATCGTTCTATTGCTATTAATTAATGAATTGTCAATAATTGTACTAGTTTTTTTTAATAAGTTTAGTCTGATTTCATTTCCATCTTTTAAATGATCTATAACTAATGTAGCAGTTTGAATATTTTCTGTTACATTATCATCCCATTTTATTTCTATACTAATATCATCCCCATTTACAGTATAAATTTCAAAATCAAAATTTCGCCCAACCGTATCAATACCCCAAAAATGGTTACTTCCCTGTAAGAGAATTGGTTGGTCAATATTTAGAAGATCGAATCTTTTGCCCTGAACCCAAAGTTCTGCTTTTGAATATTTTTTTTGAAAGTCTTCTATGTCCCATATTGGATGTATTGGGAAATCATTCTCAATACCGGTCAACCAAATAGTAAAGTTTCTCTCTCGATTTAATACACCTTTTTCACCCTTATTAGTAAAACGATTCTTAATGAGATTATTTAATTGATATTCGATAGTCCAATAAGGATTTAAAAAACTCTTTGGGTCTTGGAGTATCATAGATACTCTTTTTCCCCTTATTTTTGAAGTTTCCTGAATAGAATCAATTATTTTTCTATTTGCATAACTTGATGAAAGGGATTTTCGAGAATAGGATACAACGATAAATTGATTTTCTTCATGATAAAAAGGAATATTTAATTTTAATATAGTTTTTGAGTATGCATTTATAATATCATGTTCAATGATTTCCATAGAGTCAAACTTTGAACTAAAGTAATGGACTAAGATGGATGATAAAATGGGTTGATGTTCTAGTTCAACAGTTTGTTCATCTTTACTTATATTAAAATATTCTATGCAAGGAACAATTGTTTTTCTTGCCAATGAAATATTCCATTTATTTTCAGTAATCATATCTTTAATAATCTCTGAATAATCACCATCCTTGTAAAAACGAATATTGCCATTCACGATTCCTGGACTAAAATCAATAACCCCCAGAATAGACTTCATCGCTAATGATTTTCCACTCCCAGATTCACCAACAACCCCGTGAATATTATTTTTTGGTACAACTAGATTAAGGCCATTCACAAGGTAACCAAGCCTACTGAATTCATTATCATGTTTAATAAAGATAGATTCAGATTTCTTTTTTATAATTCTGAGGTTTGTGATACTCAATATTGCCGTTTTATTCATACTGGACATCCAATAATTCTTTACTCCATAGATTGCCAATGAATGCAATCAATAATAATATAACGATTGGGAAAATAGCCATTGGGTTTCCCATGACTTGCCCTGGGAGAGAGTCGCTAAATTCCGAAATTAATTTACCAATAGTCTCATATTTTTGTTGACGAATTCCATATCCTAAAAATGCTATTACTGTTTCCAACATGATAGCCTGTATGAAAATATTAATCGCCTGAAGAAAAATAATAGAAGAACATTCATACCGAATAATATGCGTAAAAACTAATTTTTGATCACTAATTCCCGAAGCGCGAGCTGCATCTATGAATTCTTCATCTTCAAGGTTTTTAATCTTGTCTTTTATTAAAAAAGCTAGCTTTGGTGTTGACAATAATCCATAAACAAAAAGAGAAATGGCGAGTTTAAAGAGTTGGCTTGAATCATATAAAGATTTTTCTACAACAATAACGGTGATAAGCACCAACAATAACATGGGAATAGCGTTAATAATTTGAAGAATGTAGTCTATAATACCTTGTAATAAATGATACACTATTCTCGATACATCTTCCTTATGATCGAGTAATTCTTTTAAAGTTGTTTTAGTCCTATTAAAACCGATTATTATTCCAAGCAATGTGCCAAGGAATACAAAAACCAAGACTGACCCCCAAAAAGATAACATCGTACTAGAGAAAACTCCCTTTGATATTCGAAATGCGAAATCATTTCCTTTATTATCAGTCCCTAAATATAAATTGGCTTTTTCGAACCCTCCCTCAAATATGCCAGGATAACCACTATTTAGAGGGGGTGCCCATCTTATTAATTTCCCAGTAGAACCAGGAACATCATAAAAATAATTATCCCCCAAATCAGGCGAAATAAAATGATATATACTTAATACAAAAATTAAAAATGTTAAGAGTATTAAAGATGATATTTTAAATTTATATATCATTTATTATTTCCCGATATAGAAAATCTAATGTAAAGCATATTTTTAATTAAATTTAAAGACAGAACAATAAAAATCACCATGAATGAAATAGCCATAAAGAACAAGGATTCAACAGGAAGCTCCGGCTGAGATAGGTTAGGTTTAATCAAATATTTTCTTAATGCATATCCAATGCCATCCACCTTAAAATAATATTCAATAATTATAGTGCTAGTAAATATAGTACTTACAAGTGCATTCCATTGTGTAAGCAATCCTAGCCCGATAGATCGCCTAGCATGTTTCCAAATAGAATCACCCCACGTCCTGGCTGCAGTGATAAAATCTTGTTCCAATAATCTTGTAAATTGGTCTAACTGGTAATAATATATATCTGAAAACATATTGCTACCTATTGCAATAGCAATAATTATTAATATATGAAATCCTTCAGAATGCCCTAAAACTATCTTTATAAAAAAACACAGAATAATAATATGCAAACCAGAAATATAACTTAATATTTTTAATATGATTTTTGATGAACTGGAGTAGGAAAATACAGATAAAAAAGTAAGATAACTGCTTGAAGCTAGTGCTAATATAATACCTGCTGCACCGTAGCTTAATGTTCTATATAAAAAATTTAATACGCCAATTTCACGATTATTAGAACTAAAGGGCACAATCTTCATGTTGGACCCAATGACATCTCCCCAATTAAATTGCACAAAATTAGTTAACCATTTAAAGTATGCTATACCAACATTATTCCCAAAACCTTTCAGAAGAGAATTATCCTCAAACAGGTAAATAACAAAAAATATTACAAAAGATGAGATTAAAGTTGTAAATAATATCTTTGCAAAACCAAAAATAAATTTGTTAATTACCTGAATATTCATTCTATGTCAAAGTACCAATCAGCAATATGAGTAAAAAAATACCTTGGTACAACTTCCTTGACCCTTAGTTCTTTTCGATAAGCCATAATTTTATCTAACCTATACAGCCAAATATATGGAGCATTTTTATAAATATATCCATGGATTTCCTCGGAATATTTCACTCGTTCTTGTGAGCGTGTTGTCGAGTTAAATTGCTTTAAATATCCAGTTAAATAATCATCATAAAATCTTGTAATATTCTTTTTGTCCCCCTGAGTAAACAGGGGAGCAATATTACTACCCCATCCAAATTCATTATACTCGAACACAAGATCATAAGAATCACTATCTAGTATTCTCTTTTCATATTCTTTAGCACCAAGCGGATTTTCTATAATTTCAATACCAATATTTTTCATGCTTTTAATAAAAAAACCTATTACAGAATTTTCTGGACTACCGTCCACAAACCTTCCTTTATTATAAACTAATCTAAAAGTAATTTTTTCTCGAGTACCATCAGATGGACTAAAAAATGATCTATAACTTTTACCACCAATCTTTTTTAGACCAGCTTCATCCAATAATCGATTGGCTTTATCTAAATTAAACTCAAATATAGGTAAATTATTATCACCCAACCCCCACAACGGATTAAATGGGCCATTAATTCGTTTTGCCACAAGTTCATCTGTACCAGCACGAGGTATGGTTGCATAAATATTTTTAATTACTCGGTCTACAGGGAAAGCAAGACTCAATGCTTTTCTAACATTCTTGTTTCTCAATATTTTATTTTCACAATTAATAGCAATACCGTACCAAGAATTTGAATTATGAGATTCAAAATTTAAATGATCTTCACCCTGTATTTTTATTTTGTTGTATGGTTCCACTCCTTTTGGGATATCAGATACTATATCCAGAGTTGACCAATCTTCGGCCCTTTCACTCGGTATAATTCTCTCAACCACATCACTTATAATATGTTCTTTTTTAATTTTGACATATTGGATATTTGATTCATCTGACCATTGATGATAGTAATCATTGCGTTTCATAACAACATGGGATGTTTTCTTGTCATCTCCTATTCTTTCCTCAATTGGGACATATTGAAAAGGGCCAGAACCCATTGGATTACTTGAAAAAGGATGCATTCTTGGTAAGGCGGGGAGTTCTAAAATATGCTCGGGAAAAATCCGAAAGAGTGGGAAAATGTAACTTGATTTAGAAACGTCTTGGGCTGAAACATAAAAATCTATTGTTAATTCATCAACCTTTTTTATTTTTTTAAAAATTGAAAGCTTCTCTTTTGTCCTTGACGCGGTTTGTTCTGCTCTATATAAATCTACACTAAATAATATATCATCTGCTGTTAATGGGTCACCATCTGGCCACATTAAATCCTGTTTTAATTGGATCCGCCAACGCCAGTCTGTTGAACTCCCCCTTGGCGAAATAAGCATATTTTTTTTATTTTTTCTAGGAACATGAACCGATAGATCTTGTACTTCTGATAAATCTGCTTTCCAGGTCCACAATCTGCTATAAATAAGCTCATTTACCTGTAGCCCTTCTAGGTAATAGTTACCATAAATAGGATCTAGAGTATTTACTTCAAGGTCAGGTACATTATAAAATAATGAATAATTATTTTGGCCTGCAAGGTTACCCATTAAATTGATTAAAATAATAAACACCACTAAGTGTTTTTCAGTAATTAAAATAATATGATTAATCATTTTAGTAAACATCAAAAAATACCTCCAATAAAAAGTTTTAGAACATTCAATAATGATTTCAAACTGGGGTTTTTATTACTTTCTTGAATAATAAATTCCATACAATTTGGCAGCCTACCGCCATGCCAACGAAGAGAACCGAGAAGTGAAATTACATATCCAACGCGATTACGATGCCAAGAATTATCTGTGATGGATAAATTAAAATTTAAACCATCAGACAATTTTTGAATTAAGACTTTATCTTCCTTAGCATTAGATAAGTTTATGGATTCTATAATCCCAGACA
>Ga0066826_10001022_pt1 | contig 14301 bp, 10 predicted proteins | sample ETNtaG_12_FD_65496 | JGI IMG/M metagenome (GOLD analysis project Ga0066826, IMG submission 65496) | Marine microbial and viral communities from oxygen minimum zone, Eastern Pacific Ocean - ETNP201306SV49 | ecosystem: Environmental > Aquatic > Marine > Oceanic | place: Pacific Ocean: Eastern... | reverse complement strand
GTTGTAGCAGTGTGATGTAGGTAGCTTGCCATTTTTTTTAACTACTATGTATAAAGTAATTTTAATTACCGGAGGATCATCAGGGATTGGGAAAGCTATAGGAGAATATCTCATTAAGAAAGAATTTACTGTGTATGGTACTAGTAGAGATATATCTAAGTATCCTGAATCTAAGTTTAAATTATTAACTATGGATGTGACTAACAATCATCAAATAAAATCATGTGTAAACCATGTTGTTAATGAGCAGGGTAGGATAGATGTATTAATAAATAATGCTGGAGTTGGTATTACTGGTCCTTTAGAAGAAATACCTGAGGAAGAGATTCATAAACATTTTAAAACAAATTTATATGGACCAATTAATATGATAAAGGCTGTTCTGCCATATATGAGAAAAGAAAGAAAAGGTCTAATCATTAATATTACTTCTATTGCAGGCTATGTTGGTTCTCCATTTAGATCAGTTTATAGTGCTGGAAAGGCTGCACTAGATTTAATATCAGAAACCCTAAATATGGAGACTAAGGAGTTTAAAATAAATGTTGTCAGTCTTGCTCCAGGAGATTATTTAACAAACATTCCTAAAGGGAGATTCCATTCTCCAGTAAATGAAATATCTCCTTATAAGAAGTCATATAAAAAAGGATTAGATATTATGAATAAGCATATTGATTCAGGGGCAGATCCAAAAAAAGTTGGAAAACTTGTCTATAAAATTATCAGTTCTAGTTCACCAAAGAAGAAATATTTATCAGGATCATTTATTGAGACATTAGCTCCATTTTTAAAATTTATTCTTCCACAGAGATTATTTGAATATATTGTTATGAAGAATTACTAGAAAAATATATGTTAACAACTTCATTAATGTATATTTTTAAAATATTGTAAATTTGATTTTTAATAAAATAAATTAAATGAAATTTTTTATTGATACTGCTAATTTAGACCAGGTTAAAGAAGCTCAAGATCTTGGAATTCTTGACGGTGTAACAACAAATCCATCATTAATGGCTAAAGAAGGTATAACAGGAAAACAGAATATTTTAAATCATTATAAGAAGATATGTGATATTGTTGATGGTGATGTCTCAGCCGAGGTAATTGCAACTGATTATGAAGGTATGGTTAAAGAAGGTAAAGAGCTCTCATCTCTACATAAGCAAATTGTTGTAAAAGTTCCAATGATAAAAGAAGGAATAAAGGCAACAAGATTTTTTAGTGATAATGGTATACGAACCAATGTTACATTAGTTTTTTCTGCTGGTCAAGCTCTTTTAGCAGCTAAGGCTGGAGCTAACTACGTTTCTCCATTTATTGGAAGACTAGATGATATTTCAACAGACGGATTAGGTCTTATTTCTGAAATTAGACAAATATATGATAATTATGGATTTCATACAGAGATTCTTGCTGCATCTATCAGACATACAATGCATATTATTGACTGCTCAAAGATTGGAGCAGATGTTATTACAGCTCCTTTAAAATCTATCCTTGGACTTTTAAAACATCCACTCACAGATATTGGATTAGAAAATTTCTTAAAAGACTATAAAAAAGGAAATTAATTTATCTATTTTTGCAAGCCTAAAAATAGTTATCTATGCTGTCTGTTTCTAATTTATCCATACAATTTGGTAAAAGAGTTCTTTTTGATGATGTTAATACTGTATTTAACAATGGTAATTGTTATGGTATTATAGGAGCAAATGGTTCTGGAAAATCAACATTTTTAAAATTATTAGCAGGGAAAATGGAGCCTACCTCTGGAAATGTATTGCTTGAATCAGGTAAGAGGATGTCTATATTAGAGCAGGATCATACGATCTTCGATGAAAAAACAGTTCTGGAAACAGTAATTATGGGTAATGAAAATTTATTTGCTTTAAAATCTGAAATAGACAAGCTTTATGAGGATTATTCTGATAATAATGCTGACAGGATAGGAGTATTACAAGAAAAATATGAAGAAATGGATGGTTGGAATTCTGAAAGTAATGCTGCCTCACTTCTTTCAAATCTAGGAATAAAAGAGGATTTGCATTACACATTAATGAAAGATGTAGACCCAAAACTAAAAGTTAGGATATTGTTAGCAAAATCATTATTTGGTGACCCTGATGTGCTTATAATGGATGAGCCAACTAATGATTTAGATTATCATACCATAAACTGGTTAGAAAATTACTTGGCAAATTTTGATAATTGTATAATTGTAGTTTCTCATGATAGACATTTTTTAGATTCAGTTTGTACTCATATATCTGATATTGATTTTGGAAAAATCAATCATTATTCTGGAAATTATACTTTTTGGTATGAGTCTTCACAGTTAGCTTTAAGGCAGCGTATGCAGCAGAATAAAAAAGCTGAAGAAAAGAAAAAAGAATTAGAGCAATTTATTGCAAGATTTAGCGCTAATGTTGCAAAAAGTAAACAAGCAACAAGTAGAAAAAAAATGATAGAGAAACTAAACATAGAAGAAATTAAACCTTCGAGCAGAAGATATCCTGCAATAATTTTTGAAAGAGAAAGACAAGCTGGTGATCAAATTCTTAATATTGAGAACTTGTCTAAATCAGTAGATGGTGAGATTTTATTCAGTAATATAAACTTAAATCTTGCAAAAGGGGATAAGGTTTTGTTCTATTCTAAGGATTCAAGAGCAACAACAATTTTTTATGAAATTTTAAATGGTAAAATTAGTTCAGATTCTGGAAATTTTGATTGGGGAATAACTACATCCCAATCTTATTTGCCTTTAGATAATAGTGGGTTTTTTAATGACAATATAAATCTTGTAGATTGGCTTAGAAAATGGGCTCGAACTAAAGAAGAAAAAGAAGAAGTTTATTTAAGAGGGTTTCTTGGTAAGATGATTTTTTCAGGAGAAGAAGCACTAAAGAAATGCAGTGTTTTATCTGGTGGAGAAAAAGTAAGATGTATGATTTCCAGAATGATGATGAAAAAAGCTAATGTATTAATGTTAGATGAGCCTACAAATCATTTAGACTTGGAGAGTATAACAACATTTAACAATTCGTTAAAAAAATATAAAGGAACAGTTTTATTAACAACTCATGATCATCAGTTTGCTCAAACCTTATCTAATAGAATAGTCGAGTTAACTCCAAAGGGAATAATTGACAGGCATATGAGTTTTGACGAATATATGGAGAATGAAAAAATTAAAGACTTAAGGGATAAGATGAACAACTAATAAACAGTTATCTTAATTCAGCACCAAATTCTTTAATAAGATTATTAGTTATAGTTTTCATTAAATTGTCTATTTCTTTTTCAGAGAGTGTTTTAGAATTGTCAGAAATATTAAAATTAATACCATAGCTTTTCTTGCTTTCAGGTATATTTTTGTCAACATATACGTCAAATAAACTTATATTTTTAATTAAATTTTTATTTGCTCTATATGCTGAGTTATATATTGATTTAAATGTTGTCTTCTTGTCTATTAAAATAGACAAATCTCTTGATACTTCAGGGAATTTAGGAATCTCTATAGATAAAACAGGATTTTTATTTATAGATTTTACAATATTATTCCAGTTAAACTCTGCAAAATAAACTTCTTGTTCAATATCATAATGGTCTAAGCTGCTTTCTGATAAAATGCCGTAGTTTACTATTATTAGATCATTTAAACTCAATGCCTCACCTTCTTTTAGGTTTATATCTGTTGTTGGTTTAGAAGTCATTTTGTTTAAATTTAGTCTGTCAATTATTGAATTCACCAAGCCTTTAATAAAATAAAAATCACTTTTTTGTAAAGTGTTATTCCAATTTTTAGATAATTTATTTCCAGTAATAAAAAGGCATAATTTTTCATTTTCATCATATTTGCCCTTCGTTTTAATATAGTCTTTACCAAACTCAAACATTTTTAAATTAGTTTGTTTTCGATTAATATTATAAGACAAAGTTTCAATTCCCGAAAACATTAGAGAATTTCTTAGTTGTGAATGATCCGAGCTAGAGGAATTAAGGATATTTATATTTAAAGACTCCTTTATGTTTTTATTATTTTCGTTGTTTTTTGGTGAGGTAAGAGAATTTGTCATAATCTCATAAAATCCTAATGAAACTAAATGATTAGAAATTTTATTCTCATAATCATTTTTTGTGAATTGGTCATAAGGTGTTAGCGTTCTATTTATTTTTGTAGACGATTCAATGTTATTATACCCATATATTCTTAATATCTCTTCAATAATATCTGCTTCTCTTGTCACGTCATTTCTGTAAGCAGGGATTGAGATTCCAAGATTTGATTCAGTAATACTATCGATTTTAATATCTAGAGATGTAAGTATTCCTTTTATAATTTCACGTTCAATTTTTTGTCCAATTATTCTCTCTATTCTTTCAAAACTAACTATTATCTGTTTATCGTTAATCTTTTTCGGATATACATCAATAACATCACTAGATACCATAGAGCCTTTACAAACTTCTTTAATTAGGATACAAGCTCTTTTTAATGCCAATTTAGTAAGGGTTGGATCAACTCCTCTTTCAAACCTGTATGATGCATCAGTATTAAGTCCATGATATTTAGAAGATTTTCTAATTGTTATAGGATCAAAATAAGCACTTTCTAAAAAAATTGAAGTAGTACTGTTCGTAACCCCTGAGGTTAAGCCACCATAAATTCCTGCTAAACAAAGAGGTTTGTTTCCACTACATATCATTAAGTCGTCACTGGTTAATTTTCTCTCAACACCATCTAGAGTTGTAAATTTACTACCATTTTTAAGGGTCTTAACTGTAATTTTATTTTCACCTATTTTACTATAATCAAAAGCGTGAAGCGGCTGCCCAATATCATGCAAAATGTAATTGGTTATATCAACAATATTATTAATTGGGGAGACATCAATAGCCTTTAATTTATTTATAAGCCATTGTGGAGACTGCTGGACTACAAGATTGTCTATTACTACTCCACAATATCTTGGAGCTAATAAGTTGTTTTCTACTTGAATTTTAATACTTGCTGATTTTTTATCAATAATAAAATCTGTTAGGGATGGTTTTATTAGTTCTAATTTTTTCCCTTTACTAAGTAGCCCAGCTCTAAGATCTCTAGCTATGCCGTAATGGCTCATAGCATCAGATCTATTGGGAGTCAGACCGATTTCAAGTATCGAATCAGTTTCTATTTTAAAAATTTTTTCTAGAGGTGTCCCAGGTATATGTTTATCATTTAAAACCATTATCCCCTCATGAGAATCACCTAAATTTAATTCATCTTCAGCGCAGATCATACCATTACTAATCTCTCCTCTTATTTTACTCTTTTTTATAGTCCAACACTCATCACCTGTATATATTTTAGTTCCTGCAGTTGCTACAGCCACAGTTTGACTAGAATTAACATTTGGAGCTCCGCAAACAATTTGAAGATCTTCTTTTTCCCCTATATCGACAGTTGTTATCTTTAGTCTATCAGCATTAGGGTGTTTTTTACAAGTCTTAACTTTTCCAACCACAACTCCTTTTAAACCACCTTTAATTGATTCAAAGCTTGAAATCCCTTCAACTTCTAGTCCTAATTCTGTCAGCATATCTGCAGTATCTTCAACAGAATCTTTTAATTTTAAAAATTGTCTTAGCCAATTATATGAGATATTCATTTTAAATAGTTAGGTTTAACAAATATAATAATAGTTACCTTCTAATGAAATCTAAAAAGTTTTTTTAAATCTCATTTATTATAGATATTTATTCAATCGATCAATTATATGAATAAACTAAAATATTGGATAATAGTAATAATATTCACTTTTCTTTCCTGTACTGAATATATTAGAATTCTGCCTGGTTCATATATAGGCAATCTATACACATCTGATAATCAGCCAATACCTTTTAATTTATACTTATTAAATGATGGTTCAGTTCAAATTTATAATGGTAAAGAAATAGTCCATATGGAAAAGATCCTTTACACAAACGATTCGGTTATAATTAAGTCACCAGTTTTTGAGGGATATATTAAAGCAAAAAGTTTATCAAAAGGCATGGCAGGTTATTTTTTTAATAATAGTTTAAATAGAAAAATAAAGTTTAATGCCATGCCCGGATATGAAAGATTTAAAACAGAAAACAATAAAATAAATTATAATTTTTCAGGGAAATGGAAGGTGGTTTTTAATCCTGGCCAATTAGATGAGTATGATGCAATAGGCTTATTTAATCAGAAGAACTCTAAGATCTCGGGTACTTTTCAGACAACTACTGGTGATTATGGATTTATGGAGGGTGTTTCAGAAGAAAATTCATTAATGTTGTCTACATTTAATGGAGCTCGTTCATATTTGTTTAAAGGACAAATTCACGATAACATAATAAAAGGATATTTTTATAGAGGTAATTATAATAAAATTCCATTTATAGCTTACAGAGATGATGATTTTATTCTCCCAGATCCGAATAGCCTAACAGTAATAAGTGATCAATATAATAAGTTTGAATTTTCATTTGAAGATGGTGAAGGAAGAACAATATCTGATGACGATCCAATATTCCATAATAAAGTTTTGGTTGTACAGATTATGGGTACTTGGTGCCCTAATTGCCTAGATGAAACTGCTTTCATATCTGAATTTATTAATGAAAACAACTATAATGATTTGAAGTTTGTTTCATTAGCATTTGAATATGTTAAAACAAAAAGAGAAGCTTATGATAACATTAACAAATTAAAAAATAAATTTAATATAAAATATCCAATTTTGTTAGCTCAGTTTGGATCCAGCAATAAAGTTGATGCTCAAAAGAAAATACCTTCATTAAAACATATTGTTTCTTATCCAACATTGATATTTATAGATAGGAAGAAAAACATTAGAAGCATACATACAGGTTTTAATGGACCTGCTACTGTAGAAAAGTATAATAATTTTAAGAAGTATTTTGAAGAATTGATTATGAAACTAATAAATGAAAGTTAGCTAATATAATTCCATATATCATTATTCTTATTTAGATGTTTATATGTGTTTAGAATTATTAAATTTTCTTTTTTTGTAATATTATGATCTGATGCTAGTATTTTCTTAACGCAATCTCTTATCGTGTTAATCATATCTTTATCTTCAACAAGGCTAGCGATTTTAAGAGGAATAATGCCGCTTTGTTGTGTTCCCATAATATTTCCTGGACCTCTTAATTCTAAGTCTTTTTCCGCAATTTTAAAGCCATCATTAGAATCAACCATAGTGTTTATGCGTATTTTACTATCATTTGTCATCTTATTCCCAGTCATTAGTATGCAATAGCTTTTATGAGCCCCTCTTCCAATCCTTCCTCTTAATTGGTGAAGTTGAGACAACCCAAATCTTTCAGCACTTTCAATTATCATTACAGAAGCATTAGGAATATCAACTCCAACTTCTATTACAGTTGTAGAAACTAATATATTTGTTTTTCCACAGACAAATCTTTGCATTTCATATTCTTTATCTTCTGTTTTCATTTTTCCGTGTACAATTGAAATTTGATATTCAGGCAGTGGGAAGTCTCTAGATAAACTATCGTATCCATCTATTAGATCTTTGTAGTCCATTTTTTCACTTTCTTTTATAAGGGGGTATACTATATACACTTGTCTTTTCTTAGATATTTCTTCCCTAATAAATCTTAGTACTTTTAAACGGCTATTTTCTTTTCTATGTACAGTTTTTATTTCTTTTCTACCGGGAGGCATCTCATCAATTACTGAATTATCTAAATCTCCATATGCAGTCATAGCTAATGTTCTTGGTATTGGAGTTGCAGTCATAATCAGAATGTGCGGTGGGAGATTGTTTTTCTTCCATAATTTACTTCTTTGGGCAACTCCAAACTTATGTTGCTCATCAATTATTGCTATTCCGAGATTCTTAAATTTAACTTTATCTTGGATTAATGCATGTGTGCCAACAAGTATATGTATTTTTCCGCTTTCTAATTCACTATGAATTTTTTTTCTTTCTAAAGTTTTAGTTGAACCTGTTAGTATTTTTATACTGATATTCAATGACTTACATATATTTTTAAAATTATTGAAATGTTGTACTGACAAAATTTCAGTTGGAGCCATTATACAGGCTTGAAAATGATTGTCTATTGCAATTAATGAAACCATAAATGCAATTATAGTCTTACCTGAACCAACATCTCCCTGAAGTAGTCTGTTCATTTGAGCATTACTACCCAAATCCTTTCTAATTTCTTTTAACACTCTCTTTTGAGCATTAGTTAAGTTAAATTTTAAATGATTATTATAAAATGAATTAAAAGTCTTGCCAACTGTTTTAAAGCTATATCCTTTAATTTTTTCTTTTCTTGAAATATTTTTTTTAAGTAACTGTAATTGAAGATAGAAAAGTTCCTCAAATTTTAACCTTTTAATAGCTTCTGTTAATATTTTATTAGATTTAGGTAAATGAATATTTATTATAGCGCTATTTTTTTCTAGAAGTTTAAATTCTTTAAGGATATATTGAGGTAAAGTTTCTACAAATTTTGAATTTACTTTGACTAATAGGTCTCTAATAATTTTTCTAATCACTTTATTTGTAATACCCTTTTTAATCAAATTCTCAGTTGAAGAATATATAGGATCCAGAGAAGATCGTAATTTTAAATTCTCTTTTTTGTATAACTCTAATTCAGGATGAGGGATATTGTAAATCCCATTGAAGAAGTTAGGTTTGCCATAAATAATATAATTTTTATTTAAAACAAGGCTTTCTTTAATCCATTTATGGGACTTAAACCAAACTAATTCTAGAAAGCCTGTTTCGTCTTTAACTTTTGCGATTAACCTTCTTTTCCTGGGTGCTCCTATTTCATAAAGATCAACTATTTTACCTATTAACTGAATTTCAGAGCTTGTATTATTTATTTCATCAATTTTATGATATTTGGTTTTATCTACATACCTATAGGGGAAGAAACTTAAAAGATCTTGGAAAGTAAAAATTTTAAGTTCTTTTTTAAAAAGTTTTGATCTATTTGGACCTACTCCTTTAAGATAATCAATAGGTGTTTGTAAGAATGTGCTATTCATTTTCTTAAAATTAATATTTTTTAAATTCTTATAACTTTAATTTGTATTATTTATAGATTGAATTTGTTTATAAAATTTCATTTTTCTAATATCAATTAATAAATACATTAATTAATTTCACTATAAATCATATTTTAAATTGAACAATTATCTAAATAATCTTAATGATTCTCAGTTAAAAGCAACATTGCATACAGACGGTCCTATGATAGTTATTGCAGGAGCTGGCTCTGGAAAAACAAGAGTATTAACTTATAAGATTGCACATTTAATGACTAAAGGTGTAGACCCTTTTAATATTCTAGCTTTAACTTTTACAAATAAGGCAGCTAGAGAAATGAAAGAAAGAATTGCTAAAATTGTTGGAGAAGAAGCAAAGAACTTATGGATGGGAACCTTTCATTCAGTTTTTGCTAAAATATTAAGAATTGAAGCTGAAAAAATAGGGTATACCTCAAATTTTACAATTTATGACACTGAAGATTCTCAAAAACTAGTTTCATCGGTAATTAAGGAGCTTAATTTAGACAAGGAGATATACAAATATAAAAATATATATTCTAGGATCTCTTCTCTTAAAAATAGTCTTATTACACCTAAAGCATATAGAGAGAATACTGACTTATTAGATTCAGACAAGATAGCTAAACGTGTAAATTTCATTGATGTTTATGTTGAATATATAAACAGATGCTTTAAGGCAGGAGCAATGGATTTTGATGATTTGTTATTAAAAACAAATGAGCTTCTATCAAAATTTCCTGATACTCTTGCTAAATATCAAAATTTATTTAAATATATTCTAGTAGACGAATACCAAGATACTAATCACTCTCAATATTTAATTATTAAAGCATTATCTGATAAATTTCAAAATATATGTGTTGTTGGAGATGATGCTCAAAGTATATACAGTTTTAGAGGTGCTAATATTAAGAATATATTAAATTTTCAAAGAGACTATCATGGAGTAAATGTGTTTAGACTGGAACAGAACTACAGATCTACAAAAAACATAGTTAATGCAGCTAATAGTCTAATAGAAAAAAATGAAAAGAAACTTGATAAAGTTGTTTGGACTGAAAATGAAATAGGATCAAAAATTAATGTAACAAGATTATTAACAGATGGTGAAGAGGGAAGATTTGTTGCTAGCTCAATTTTTGAGAATAAAATGAGAAACCAATATAAGAATAAAGATTTTGTCATTTTATATAGAACAAATGCGCAATCTAGAGCATTTGAAGACTCACTAAGGAAAAAGAATATACCATACAGAGTATTTGGTGGGTTATCTTTCTATCAACGGAAAGAAATTAAAGACATAATAGCATATTTAAGATTAATAGTAAATAACTCAGACGAGGAAGCTTTTAAAAGAATAATAAATTATCCCACAAGAGGAATAGGACAGACATCAATTGATAAATTAATTATAGAATCCAAAAAAAGAAAAATTTCAATTTATGATATAGCTAAGAATATTAGTGAATATAACATTACTATTGGGCTGAAAATAAGAAAAAAAATCAATGAATTTGTGCTTTCAATTGAAAAAATTAAATTAATGTTAGAGAATTCAAATGCTTTTGAAATAACTGAAGAAGTAATAAGATCATCTGGAATATATAAGCTTTATAAAGATGAGGAAACCTTAGAAAGCATCAATAGAATGCAAAATATTGAAGAGTTGTTAAATGGAGTACAAGATTTTGTTGATACACAAATTTATAATTCTAAATCAAAAGGAACTATTGAAGAGTTTTTACAGGATATTGCATTAGTAACTGATTTGGATCAAGACAACAAAAACCAAGATAAAGTTTCATTAATGACTATACACTTAGCAAAAGGGCTTGAATTCCCATGTGTATATATTGTAGGATTAGAAGAAAATCTATTTCCAAGTGCTATGAATATTAACTCTAGAGATGAGCTCGAAGAGGAGAGGAGGTTGTTTTATGTTGCTTTAACTAGAGCTCAAAAAGAAATAAACATAAGCTATGTTATAACTAGATATAGATGGGGTAAATTAATTGATTCTGAGCCTAGTAGGTTTATTGATGAAATTGATGAAAAATATATTAATATTTTAACTCCAATAACTTATAGAAAGGAAAATTTATCCTTTAATAACATAAACAGAAGATTTAAAAAAAATAAGATTAGGTATGATAAGCCTAAGCCAAAAATTCCTAGTAATTATATTAAGATTAATAAAACAAAATCTAAAACCAACTTATTTGATGAGAGTTTGGTTATTGGAAATATTGTAAGTCATATTAGGTTTGGAAAAGGCGAAGTGTTGAAACTAGAGGGTAAGGGAAATGATACTAGGGCTGAAATTAACTTTGATAAAGGGGGAACAAAAAAACTACTATTAAGATTTGCTAAACTTAAAGTTGTCTCATAAAAAAACCCAATCTTTTAGGATTGGGTTTATTATTATTTTCTTATCAATTAACTTCCTGAAGTCAAATTTTTCATCTCCTTTTCAATCATATCATAGAATTGATCAATTTTTGGCATAATTACAATTCTAGTCCTTCTATTAATTGCTCTGTTCTCAGCTGTATCATTTTCTACAAGAGGATCAAAATAACTTCTCCCTGCTGCAATTAGTCTACCAGGATTAACATCTAGTTCTTGTAAAACTCTTACTATAGATGTTGCTCTTTTAACACTTAAATCCCAATTATCTAATAAAACTCCTCCATCATATGATCTACTATCTGTATGACCTTCAACCATGCATTCAAAGTCAGGTTTTCCATTTACAACTACTGCAACTTTACCCAAAATCTCTTTGGCACGATCAGATACTATGTAACTTCCAGTTTTAAACAAAAGTTTGTCTGATAATGAAATAAAAACAACTCCTTTCTCAACATTTACCTCAATATCAGGATCGTTTATTCCTATTTCCTTTTTAAGACTAGTTACAATTGCTAATGTTACACTATCTTTTCTAGTTAAAGCATCTTGTAATCTTGTAATTTTAAGATCTTTCTCTTTCATGCTTTCTAGAGATTTTTCAAGATTGTCTGCACTTTTTGATGTAAGTTCAAGATAATCTTTAGATTGAACAAATAATTGTTCATTTGTTCGTCTTAAATAATCTGCTCTTTCTTTATAGGAAACAGCTAGTGTTTCTGCTGTGCTTTTTTCTTCAAGACATGCATTTAGCTTAATAGTAGCTGTATTTAATAAATCTTGAGTTTTTTTGTGTCTGTTCTCTAAAGAAGTGTAATCTTTTTTAGAAACGCAAGAAGACATTATAAACAATGCTCCTAAGCATAATAAAAGTGTTTTTTTCATATGTATATTTATTTTTAATAATCCTTCAGTAAATTTAAAAAAAAGATAATTTCTAATTATACTTTTTTAACTTTTTTTAACCCAATAAAATAAAAAACAATACTAAAAGCATTATAATGACTAATTTCTTGTTTTAAATTTTTTCTTATAATCATTAATTGTTTTAATTTCTTATAAAACGATATATAGGCACGAAATATTGCTGTGGTATGTTTTATGCCTTTTGTTATTAAAAAGAAAAGAGCTATTATAAAATCAACAAAGAATTTAAAAAATAAGAGTATAAAGAGATTTCCCTTATAATTTTTAGTTAACATATAAAATTGATTTCTAAAATTTAAATAAGTTTTATTTTCATTTTTTACATTAAGAGTTCCAGCATTCAAATGATAAACTTCAGATTTATAGTGGTATTTCACTTGATATCCTAAGTTTTGAACCCTCCAACATAAATCAATTTCTTCCATATGAGCCCAAAAATTATTATCAAATCCATTAGATAAATCAAAGACTTCCTTTCTAATAAAGAAACAAGCTCCACAAGCCCAAAATATTTTTGAGATATCATTATATTGTCCATTATCAACTTCAATTTTATTATAAATTCTACCCCGACAGTAAGGAAATCCAAATTTATCTAAGAATCCACCAGCAGCACCGGCATAATCAAACATACTTTTGTTATTATAATCAAGAAGTTTTGGTTGAATTATTGCTGTATTTTTTTCTAATTTAAAAAGCTCTAATATCGGTTCAGTCCAATTTGTTGTTACTTCAACATCATTATTTAAAAGACAAATTATTTCAGCATTTATCTTTTTAATTCCCAGATTATATCCTTTAGAGAAGCCATAATTTTTATCTAGTTTAATAGTTTTAATTGAAGAAAACCGATTTTCAATAAATTTTACTGAACCATCAGTTGATCCATTATCAATAATATATATATCAATATTCTTAGGTGTCTTTTCAACAATTGAGGGTAAAAATTTAGTTAATAGATGAAGCCCATTCCAATTTAATATTGCTACTGCTGTTTTCATTTAATTTTTGGAAAATCTTTTACAAACTTATAACATTGATTAGAATAATCTATACTACAGTAGTAGTTATATAATCCATTAGTTAACATTAAATAATCTGCAATAATTTCAGAATTATATATTGATATCTGGTTAAATGTTTCTTGATTAATAGTGATCCTTGGAGATTTACACTCAATTAATAAGAACACACTGCCATTTGGTTTAAACACAATGATGTCATAGCGTTTTGTTAGATTATTTACTTTTATTCTTTTTTCGATATTTATAAGTCCTTTGGAAATTTTTTGGTCATTAATCAAAAACATTATACAATTTTGCCTAACCCATTCTTCAGGAGTTAAGAGAACAAATTTTTTACGAATTTGATCAAAAATATATTTCTTGTTATGTTTGTTTTTGATTCTAAATTCATAATTTGGGAAGCACAAATCTATCATACTTCAAATTTCGTATTTTTTAATGAATTTATTTAAGCAAATAGAAAATGATATTAAGTCTAAGAAGTTCTCGCCTATATATTTATTTATGGGAGAGGAGGAATTCTACATTAACTATTTAACTAGCTTAATTGTAGAAAATTCTATCTCTATTTCTGAAAAAGAATTTAATTATAATGTTTTATATGGTAAAGAAACAAATATTGATGAAATAATCTCAATATGTAAGAAATTCCCTCTGATGTCAAATTATCAAGTTGTTGTTTTAAGAGAAGCCCAAGACTTATCTAGAACAATTGATCAATTAACTGCTTATACTAATAATTTTTTAGAATCAACAATTCTCATAATTAACTATAAGCACAAGTCATTAGATAAAAGAAAAAGTTTATATAAATCAGTATCAAAGAATGGAATT
>Ga0066826_10000999_pt1 | contig 14448 bp, 12 predicted proteins | sample ETNtaG_12_FD_65496 | JGI IMG/M metagenome (GOLD analysis project Ga0066826, IMG submission 65496) | Marine microbial and viral communities from oxygen minimum zone, Eastern Pacific Ocean - ETNP201306SV49 | ecosystem: Environmental > Aquatic > Marine > Oceanic | place: Pacific Ocean: Eastern... | reverse complement strand
GTTCTTTTGAGCTTTGTAATTTCTCATCGGAGTTGGCTTTGGCTTGGTTTGAAACCGGCTTCTCTTTACTATTTTCTGGCCTTACCCACTTCTTTTTAATCGTTTTCGAAGTGGATTTACTTCGAAAAACAAATTTGATTGATCCGCTCAAGCTTTCTCCTAAGTGAAAAAAAGTTGCAACTACTTCCTGAAAACCCGTGGTCCATCTCTCAAAAGAACCCAAACGAAGCTTCTCCTCATCGCTTAGACATTGCCATCGGCCGAATGAGACTTCGCACCCAAGCCTACTAACCAACAGAGCGCCTATAACCACACCAAGCATTGAGGATCCACTCAATCGATCATTAGTTGTAACAAGCACAAGGCCTAAAAGAAGCAGTAATGCCCCCCATAGGGCATCGCGAGGGCGACTCAGTTCTGTTACAAGAAGGGGCAACAGCATAACTGCAAAACCCAGTAAAAGAGCCAAATCACCAATAATTATGGCCAACATGTTTTACGTATGTCCTCTCCCATTTTGTACGTGAGCTTAGAGTTCATACTTAAGCCCATCTGGCGGAATTGGTAGACGCGCTGGTTTTAGGTACCAGTGACCTAGGTCGTGGGGGTTCAAGTCCCCCGGTGGGCATCTATTTCCTAACTTGATGTTGTGTTTGCTTCTTTGCGATAATCAGTTAAAGCAATGACACAAGCATTACAGGCGCCTCATTCAAATAAGGCGTCAGAAAAATTGTTTTCTACTGCTGATTGGCAAAAAGTCATTCGGCCGTATTTAGGTCCGCCCAAGGGATGGAATATCACAGTGGGATTATTCCTTGGGGGCTATGTCTTAGCCGCTCTAAGTATTTGGCAGTGGTATCAAGGGACTTGGCCCTTACCTGTACTAATTGGCCTGGCCTTCCTAGCACTGCATATGGAAGGCACTGTCATTCACGATGCCACACATAATGCTGCACATCCAAATCGTTGGATTAATCAGGCAATGGGACATGGTTCCGCCATTTTGTTGGGCTTCAGTTTTCCGGTCTTCAAAAGAGTGCATCTGCAGCATCACTCTCATGTCAATGATCCCAAAAATGATCCAGACCACATTGTCAGCACTTTTGGACCTTTGTGGTTAATTGCACCCCGTTTCTTTTACCACGAATATTTCTTCTTTGAAAGAAAGCTCTGGCGTCGCTTCGAACTTTTGCAATGGGGTCTTGAGAGAAGTTTGTTTATATCAATAGTGCTTGCTGGAATCCACTATGACTTTATGAACGTCATATACAACCTTTGGTTTGGGCCGGCACTAATGGTAGGAGTTACCCTAGGTATTTTCTTTGACTATCTACCCCATAGACCTTTCCTATCTCGCAGCAAATGGAAAAACGCAAGGGTTTATCCAAGCAGATTGATGAACTTGATGATCATGGGACAGAATTATCATCTTGTTCATCATTTATGGCCTTCTATTCCTTGGTTTCAGTACAAACCTGCCTATGAAGCGACTAAACCTCTTTTAGATGCAAAAGGATCACCCCAACGCATCGGAATATTTGAGACACGTGAAGATGGATTTAATTTTCTATATGACGTACTACTAGGGATAAGAAGTCACAAAAAACGCAGAAGTAAAATGAGACGACTAGCGAAACTGTTACCTAATACGCTTTGGCGTCGCAGATGGATTGAGTTATTGCATCGAACAGCTGTCATTCCAACAGCTAAGCGTTGTTCAGATTAATCCGAAAGAATTTTTGGAACTCTAAAGAAATCCCCTTCACGTTGAGGGGCTTGTGCTAGTAGTTCCTCCCGAATAGTTGAAGCTATTACTGAGTCTTCACGTACAACATTTACAACCTCCACCGCTCTAGTAGTAGGCGGCACATTCTCAGTTTCAATCTTCTCCAGTTCAGCAACATAACCAAGAATCTTCTCTAGTTGACTTGTATAAATTTCAACTTGATCATCATGGATTTCAAGTCGAGCAAGCTTCGCCACCTTGCGGACATCATCAGAAGTGATTTTGCTCATGATGCCTTTAGAAAGTTAGATAAGTCCTTACTCAAATCATTGGCAGCTTTATCAAGGAGAGTCTCTCCATGCATTGCCTTAGCCAAGAAAGGGTCTGAGCCCATACGACCATCAGGATACCTCTGACGGAAATCCTCAGGGCCATGAATTGGCCCTGCCGGAGCAGGTTCCGGAAGGGGCCTCTGCTTAGAAATTAGGCAAGGTTCCAAATGCAATGTTAATGCAATTTCACTTGGCGTTGCATGTAGTCCCTCTTTGTTCCCATAAAGTTCTCGTACAGTTGACAAAACTGAAGAGGTCATAAACCAATTAGCAAGCTTGCATTGGAATTTGGAAGCAACGAGGAGACGTCTACTTAAGGCGGTGCTATATGCCTGCATAAATGCAGCTTTGGCAGTCGCAATATTTCCTCCATGCCCATTAATTACAAAAATCCTTTCAAAGCCATGACTTGCAAGCGACAAGACAAGGTCATGCAGTAGCCCAAGGAAAGTTTCCGGCTTAAGACTCATGGTTCCTGGAAATCCAAGATGGTGTTCCGCCATTCCAAAAGCTTGTGTAGGAGCAACAAGAACTCCTGTTCGGCACCCAACTTCAATGGCAACAGCCTCTGCAGTTAATGCATCTGTTCCAATTGCCCCAGTAGGGCCATGTTGTTCTGTTGAGCCAATTGGCAAAATAATGCCTTTACAATGCTGAAGATACACCTCTACTTCTGGCCATGTCTGAAGGTTTAAACGAATAGCAGAAGAGTCTTTTACAGGACCAGGCAAGTTTGATGAAATATTTGAAGACATTTAAAGTAATGCGACCTCAAAGGGTGATTATCGATTGCGCCTTAACCACTCAAAAAACCAACGCGACAAATTCTTAACGCAAGTAATGAGAAAGCAAGATCAACTTAATAGTAAATTTAAGCCTATAGAAAGCATTTCAATCCCAAACATTGAACACAACTTGAGTGCCCTGGGACTCTCGATATCGCAAGTTAACCCTGAAAATCCAATCAAATCAAAAGGTTAAAGAACCCTTTACCTAAGCAAGAGATTTTCTACATGCACCTCAAACATCTTAGATCTATAGACACGAAAAGGGTCCTTCCAAATGAGTTTTTTTGCCGTCCAGCAAAATTTGTGGCTCCAGACTTAATCGGCTGCATGCTTATAAAAAAACACTCAGCCAGCAAAGTTCTATATGGAGTCATTGTGGAAACAGAAGCGTATTCTCAAGAAGAACCTGCTTGCCATGGATACAAAAGACGAACTGCCAGCAACCAAACACTGTTTGGCAAGCCTGGGCATTTATACGTTTATCTGACATATGGCATCTACCACTGTGCAAATGTTGTCACTGATCGAGAGGATTGGGCCAGTGGAGTTCTTGTTAGAGCAATGGCTATGCCTGGCGAAAATGAAAGGATTGCTGCTGGTCCTGCATTATCAGCCAAAAGATTTGGATTAAATCGAACCCATGACAGTTTGCACATCTCATTAGAGAATGGTTTATGGCTGGCTGGCCGGCCACCAGGCCAAAGCATGCAAAAAATTGTTCAAACAACAAGAATTGGTATCTCAAAGGCAAAAGATTTACCTTGGCGCTGGTATCTCCAGAACAGTAGAAGTGTGAGCAAGCGAGCAAAAGGTGATCGTTCTCCAAGCAAAATGAAAGCTTGGAATCCATCCATAGGCGCCAATCCATGAGCGGCTGGAATCATCGACATATTCTTGACCTCGCAACTTTCTCATTAGAGGATTTCAAATCCGTTCTTGAGCTAGCCAGTCGCTTTCAAGCTGTTACCAATACAGGGACGCGAAAGCTCCCTGCGTTACAAGGGCGATTAATTGCAACTTTGTTTTTCGAACCAAGCACTAGAACAAGAAGCAGTTTTGAACTTGCGGCCAAAAGACTTTCAGCAGATGTTCAAAGCTTCTCTGCTAACAGCAGCTCTTTAAGCAAAGGCGAAACCGCAATAGATACAGCACTGACATATGTAGCCATGGGCGCAGATATTTTGATCATCCGCCATGGCTCAACAAATATCCCAGAACAATTGACTGAGTATTTAGAGGCAAATGGCCATAAGGCAAGAGTTCTTAATGCAGGAGATGGGCTCCATAGCCACCCCAGTCAAGGCTTATTGGATCTATATACACTTGTCCAATTTTTTAACTCCAACAATCCCTTACCGGATGAAATGCAAGGGAAAAGGGTAGTCATAGTAGGAGATGTTTTGCACTCAAGAGTAGCTAGATCAAATCTATGGGCTCTCACTGCCTGTGGTGCAGATGTTGTTCTTTGCGGTCCTCCGACTCTCTTGCCTGAAGAATTTGAAGATTTTGTAAGGAACCCACCACCAGGACAAGAATGTGACCCAATCAACAAACGAGGTCAAGTCACAGTAATTAGATCTCTAAAAGATGCTTTGAAAGGTGCAGATGCAGTGATGACACTAAGACTTCAAAAGGAACGTATGAGGCAAAACTTAATTACAGATCTCTACCAATATCATTCTGAATTCGGGATAACTCATGAAAGTCTTAAATGGTGTGGCAAAGAAGTGCCAGTTCTTCATCCTGGGCCTGTCAATAGAGGAGTAGAGATGAGCAGCGCGCTCCTAGAGGATGATTCAATTTGTCTTGTTAGAGCACAAGTAAGAAATGGAATTCCGATACGAATGGCACTGCTTTATCTTTTGGCAACAACAGAGAAGCAATCATTCAAGAGCAAGTAAAAACATATTGCGATGTAAATTTGAAATTACAATAATCTTAAAAATAAGGTCAAGAAATAAGAATTACCTGCAATCATTAAATTCAAGCTAAATGCAGAAACGAATACTAGAGAGCTGTTGATTATATTTACTCATATAAAAGTCTCCATAGGCACCTGTAATCGCAAGTAAAGAAAAGGTGAGGAGCTTATAAGAGTTTAAATCCTTCCATTAAAAGCCCATAAAGTAAACCCACACGAGTAAAATCAACGATCTTCAAAGGAAGGGAATTTCTCGTGTCAAGTTTTTGATTGCGCCGTATCCTAACCATTATTTCCAGAATCAAGACTGTAAAGAATGCTCCTACTGGATCCATTAATGCTAAGGCACCATTAATAGTGCCAATCGAGCTGCCCAGAAAAAAGCCTATAAGCCAAACAATCAAAAGCAATGAATAACGACGCCATGGATTAATGGCCCAAGCCTCTAGCCGGTCTATAGACTTGCCAAGATTTTCATGAAGGCTTGTAGATTGAAATCTCTGGGTCATGATGTTGAAGAAAAGAAATTCTTCTGTAGCCAGCGAGTAACTGAAAGTTTTGAATTCAGCATTTTATAGATTAAGTAATTTTAGCAAACTAAAGACTTCCAATGATAAGAGATTCTACGCATACTTTCCATGAAAATCCTTCTAAATATAAGAGCCTAAACAAGTAGTTATTAAGTTTAAGCCCGGAATTACTTTTGGTTTGAATACAGTGAAGCCACTATAATCCTTTTCTCATTTCTTTACTTAGTCTGGCCCTCTAATAATTCAAGAGGGGTCGCCATTTGAGCCGTAAGGCTCCAGGTTTACGACGCTGCTAGCAATCAGCCATCAACCGTCGAGTCTTCATATATCTCAATCCATGGCGGATACAGAATAGATGCGTTACTAGCTGTTCTCGTTTAGTTTATAACATTTAGAATCTTTTCATACTTGATAAATGTTTTACCACATTGATTTCCCAAGAAGGGTAAAGGCTCCAGCATGAAAGTTACTAAAGAGATCTATAGAGTAAGCGAAGAAAAAAGTTGATCATCAACTCAGATAAGAACTCTCAAAGCCATTCAAAGAAAATACTTCTACGTAAAAGGAATTAATAGTTGGCTTAATGAAACCCTAAAAACAACAGTGCCTGTATCTTCAGAAATCACATAAAGGTCGATCAACGAAGTCTTCCTTACGGTTTCAGAATCTCCCAGCTGAAGTCGACACTGCAAACTAGTGCCCATATAAAATGGTAAAACAATCAAATTCATCTAAAATTTTTTCTCTAATAATCACCTTTCATCAATTGGGATCATTAGGAGGACCTACAACCTCTTCGGTTAAAAATTAATCACTTGGATTAATGGCTCTGGGATCATTCAATGAATATTGAGACAACATGCCCCTTAAAGGGGCGTCGTCTACTAATTGCCGCAAGTGGAAGTATCGCAGCAGTTAAAACACCCCTTCTAGTAAGCGCTTTAATCAAGGCGGGAGCTCAGGTGCGATGCATTATCACACCAAGCGCTGCGCACCTCGTAAGTCCTCTAGCACTGGCAACGTTAAGCCGAAATCGTTGCTACCAAGATGTAGACCAATGGAATCCTCAAGAATCAAAACCGTTACATATCGCCCTGGCAGAATGGGCAGAGATCGTTGTAGTAGCTCCTCTCAGTGCATCTTCTCTCTCCAGATGGACTCAAGGATTAGCAGATGGATTATTAGCCAGTTTGCTATTGGCATGTGAATGCCCGGTAATTGCTGCACCAGCAATGAATACCGCCATGTGGGAGAACATAGCTATTAAAAGTAATTGGCAAAAGATTCAACAAAATCGGAGGGTGCTCCCTTTACCACCTTCGTCAGGTCTATTGGCCTGTGATCGTTTAGGAGATGGTCGTATGGTTGATCCGGAAATAATTCAACTCGCCATTGCCAGTGCGCTAATACAAAAGGATCAAAATGGACTTCTCAAAAATGACTGGAAAGGGAGAAGCCTTCTAGTCACTTCAGGACCAACTATTGAGCCTTTAGACCCTGCAAGAGTTCTGACTAATCGCAGTAGTGGCCGAATGGGAGTAATACTTGCTCAAGCAGCAAGATTCAGAGGCGCCAAAGTTGATTTGGTTCATGGCCCACTGCAACTACCCCAAAGCTGGTTGGAAGGATTAAGCACTTACGCGATTAAGGACTCCGTCGGGATGGAAAAGCATTTGGCAATCTTGCAACCTTCTGCAGATGCTGTGGCCATGGCAGCAGCAATTGCAGATTTGCGAACAAAAGGAGGAGCAAGTTCGAATAAAATCAGCAAAGAGTTCTTACTGGAGGCTATAGAAAATAGTCTTGAAACCGTTCCTGATCTACTAGTTGAGTTAGTCTCCCGACGCGTAAAAGGACAAGTCCTCCTTGGCTTTGCCGCTCTAACAGGAGATGACAATCAGATTAAACAACTTGGCAAAGCCAAAAGAGAGAGCAAAGGATGTGATCTTCTTATGGCTAATCCAATTGATCGTGTTGGTCAAGGATTGGAGGAAGATAAAAACGGTGGTTTTCTTTTAGGTCCAAAAGGATCAATTACACCCATACCTGTAACCACAAAATTAGCCTTGTCGCATCAATTACTTGATGAAGTACTCGCCCTGAAACCAAATATTTCTCAAAATAATTAAAAAGTGATATTCGGCTTAATCTTCGCCGAAATATCTAAAAAGCATTGGTATGAGATGCTTCTCAGCGTTTACGAGGATCTTATCAGTATTTAAAGAAGCGACAGGTTGTTGAGAGCTGCAAAAGGCTGGCCTTTGGGAGCATTTGCCCCCTGTAAGATCCCAACTGATTAATTCATTGGGCGGTTTATACCGCAGTCATCTGGCCTTTAGGCTTCTTCTCATGCGATTTCGTCCTTTGCTGGCCTTGGTGCTGGCTTTCTGTCTTACTTTTGCAGCTGCCCCCAACAGTGTTTCTGCCGCGTTCGTACAAGGTCGCGAAAGGGGCAATGCTGATTTTGGCAAGTCCGTTAGTTCAGGGCAAAACGGAGTTTGTCGAACCCTTCCTGCTGGGTCTTCAGGATCCATAAGTGCTGAAGGAAGTTTCAAAGAACTCTGCCTCCAGCCAACAAAGATTTTTGTGAAGGTTGCAGCAACCAAGCGCAATAAAGCTGACTTCGTTCCAGCAAAAATCATCAGCCCACGCTTTAACAGCAGCGTTGACCAGGTATACGGTGACCTTTCAGGTGGGAAGTTCTCTGCAAAAGGTGGCATTGACTTCTCCCTAATCACTGTTCTTGGTCCTACTGGCGAAGAATTTCCTTTGGCCTTCTCGGTCAAAGACATGGTCGCTGGTGGAGGCAAGTCAATAGCACCAGGCGAAAAGTTCACTGGAACAACATCTATTCCCAGCTACCGCACTGGCGACTTCCTTGATCCTAAGAGTCGCGCAAAAGACACTGGTGTTGATTACGCACAAGGTCTTGTCGCTTTAGGTGGTGATGATGAAGAGCTTGCAAAAGAGAACATCAAGAGAGATCTTGGTGGCGACGGCCAAATAACCCTTTCAATTGAAAGAGTGTCAGGCGACGCATTCTCAGGTACTTTTGTTGCCATCCAACCTTCCGACAATGACCTTGGTTCCAAGGATCCAGTGGACGTCAAGCTCACTGGAACTCTCTATGGTCTCAAAGCCTGATCAACAAGTATCTATTTCCTTTTCTGTTCCAAACTAAATCGAACAGAATTCAATAAAAAAAGGGCCTTTAAGGCCCTTTTTTTATTGAAAGAATAATCTCTCAACAAATATTTCCCACTGTTTAGGACCTTCAATCTGGGAGAATTTCCCGAAATCCTCAGGATCGCAATGGTCGCCAGCCAATCTTCCTCTGCAAAAGACTCAGGAATAATCGCTCCCTATGGAGGAACTCTGGTAGACCTCATGGTTCCTCTTGAACAACAGGGCTCACTTAAAAAAAGCATTACTAAAACCTTGGAATGCTCCGATCGCAATGCTTGCGATATTGAGTTACTCATAATTGGTGGATTCTCTCCTGAACGTGGCTTCATGCATAAAGCTGATTATGAAGCAGTCGTTAAAGGAAATCGCACCACATCTGGATATCTATTTGGCCTACCAATAGTCATGGATACTGATCGCAGTGATATAAATTTGGGAGATAATGTACTCCTTACATACAAAGGTCAAGAGTTAGCTGTTTTAGATATAGAAGACAAGTGGGAACCAGACAAAGTTATTGAGGCGAAAGGATGTTATGGGACAACATCACTGGAGCATCCTGCGGTTCGCATGATCGCGACTGAACGAAAACGCTTCTATCTCGGTGGAAAGGTGCAAGGACTAACAATGCCAAAAAGGATATTCCCTTGTAAAACTCCCGCCCAAGTAAGAGCTATTCTCCCTGCTGGGGAAGATGTAGTGGCTTTTCAATGCCGCAACCCGATTCACCGCGCACACTACGAATTATTCACAAGAGCATTACATGCAAGCAATGTGAGCCAAAACGCAGTGGTTCTGGTTCACCCCACCTGTGGTCCAACTCAACAAGATGACATCCCTGGAGCAATTCGCTTTCAAACTTATGAATGCCTCGCTGCAGAAGTCAAGAACCCTCGAATCCAATGGGCCTACCTGCCATATGCAATGCATATGGCAGGTCCTCGAGAAGCGCTGCAGCACATGATCATAAGAAGAAACTATGGATGTACTCATTTCATAATTGGTCGAGACATGGCTGGATGTAAATCGCACCTTAGTGGTGAAGATTTCTACGGTGCATACGAAGCTCAGAACTTCGCGAGAGAATGTGCTCCCGAACTCGCCATGGAGACGGTCCCTTCTTTAAATTTGGTTTATACGGAAGAAGAAGGTTATGTAACAGCAGAGCATGCAGAAGCAAGAGGGTTGCACGTCAAGAAACTTAGTGGCACGCAATTCCGCAAAATGCTTCGGAGTGGAGAAGAAATTCCAGAATGGTTCGCTTTTCGCAGCGTGGTTGAAGTCCTTCGATCCACATAAGAGCAATTAATCCTATTAGCATTCCTTCATCAGAGACAAAACCTTGAACAAACGCTTGCGCAACGTTGGGCTCTACGTGCTCATAGTGATACTTGTAATCATCCTTGGGACTGCTTTCTTCGATCGGCCTGATCCTGCTACTGCAACACGCACTCTTCGCTATAGCGATTTCGTCGAGGCAGTTCAAGACAATCAAGTAAGTCGTGTATTGCTTTCCCCAGACAAAGGGACAGCACAAATAATGGAAAGTGACGGTGGCCGAGCAGTCGTTAATCTCGCGCCTGACAAAGATTTATTGAAAATCCTGACTGAAAACAATGTTGATATAGCTGTTCAACCAACCAGCCAACCAAGCCCATGGCAACAGGCGGCCAGCAGTTTGCTATTCCCAATTTTGTTACTTGGTGGACTGTTTTTTCTATTCCGACGAGCACAAGGCAATGGAGGTGGTGGTGGCAACCCTGCAATGAGTTTCGGCAAAAGTAAAGCTCGTTTACAGATGGAGCCTTCAACCCAAGTTACATTTGGCGATGTTGCTGGTATAGAAGGAGCAAAACTAGAGCTCTCTGAAGTTGTTGATTTTCTAAAAAACCCTGATCGATTCACTGCTGTAGGAGCAAAAATCCCTAAAGGAGTTCTACTTGTCGGTCCTCCTGGTACCGGTAAAACTCTTCTTGCAAAGGCAGTAGCAGGAGAAGCAGCAGTACCTTTCTTCTCAATCTCTGGATCCGAATTTGTTGAAATGTTTGTAGGTGTAGGAGCTAGCAGGGTGCGCGATCTTTTTGAACAGGCAAAAAAGAATGCTCCTTGCATAGTGTTTATTGATGAAATTGATGCCGTTGGTCGTCAACGTGGAGCAGGACTTGGTGGAGGAAATGACGAAAGAGAACAGACTCTTAATCAACTACTTACTGAAATGGATGGGTTTGAAGGAAATTCAGGAATCATTATCGTTGCAGCAACCAACCGACCAGATGTACTGGATTCTGCACTTTTGCGTCCAGGTCGATTCGACCGTCAGGTGGTTGTAGATAGACCTGATTATTCTGGCCGTCTACAAATACTTAAAGTGCATGCGAGAGACAAAACTCTTTCCAAAGATGTTGACCTAGACAAAGTTGCGAGAAGGACGCCTGGTTTTACTGGGGCAGATCTAGCCAACTTGCTTAATGAAGCTGCCATTTTGGCAGCCAGACGTGACCTTACCGAAGTTAGCAATGACGAAGTTAGTGATGCTATTGAACGAGTCATGGCAGGACCAGAAAAGAAAGACCGTGTAATGAGCGAAAGGCGTAAAAGGCTGGTCGCTTATCACGAAGCAGGACATGCATTAGTCGGTGCACTTATGCCCGATTATGACCCGGTTCAAAAAATTTCAATCATTCCGCGAGGACAAGCCGGTGGCCTCACTTTTTTCACTCCAAGTGAAGAGAGAATGGAGTCGGGACTCTATTCAAGATCTTATTTGCAAAACCAAATGGCTGTAGCGCTAGGTGGCCGAGTAGCTGAAGAAATCGTTTACGGTGAAGACGAAGTCACAACTGGAGCATCAAATGACCTTAAACAGGTTGCGCAGGTTGCTAGGCAAATGGTCACCAGATTTGGGATGAGTGACAAATTAGGACCTGTCGCCTTAGGTCGTTCCCAGGGAGGTATGTTCCTCGGTCGTGATATTGCAGCTGAGCGAGACTTTTCAGAAGACACTGCTGCAACAATAGATTCTGAAGTTTCCGAACTAGTGGATGTGGCTTATAAACGAGCTACAAAAGTATTAGCCGACAATCGGCCAATACTTGATGAAATAGCAGAAATGCTTGTAGAGAAAGAAACAGTCGATTCAGAGGAATTACAAGACTTGCTAATCCTTCGTGACGTCAAGGTTGCAGAATACGTCTGATTCATATCACTATTCTGTATGGGTAGATCAGCAAAAAGCATTCATTGCTTCTTTGCGATCCCAACCACTTTTAGTGGTTCTGCGTGCCAAACAAGAAGATTTAGAAGAGCCTTTTTCTAATAAGAGCTTATTTTCCTTAATCGAAGAATTGAGTTGTCAGGGCGTCAGACATGTCGAAATCGCTTGGTCGTCACATTCAAGATGGATTCCTCTAATGACAGAGTTAAATTCAAGCTTTGTCAATATTTCTCTAGGGGCAGCCTCTTTAAAAAATACTAATGCGTTGGAATCAGTTGCAGCAATTGGTCTCGACTATGCAACGACTCCTATCTGGCACCCGCAACTGCAATTAAAAGCTAGAAAGTTAAAACAACTTTTAATCCCTGGTGTATTTTCCCCTACAGAAATTCAAGAAGCCAAGTCTTTTGGATGTCAACTAATCAAACTCTTTCCCTCTTCCAGTTTAGGAATCAAATACATAAAGCACCTGCAAGATCCTCTTGAACCCCTACCTTTCATTATTGCTTCTGGGGGCTTAAATGTTAATGACATCAACCCATGGTTAGGGCAGGGATATGGAGCAATTGCATTAGGTAGAGAACTGATCAGAAATCATCAAATCGACCCTAAACTGCAAAGATGGCTCAAGGGCCAAAGAGACAAAATCTAATCTCTACATTTATTCGACGTACGACTAGAATAGCAACTGCATGCTAGGCATTTAATGATAAACACCTCAGCTCTCGTGAATGTTCACAAGAATTAAGTGAACGCAAAATACAAGCAAGTTCCTGAAAGGGTAAAGCTTCTCAAAGCCTTATCTTCAGGGAATTAATCATCTACGAGTAAAGCTCTTTGTCGTCAAACGAAAGGTATTACCAAAGATTGCACTGACCTTGTTGCCTTAACAAGTGATCAGCGAGTACCAATGCAACCATTGCCTCCACCATCGGTACCGCCCTTGGTAAAACGCATGGATCATGGCGCCCTTGAGAGGAAAGGGTCGTTGGATTTCCCTTTACATCAATAGTTTGCTGAGATTTACGGATGGTAGCGGTGGGCTTAAAAGCGACTCGCAGCAGAATGGGTTCGCCATTGCTAATGCCTCCCTGTATTCCGCCAGAATTGTTAGTTGCAGTTTTAATCCGACCATCATCAGTCGGAAGGAAGGCATCATTGTGCTCACTGCCTTTTAAATGCGTTCCCTCAAACCCCGATCCGACTTCAAAACCCTTGGTTGCTGGCAATGACATGAGAGCCTTCGCAAGGTCAGCCTCCAATTTGTCAAAAACAGGCATCCCAAGGCCCACTGGAGCATTACGAACAATACACTCAATCACCCCACCACAAGAATCACCTTCTCGGCTGATTTCCTCAATTCGTTGAACCATCGACTTTGCTACAACTTCATTAGGGCAGCGCACAATATTGGACTCAACATCAGCAAAACTGACAAGATTTGAATCTATATCCGCCTCAATATTGTGGATCCGCTTAACCCACGCCAAGACTTCTGTACCATGCGTCTTCAATAGAAGTTGCTTCGCAATAGAAGCAGCCGCAACTCGTCCAATGGTTTCACGAGCGGAAGCTCTACCTCCTCCACTTGGAGCTTGGATGCCGTATTTAGCTTGATAAGTTGCATCTGCATGAGAAGGTCTAAAAGCCAACTGCATGTCTTTGTAGTCACTTGGCCGCTGATCTTTGTTCCTCACCAATAAAGAGATAGGTGTTCCAAGGGTCAAGTTTCCAACCAAACCACTAAGAATCTCTACCTGATCAGCCTCATTACGAGGCGTTGTGATTTTGCTTTGCCCTGGCTTACGTCTATCCAAATCAGCCTGAATCTTTTGAGGATCGATTTCCAACCTTGGAGGGCATCCATCCAATATGACTCCAACAGCACCTCCGTGAGACTCGCCAAAGGTGCTTACGCGAAATAACTTCCCAAAAGTACTACCCATGAAAAACTGATTCTCTCTAGAGGGTAAGGACTCACATTAAAGAAAAAAGCTTCTTAAAAATCAAACAACGAAGAAATTGGATTTTAATAGCACTCTCATTCCAAGAGAAAGCCCCCTCGTTTGAGGGGGCTTTCAGATTTAGAGCAAGCTAAATCGTTTCCTAAACAAATTTTGCTTAGGCTCAACCAATTGCAGGAGCAACAAGTGCCACAGAAGTGGTCTCAGCAGCTGCCAAGTCGAGAGGGAAGTTATGAGCATTACGCTCATGCATTACTTCCATTCCGAGGTTGGCGCGATTCAGCACGTCTCCCCAGGTTGGAACAACCTTGCCTTGAGCATCAAGGATCGACTGGTTGAAGTTAAAGCCATTCAGGTTAAATGCCATGGTGCAAATGCCCATGGAAGTAAACCAAATGCAAACAACAGGGAAAATAGCCAAGAAGAAGTGAAGGCTACGGCTGTTATTAAAGCTGGCGTATTGGAAGATTAAACGGCCAAAATAACCGTGAGCAGCCACGATATTGTAGGTCTCTTCCTCTTGGCCAAACTTGTAGCCATAATTCTGTGACTCATTCTCGGTGGTCTCACGAATCAAGGATGAGGTAACCAGTGAGCCATGCATAGCGGAAAACAAACTACCGCCAAACATGCCTGCCACACCAAGCATATGGAAGGGGTGCATCAGGATGTTGTGCTCTGCTTGGAACACAAACATGAAGTTAAAGGTTCCCGAAATACCAAGAGGCATGCCATCAGAGAGTGAACCTTGCCCGAAGGGATAAATAAGGAACACTGCAAAAGCAGC
>Ga0066826_10000985_pt1 | contig 14577 bp, 16 predicted proteins | sample ETNtaG_12_FD_65496 | JGI IMG/M metagenome (GOLD analysis project Ga0066826, IMG submission 65496) | Marine microbial and viral communities from oxygen minimum zone, Eastern Pacific Ocean - ETNP201306SV49 | ecosystem: Environmental > Aquatic > Marine > Oceanic | place: Pacific Ocean: Eastern... | reverse complement strand
TATTTGTTTCTTGTCATTCTGAGCCCTATGGTGAGCTTGTCGAAGGATTTTTTGGAATTTGCGGGTTTGTTGGGGGGGTATGTACTGCTGATCGCTGCACTTCTCATATGGTCATACAGAGATTTGATCTGTTTTAATATATAAGCAAAACATGGAAAACTCAACCATTTTTTTCCATGTTTTGCATTTTAAAATACCAATCGATGGAAAATATTACATGCTATAAAGGGGTAATAGGTAGAAACTGTTTCCATCTATCAACAATGTTATAAGGATCTTAAATGTCAAAATTTTCTGAACTCGATAAAGACATAGAAGTACTTTACAAAGAATTGGCCGGTATGACTATTGTTGCCAGTAGAGACCACGGCCCGCTACATGAAATACAAACAAGAGCCTCAGCAATAACGGCAAAAGCAGCCATAGAGAGTTCTAAAATCCAAAGAAAATTGAATTGCTTAACTATATGGCTTGTTGTTCTCACGTCTCTACTTATTGCCCTTACCGTTTTTCAGTTCTATGTCTCTATTTATGTCCCTGCTTATCTCTCTCCAAAGACCAATCCAAAAACTAATACAATTATACAAAAGGAGACACAAAACAAAGAGAACGCAACCATGAAAAAGAAAAAACCAATTGATGAAAAAGCTCATAAATAAAAATCCTTATAACATATTGCTACACCTGATCACGAGCAGTGAGTCGCCATTTCATAAGGCCCACTGCTATCGTAGTTTTACGTATTATATAGTTTATTTTACTTTTGCTTGTGGCAGGTGAGCATGGCGTTAGCGCCTTCAGAAAATTTGCTCAGATTAACGCTTGTAATTATAAAAACTAAGATGAAACTATTTAGTGGCTGACCATATCAGCTCATTACAATAACTCAAAAAGGAGTCAACTTATTATGAAAAAAGAGGAAATTGAATATCTAAATGAACTAAACAAACAAGGCTTAACCATTCTCACTTTCCAGCCTTATGGGCATCGGTTTGTCGTCCATAAAAATACACAAAATAAAATTTCCCATGATATCGTAGGTAAAGGGAAAAAACTCTCAGAATTCCTAGATCACTTGAAAGAAGAACCTGGGAGAGTTCATCTATACGCCGAGAACTTTTACGCTAATAAGCTTGTTTTTCTTCCAGATCAATTTCAGGATTTAGCTAATATAGAACGTGACGAAATGGAACAATATTCGGAAAAGGCTGAGTTCCCAGAAAACTCTAATTTATAGTGATAACTATAAAATTCATCCAACCTCCTTCTTCGGCGGGTGATTTAAACATTGAGACTGTCGAAAAACCCTGCATGGTTTAAAAATGCCTAAAAAAAAGTATGCGTAAATCTTGCCTTGACCCGAGATCATCGATTATACGCCAAATATGAAGGTCGTTTTTTTATGCAATTTTGCAAATTGGGTTTTTCGACAGTCTCGTTCGGTGGACTGATTTAAAAAATATGAAATTTTTAATTGCAGAAGACAATCAATTTCTTCAAGAATTAAATATAAGCTTAATGACTATTCGAGGTTATGATTTTGATATTGTCTCGAATGGTAAGGAAGCTGTTAAACATGCCCAAAAAAATGAAGGGAAATACGATCTTTGTCTAATGGATATTGATATGCCTCTAATGAATGGGTATGAAGCAACAAAAATTATACGAAAAAAAGTAAAATATTTTCCAATAATGGCTCTAACCGCTAATGTAAACATAGAGGACAAATATTTAGAAGCCGGAATGGACGATTTCCTGGAAAAACCCTATCGCTTAGATAAACTTTGCGCTAAAATCAATGAATTAACTGTTAAAGCAGTAAAGCTACATAATAAGCAAAATCAAATTAGTTTAATAAAGGAGATGCCGATGAATCAAGATGAATTGAGAGAATTAAGGGAACTTAAGAAAAAAGGATTAACAAAATTGAAATTAGTGGGGACAGGTCATACTTTTGTGGTTCATAGAAATATTCAAAATAAGATTTCGCATGATCTAATTAGTGATGGCAAGGAGCTATCAGAATTTATCGATCAATCAAAAAAAGATCCAGGCCGATGCCATCTCTATAAAAAGAATTTACATGTTACGAAAGATTTATTTATTCCTGATGAGTTAGAAGAAGCTATTCAAAAAGAAGATCAAATTGCTATAAGATTTGACAAAGTCACTGACAAGAAGTTACCGGAATAACATGTGGATTGGGGGTCAAATTTTGATTAGTGATTATAGAAAAGGTACGTGGCAATCTGGACTGATATCAGCGAAATTATTAATGCAGTCAACAGCAGAATTGATCCCTTTAAATCCCTTTTTTCGAAGCAAGCAAATTTTCCAAAACCCCTCAATGGCAACACCTTCGTTGCAATATAATTATTGCAAAAAGTTTCCCTCAAATATGAGATTAATCTTCTCTTCTCTTTAACCCTTTTAATTATAATAAGTTGCGCTTTGCTCACATCCGGATTATCTATGGCATATAGTTTGCCTTTTATTACATTAAAAACCATGTTTTTAAAAGTATTTGTAATCAGTCGGAGAACTCAAAATCATCTATCGATCAACGGAGGGTGAGATAATTTACTAATTGAAGTTCCTAGTAGCAGAGCTACGAGGAATCTTTAGTGCAAAGTATGATTTTATTTTAAGTTCACTCGCATACCCCACAGCAGAGTTGTGAGCGCGCTCGCAAAACACTATTAAAAGAAAGGAAGTGGCAAAATGACTAAAACTTTTAAATTATTTTTAGTGTTATCATTAACGGAGTCATTCTTAGCTTTTTTCATCGGGAGTGTAGCAATGGCCGCTACTCAATTGGACTATGCCGGATTTCATAACGGGGAGGCTGTTAAAACCGGCAATCAATTGTTGGACCGTGAAGGACTGGGTCAACGCGATGTCTGGATAATACATACGATGACAGCTATTAAACATGCTAAAGCCGCGCTCGTGCACGCTGAAAAAGAGTATTATAACTCCGGGAAAGGTCGTCTGGAAAAGTATATTAGCGAGCTTACTGATGGAATCGGTTATCTTCAATCAGCAATAGATTATGCTATGAAGGGACGTGATATTTTAACTACGGCGCAAACGATGGCGAATGCCAAAAAAGGAATGAAGTTCATTAAAAAATGCCAAAAAGATATAGTAGCTATGGGTGCAAAGAAACTGTAAAAGGGGTCACCCATTAGCCCCTTAAGTTTATCTTTAATCTATAGACATACTGCTTTTTGTTTTTCATCACTTACCCCAGGCGTTATCTTCTCATTATCCCTAATCACTTCCTCTTGACATATATGCATATTTTGTTCATACTGATGCATATGAGAACTACATTGAACATTGATGATACCATTCTGAGAAAAGCTTCAAAACTCACAGGAATTACTGAAAAGACTTCTTTAGTTCGTTTAGGCTTAGAAGCGTTGATTGCTCGAGAAAGCAGCAGGAGACTTGCAGAGCTTGGTGGAACTGAGAAGTTGCTTCGGCGTATTCCGAGAAGAAGGTATACGAGCAACTAATCATGGTTCTTGTAGACACTTCGATTTGGATTTCTCATTTTAGAAAAGATAACTCTAACCTCAAGGAGTTATTGGGGGATGACTCTGTTGTTTGTCATCCTTTCATCATTGGTGAATTGGCATGCGGTGGTCTTAAAAACAGAAAGGAGATAATTTCTTTACTCAAAGCTCTACCCGAAGTCCAAACTGCGGAGAACGATGAAATTCTACATTTTATTGAAAGCAAACGATTATTTGGTACAGGCCTGGGTTTTGTAGATATTCATTTGCTTGCATCTGCATTATTGACGAAAGCACTGTTATGGACAGCGGATAAAACATTGCAAACAGCTGCAGCTAAATTAAGAATTCTCTATAAATTATAGTTTTTAATGCTCCTCGTTTAAAAAAAGATATCAGAAGATAACCGTGGCATGAAGATTAACTAAAAACAGCAATCTTTTTTTCTATAATTTAACTTTATGCAAAAGGTTATCTGCTTTTTGTTTTTTGCAACTTATCTCGAACGTCATACCTAATTATAAAAATTTTAATAATGAAAGATCAGGGATGGATAACAACTGCTGCAGGAGTGAAAATTCCAGGGCTTATTTATGGCACGGCCTGGAAAAAGGAGCGTACAGCAGACCTGGTTGTTAAAGCTATCCAAACAGGATTCAAAGGAATTGATACTGCCTGCCAGCCGAGGCACTATAACGAGCCTCTGGTTGGAGAGGCACTTTACAGGCTGAAAGACGATGGAGTTGAACGCGAAACCTTGTTCCTGCAAACCAAATTTACCTCACTTGATGGTCAGGATCCGGAACAAGTGCCATACGATAAGAATTCCCCTATAGAGTCGCAGGTCATCCAATCTCTTGAGACATCAAAGAAAAACCTCCAGACTGAATATGTAGATTCTTTAGTTCTTCATTCACCAATGGCACCCCACTCACTTTTGATGAAGGTATGGAATGCAATGGAAACAATTCAAAAGGCGGGTGGAGCTCGTCAGTTGGGAATCAGCAACTGTTACTATACTGAAACGATGAAGCAACTCTATGCCGATGCCAATGTAAAGCCAGCGGTTGTACAAAATCGGTTTTACCAGGAAACGGGATATGACGCAGACTTGCGTGACTGGTGCTCTAAGCATGGAGTTATCTACCAGAGTTTTTGGACCCTCACCGCAAATCCTCATATTCTAGGTAGCAATACCGTTCAAACCATTGCAAAGAAGTATAACAAAACCGAAGCGCAAATCTTCTTCCGATATCTCAGCCAATCTGGTATTGTTCCTCTTACCGGAACATGTTCTGAACAGCACATGAGAGAAGACCTCAGCATCTTTGATTTTGAGCTTTCTTCTGACGAGTTAAAGAATGTGAGTCGCCTATTATAGATTCAGATTGGCTTGTTTGACTCGGAAATGCTGCTTTTGATATACTTCTTGAATTTTGGAATTACAATGTCACAAATTACTCGAGTTTGGTTGGATGAATCTGAAGATGAGTGTACTGAGTGCGCTGCCTGTGAAGCTGCATGCGGCGCTGTTTTTGAAGTACCGGAAAAGATGGTTGTTAAAGAAAATGCTGACCTGTCCCTTAAAGAAGAAATTGAAGATGCCGCAAGAGGGTGTCCTGCCAGTACGATTGCCATTGAATATGATAATAGCGGAAAACGTGACAACCCGTTTATAGATAGATACCGATAGAAAATGGATAACGGGTGACCTCTTTTTTTCAAACTAATGAAGTATAAATATACAGTGGAGAAGATTCGTGAAAAGAGATCGAGTCGGTTTGGAATATTAACAACACTTTGCCTGCTTACTCTTATTGCAATTGGCGGTTCTGTTTATACATTTAGAGAACAATTAATAGAATTAGTTCGCCAACCGGATCTCCTGGAGTATCCTGAGGCCAAACGTTGCTCGGAATGCCATCAATCGATATATGAATCATGGAAAGAGAGCCGTCATTCTATTGCCTGGAAAAGTAAAACTTATATTGAAGCAACAAAAAACAGAAGCAAAGAAAAGTGTTTACCCTGTCATATCCCCGAGGAAGTAAAAGCAGGAATAAAACCGGTACCAAGAATTAAGAACAGGGAAGATGGGGTTTATTGTGTCCCCTGTCATGTGATAGAAAATAAAATGAATGGTCCTTATGACCTGTTTTCTCCACCTCATCCTACCGTACAAAATCCGGAATATCGCAAATCAAAAATTTGCGGATCATGCCATGAAAAAACATATGACCAATGGGTATCCAGCGGCTCGGAGAAAACATGCCAGGATTGCCATATGCCGCGTTCAAAAAAACGTCTGGTCCAAAAATTTCCTCTTGAATACTTGCATTCCAAAAAGCTCGTAGGAGATCATCGCTTTATTCGTGGAGAAATAACCGACCAGGACCTACTTGTTAGCAGTGAAATGAAAAGTAACCGGTTACATATTACCTTGTTAAACCGTCTTATACCTCACCTGCTGCCGACAGCAACCAGTGGAGACCCTCGTTTGTTTTTGTATATCAGATTTTTCGACAGGGACGGGAACGAGATCGAAAAAACTAAAGAAATTTTCGCCCCTCAGCAGAAAACAGCGTTGCCGTTTGGTGAAAAAATGATGTTACAATATAAACCAGCCAGGGAGACAAGCCGGATAGAGATTTTACTGCAATTTAAAGCTTCGTGGTCGAAAGAAAAGAAAGTCATTCGAAAGATAGAGCTTGCTCTATAATATGAAGAAAAGCAGCTTTTTTTATTGTTGATCTATTCTGCCGTTTCTTATACTATTTTTTTAGTTGATAGTATTTTATATTAATTTATTTTTTTAAGGAGGCGATTTATGAAAGGTACTCTGAAGGTTTTATTTCTTCTGTTTTTTCTGTTGAATTTAATAATACCACTGCAGGCATACGCAAAAGATGTAGTGCTCAGAAAACCGCCTGAATCATTAGACAAGTTTTATCCGCCATTAAGTAAAAAACCGGAATTTATTATTCAGATGCACAAGATGTCCACTCACTTCGGTGGTGTGTTTGTCGATATGGCTGAGAAAGACTGGGAAAATGCTATAAAGCATAGTGACCAGTTGGTGGAAGAGTATAAAAAAGCGTCAGAAATGGTGCCTGAATGGAAAGATTACTTTGCCCTGGACGCGTCAATAAACTTTGCTAAAGCGGTAAAAACCCGCACGCCACAGGAAATTTATAAGGCTGCTAAAGGACTGGGTAAAACCTGCGGCAGATGCCATACGGACAACTTGATCTCTGTTTGGACCCGCTATCACTGGCCTTCAGTAAAGTCTATTAAAATTGTTGACCCTATCAGCGAGAAAGAAGTGGAGTATGATAAATATATGAAGGCTATTTCCGGGGCTTTTAAAGGTGTAACGGTGAATTTTGGCGAAGGTCAATACGATAGAGCGGGTAAGGCCCTGAACGCTTTTCAGAAAAAATATATAGAATTAAGATCTACCTGCTCTAAATGTCATACGAATGACAATGTTAAACAGTTTTTTGTGGGTGATAACATTATGGCAGCAATGACTGTTATGAAGAAGGAACTGGCATCACCTAAACCTAACATAGGAAATTTTTGGAAAAATGTAGGAGTAGTAGGAAAACAAGGTTGCAAGATGTGCCATCTCACCCACCGTGCTTATTCAAAAATTCAAGAAATATGGGCGACAGAAAAAGTAACACCTAATAAAATCAATTGATGATGAGTACAGCGATCAGCATTAAGGAATAATGAATCAGGGGTCGGGAGTCAGGGACTAGATAACAATTTTCAATTAACAGTTAACAATTAGCAACGCAAAAAAATAATCAGCAGCTACACACCCCGTCCGCTTCGCGGCCCCCTTCTCAAGAGGGGACTTTTTGTAGAGGATTGGGGTCAAATCTTGATTAGTGATTACAGAAAAAGTCCGCGGAAAGATGGCCTGATATAGCCGAAATTAAGGAGGTAGTAATCTGATTCCTGCTATATTACAAACTCCAAACTATAAAAAAAGAAGCGCCTATATATGAAAATGCTTCGATAAAAGCAACACCAAGATTTGGTTTTTCCTGATTAATCAACTCGTCGGTAATCTTTTCACCTGGCAAAAGAATCTTATCTGTCAAAACACGGATAATCGGCAGGAAGATAAATCCCAGGATGACGAAGCTGATAAAAGTAATGAAATTTTCATTCCAGGAAATAAAATCACCACTAACTCCATGTCGAATAATGTTGCCCACGGCTATGAGCGCTCCCGCGAAACTCACTCCAACAGCAACGTTGTCCTTTTCAATATGTTCATGAATGTCATAAGGAGTAATAAAGTTATAAAGCAAACCGGTTAACATGAGGGCGACCTGGCCCAAACCCCAGAACGCAATGGCTGTAACTACACTGCCATCTTCCCCGGAGAGAGATCCGAAGATAATCATACCAGTAGCGAGGTATACCGCGCACTCTACTACCCCTGTTCCAACATTTTGATCTTCGATAAGTTCTTTAACATTGTTGAACTTATACAGGATAAACCTGTCATTGATCACTGCGGATATATTCATCAAAATAATTGCCAGTGGACCGTAAATAAAGATATCGATAAGATCTTCCGTCAAACCGGCTGAAGGACCGGAAATGACCCCACCTATTGCCATGGTAAGTCCGAGGTAATAGCCAACCATTGCTGCGGCAAGAGCGGAATTGTCCTTTTTGACCAATTCTTCATTTAATTTATATGAGCGGTTAATTTTGTCGTTTAGAACCTTGCCAATCAAAAAGAGAACGAACGCGCATATGAGATAAATTACCGCTGATAAAAGATTATCTATATTCATTTATTTAATATTCTATATTTAGTGAAATCAGTCCTACTAATTTGTAAAATCGTATTTTTTTACAAAGTTTTGTGAATAACTTTTTTTTGATAATTGTTTTATAACCACGAAAGACACGAAGATCACGAAGAAAAATTATTTAATACCAATTTATTAATTTTTTATTCTTTTACTTTCCAAAACCTCCGAAACCTCTTCCTCCGCCAAAACTACTACGGCTTCCTCCAAAGCGGCGACCAACCCGTTCGGAAAACCGGGACTTTGCCATTTTTTGTTTCGACATTTTCCGATCAAAGAAGTTCGGATTGGTTCGCTTTGTAAATTTTCCTCCTGTTCCGTACTCTTTATTCCGTCCGAAATATGGACTGCGATTGGTTTGAGCTGTCCGATATGCATTATAATCCGTTCGATAAAAAGTACGATTGCCCCAGCCGAACATATGGGTGAAAAAAGCATATTGTCCATAAAACGCCCAGAAGGAATTGCCGCCGCTGTCCCGGCGCCATTCGCCATACTGCGGGTTCCCCATATACTGGTAGCCGGGCGGATGTGGTGTATTACTCATTCCATCCTTAGTTTTAGAAACCAGGGTCATACCAAGGAAGTTTTGATTGTTTTCGTAGTTACTCCTTGACACCCTCAACCACTCGGTAAGAAAAGACTTTTCCCCTTGAATGACTTTATATTTATGGTAGTAAGAACTGGAAAATCCCCCCGACTCTTTCATGTCCTGCAGGATGATGGAATATTCCGGAGCTCCGGCAAAGTTCGCGACAAGTTTTTCCACCGGTTCTCTCTGCCTGCCGCAGCTAATTAAAAATAGTGAAAAAAGAAAAAGGGTAATAAATTGAAATGATTTTTTCATGTTAAACTACAGAAAGAATATTTTTTTGAAGTTAGAATCGTCTGTATTTCTGTTTTAGGTTAAGCTCTTGTATCACCCTGAAAAAGTCAAGTCAAGGCATTTTTAAATAGATGCTCAGCATGAAGAAAAATTATGTTTTCAAAAGTCTGTTGAAGGAAATAGACTGTTTTAAAAAAACTTCCATGATCTGCTAAATAAATGGAATTATTGAATTATCATTCCAAGATGATATAATGAGCAGTCGTCATGATGCAGAAACGATTTAAATGTGTCTAACTCCCTATCAATCATCTGTGTGCCTGGATTTTCTCCCTGGCATCATATAAATAATGATACCTAAAAGAAAAATTGTTTTAGTACTTACCACTCTTGCCTCTTTATTCCTCTTTGCCATGATCGCTTTAAACCTCATCTTTCGATTTATGGATATAAGTCCATACCAGCTCCAGATAGCACAAGAAATCGAAAAGACAATAAATCGAAAAGTATCGATTGGTGACGCCAGACTAAGTTTTATAAATGGGCTGGATATTGTTATGGAAAATGTGATTATTAAAGAAAAAGATAAAAATGAAAATTTTATAACTTCTGATCGGTTTGTCGTATCCTTCTATTTTTTCCCATTATTTAATAAACAACTCGCTATTAAAAAAATTCAGATAATGGGTCCACGTGTTCAGATTTATCGTTCGCAAAAAGGAAAAAGCAACCTCGTGAGCTGGATTAACGAGGTGATTCCAAACAAATTTTTTTCTGAAATTCAGGAGAAAAGAACTCTCTTACCGATAATGAAAAAATTGGTAATAAAAAATGGTCAACTTATTGTACAGGACACAAAAGTTTCGGAAAAACCGTTAATAACCAAAGTCTCCAATTTTAATTTGAAGCTTGCTCGACCATTTATGAAAAGAGCCATTACCGGGATCATTGAAGGAAAGATAGAGAATGAGAGACAGCCCACATCATTTAAGATAGAAACTGAAATTAAAAAAATGGTAGGTGATGTTTCATTAGAAAACCTGTTCTTAAAAGGAAATATTAATTTAAGCTCGCTAAATATAAATCAGTTTCAACCTTACATAAAACAAATTTCCTGGGCTAAAAAATGGAATGGAAATATTGGTTTGAATGCTACTTTTGAAGGATCTTTTGCAGGGGGATTTAAATCTACCGGTAAAACCGAATTAAAATCTTTAGGCTTATCCCAGAGACCTGTTTTGTCCGATCCACAAAAAATTCACCAGGGGGAAATAGATTATGATTTATTCTGGGATAAAGAAAAATTAGATATTAATAAATTCAAAATTAAACTAAGTGATGTAATCTTAACGGGAAAAACTTTAATAAATCACCCTTTCTCGAAAGATCCTTTTATCGGCTTTGAACTTCAAAGCACTCCTATTGAAGTAAAATCCTTTCTTAATAATATTCCTTTATCCTTGTTGCCGACACCCCTGCGCGAATTTCACGATAAAGTGATTAGAGGGAAATTAAAGTTTAAAACGCTGAAATTTAATGGAAAGTTTAATCGGTTGAAGAACATTCATCTGGTGAAAAATTTTAAACTTTTTAACGGTGAAATTCACGCTGATAAGGTAGACTTCAAAATTGGCCCGGATGGATTAATAGCTAAAAAAATTTCTGGTTTACTCAAATTTAATGGAAAGATCATAAAACTTTTAAACATCTCCGGGGCCTACAAAAACTCTACAATTTCAAGGCTTTCGGGCATAATTTCCAAACCCTTTGAAAAACCCGCAATAAATTTTTCCACACGGGCTTCGCTGCAACTAGACCAGCTTTTCCCTCTGCTCGCATCCAAACCATCTTTTTTCGATACTGTTTGGAAACATGAAAAAATCAATGCTGTTTCCGGCAATGCGGAAGTTCTTATTCATTTGTCAGGTGACGTAAAAAAACCATTGGAACTCAGGCACTCCGGGAATATAGAGTTTAAAAATGTTGCTTTCACCCATAATGACCTGGTTCATCATTTAAGCAATATAAATGGGAAAGTAACGTTTTACAGCCACCGCTCCCTGGTTCCCGGTACCGATAAAGAAATGACGGACTTTTTACATAAAATAACAAAAAGTGATTCTGAAAATGGAAAGTTATTTTATATTTCCAGCCTGTCCGGAAAATACGGGCAATCTGAAATTATGAATATAAAAGGAGGAATCCTGGATAGTTCGACTCAACCAGTATTAAATCTGAAAATCGATATGGATGCTCTGTTGAATGAGATACATCCAATACTTGTCACCTATTTAAATGTAAATGATGCGTTCAAAGATATGAATAATGCTAATATTATATCCGGGAGAAGCAAGGTGATAGTTCAAATAGACAATAATTTATCGGGGACCAATGGATGGGATATTTCAGGAGGCTTGCAGTTAAATGATGTGCATGCCTCTCATAACAGGTTTCCTTTATTATTCTCAAGGCTGAAAGGAAATATTTTTTTTACAAAAAACAAACTTGAATGGAAAGGTCTTACTGGTTTAGTTGGCAATTCAACTTTCAGTATAAATGGAAAAATGCTTGATTATAAATCAGAGAACCCAAAGATAGCTTTTAAGATTAATAGCGATGCCAATCTAAACGAAATTTTTAATATTATTAACATAGATGGAAAAGAAAATTTTGTTTTGAATGGTACAACCGGAATCAAATTAAAACTCAATGGTGATTATAACGCTATTACATCTATCGGGGAACTTGATCTGACAAAAGCATCCTATCAGTATAAGAAATGGATTAAGAAAAGAAGCGGCAAAAAAAATGTCGTTACCTGGGATGGGTCAATTGAAAAGCTTAATAATTTTTCCTTCAAAAAATTCGAAGCAACTTATGAAGAAAATAAAATTTTTGGGAACGGGACCATTTCGGGTTTGGCAGAACCTCTTTTGGACATTAAAGTCAATACTGCTGATTTTAAGCTTGCGGATGCGGAAAAGCTTGCAGTTTTTTTTAACAATAACTTTATTTCGGGAAAGCTGTCAACCTCGTTCAATATCAAAGGGAATTTAAAGGGAGAAAAACCGCTTGAAGTTAAGGGAAAGGCCGCTATCAACAACGGTAGTTTCAAATTTGATTTTTCTCCAAGTGTAATTAGGAACATAAATGCCAAATTTGGCTTCAGCAATCAAAAAATTTCTATCAGAAAATTAACCATGTCCGCCGGCAAATCAGATGCCTCCATAAAAGGAGAGATAATCAATTTTGAAAAACCTGTTTTTGCCCTGAAGCTAAAATCTAAAAATTTGGATTTAAATCAAGTTCTACCCCCCAAAATCAGATCCATTAATGAAATTAACTCTTTACTAAAAAATACTCCTTTATTTCTTCTAACTCGTGGAAAAATTGATCTTGATGCCGAAAAAGGAGAATTCAGTTTTCTGAAATTCCCCCATTTAACCGGAAAAATCCAGCTAAAAAATGGAGTGTTCATATTTGACCAAATAAAGGTTTTCTTCGGTAAAAAATACGTTTCCGCGGATGCAAACCTTAATTTTCTTTCTGATCATGGCCTTGACTTTTCTCTCAAGCTGTATGGCAAATCCTTCGAGGCAAAAGAATTTGAGAGCGTTTTCGGGTCATACTTCAAAGATGGCATAACCGGCAGACTTTCTCTGGCAACTCGTTTAATGGGAAAAGGTTCCAACCTGGAACAGATAGCTCCATCATTATCCGGTAATTTGTCTTTACTTTTGATCAAAGGTGATTATAATAAACAAAATTTGATTTCTGGAATTAAACAAATTTTAGGCTTTGGATCTGAAGCCACAGAAGATGATATTCCTCTGGTCACTTCTATGGAATATGATCACATTAAAGGGAATTTTATTATAACTAATGGTGTCGCATTAACAGAGAATTACGTTATTGATACCCGTGAGCGCAGAACTTCTGTTATTGGCTCTATTGATTTAGGAAATAAGGAACTTGATCTTTCGGTTGGAGTGGCTCCCTGGCAGGAATTGAATAAAAAAATGTCAAAAATTCCGATTGTTGGAACGATTATGACGGGCAATGATGGTAAAAGTTTATTTATAAATTATTACCACGTAAAAGGTAAAATGGGATCCCCTGAAGTTAAAGCTGTCCCCCTAAAATCATTAGGTAATAAGATAGTTAGTTTGTTCAAAGGGATATTCCAGGTATCAAAATAAATTTTCGCGCTGATCAAAAAATATACAATAACAGAAAAAGAAGGACTTTAAATTAATGACTGCTGAAGATATAAAACGGATATATGCAGGCTATTCTAATATATATGATTTTGTTTTTAAAAAGTTTTTTCACCCCCGCCATAAACATGTAATAGAACAGATGAATATCCGGCCTGATGACAAAATTCTTGACGTTGGAGTCGGCACGGGATTGGCCCTTCCACTTTACCCTGATTATTGCCATGTAACCGGAATTGATCTTTCTGAAGAAATGCTCAAAAAGGCCCATAAAAAGGTAAAAAAACATTATCTTAAAAATGTAACGTTAAAGCAAATGGATGCCATGAACCTTCAATTTAATAACAACACTTTCGACCAGGTTATCGCCACTTTTGTTATCAGTGTGGTGCCGGACCCTGTAAAAGTTATTTCAGAAATGAAGAGAGTATGCAAAAAAAACTGTAACCTGATTATTATTAACCATTTTCAGAGCAATAATAAATATATGGCTAAAATTGAAGATATGGTGAACCCAATTTGCAGAAAAATTGGCTGGAGAACTGACGTGGATTTAGATTATTTGATTTCTGAAAGCAATCTTCTCGTCAATTCCAAATACAAAATGACTAAATTCGACTTATGGAAGGTTGTCATGGCTGTTAATAACAAATGAATTATGTTACCCTACCGGTGCTTTCTAAAATTCCTTTCATTGTTCATGGCTTTACTCATAGAAAACTGGATAACGGGCATAATTTTGATCTGAATTTATACGATTGCAATCAAAAAAATCACGTTGAAAATAATTTAAAAAAATTAACCCACCTTATTGGTTACCCATCAGCCCCTGTAATTTCATGCCATCAGGTTCATCTTAGTAAAATTATCAACGTAGACCTTCAAAAAAATACTCCTCAGGAAATCCGAAAAATGCAGGGAGACGGCCTTCTCACAAACCAGCCAAACGTCATACTTGCTATTTTAACAGCCGATTGCCTGCCGATTTTACTTATAGATAAAAAACAAAAAGCTATCGCTGCGATTCATGCAGGCAGGAACGGATCTAAACTTTTCATTATAGAGACAGCCATCGAACAAATGGGAATCCTTTTCGGCACAAAACCTGAAAATTTAATTACAGGCATCGGTCCCGGCATAAAAAAATGCTGCTATGAAGTTGATTTATTTAGAGC
>Ga0066826_10000978_pt1 | contig 14604 bp, 9 predicted proteins | sample ETNtaG_12_FD_65496 | JGI IMG/M metagenome (GOLD analysis project Ga0066826, IMG submission 65496) | Marine microbial and viral communities from oxygen minimum zone, Eastern Pacific Ocean - ETNP201306SV49 | ecosystem: Environmental > Aquatic > Marine > Oceanic | place: Pacific Ocean: Eastern... | reverse complement strand
AACTCAGGTCGCAACAATACGGGGGCGGGGAATGAACTGGAAATCCAACTTCACAACCAACAACTAACTACTATTTACCTGAACAGACTTGGCCCTCACTATACCCCCGGATCAGCGCCGGACCTGGCAAGCCTGATTTCCAAATTAAATATTCTTTCAGAGTCAAAGGAAGCACAATTCCCCAGCGCCTGGGCAAAGCAGTTTGCCAATCTGCTCGATCATTTAGGCTGGATGTCTAATGACACTGACAAACAATTTTCCAGCAAGGAAATACAATGTTTAAGAACATGGAATAAATGTCTTGATGACCTTGCATCCCTTGACTCGATTTTAGGTCAAATTAAACGTCGTGATGTAATTTTTGAACTTAAGCGCATCACCTCTGAAAAACTATTTCAGGTAAAAACTAAAGAGCAACCTATACAGGTATTAGGATTACTGGAATCTGCCGGAATGACATTTGATCACTTGTGGGTCATGGGCTGTCATTCTGACTGCCTTCCCGCTCAACCCAATCCAAATCCATTTCTACCATTGGGCTTGCAAAAAAGGAAAGGACTGCCCCATTCCAATTCAAAACGTGAACTTCACTTTGCTGAGCAAACATTACGTCGACTCCTATTATCATCCGAGAATATCACTTTCAGTTATCCACTCTGGGAAAAGGAGAACAGACTCCAGATAAGTCCGCTATTAAATTTTCTCTTAGCAACAGAAACTGAATTCATACATAAAGAATCACACAGGGTCAAGGACCTGATGCAAGCACCGGATCAACTGGAAATTTGGCAGGATATAAATAGTATCCCACCTCACAAACATGAAATTGAAAAGTTCATGATAAAAGGGCTGGGTGCAGGATACCGAGTGATTAAAAATCAGGCAAACTGTCCGTTTCAAGCATTCGCCGCGCATCGCCTGCGTGCTGAGTCCTATGAAATACCTTCAATAGATTTTGATTCACGGGAAAGAGGAATACTCATTCATAAAGCGCTGGAACTGTTCTGGAAAAAACATAAAACCCGCGATAGTCTGAAAAAACTAAAACTTGATAATACCCTTGGAAAGGAGCTTGAGTTATCTGTTCAAGAAGCAATGAAAGATAATACCGACCGTTTATTAAGGCAAACACATTTCGCAAAATTGGAAGAAGAACGCACGATAAAAATATTACATGAATGGATGGAAGAAGAATTGCTTCGTTCAGACTTCACGGTAACCCATGAAGAAAAAAAAGACACTATCACAATAGGCAAGCTAAAGCTCCGTTTACGAATCGATAGAATCGACACAACCCCAGAAGGCGATGTCATTCTCATCGATTATAAAACAGGCTCCGTCAAACCTGCCGCATGGTTTACCGAGCGTATACAAGATCCGCAACTTCCACTCTACGCATGCAAACTATTTCCTCAGGCCATCGCATTCGCCAGTATCGCCAAAGGAAAAGTCAAATGGACTTCCGTGTTTGACAAATCCAGCTCGATTAAATCATTTGGAACAGTTCCTCGTATCCCAAAAGAAATTGAATGCTCAGAATGGAAAATGTTGTTGAGTTATTGGGATACGCAGTTAAGCATACTTGGAAATGAATTTATGGAAGGAAAACTCACAATAAACCCGGTAAAACCCAGTGAGACCTGTAGAAACTGTAGCTACCAAACACTTTGCAGAATTGGTGAATCAGAATCAGGTGATGAAAATGGGGCGTTAGAGGAATGACAACCATTCTGGATGCGAAAGAAAGACAAGAAGCGCTGGACCCAACCCGTTCATTTCTTGTTCAAGCACCTGCCGGGTCAGGAAAAACAGAACTACTCATCCAAAGATACCTGAAATTATTAGGCGGAGTGGAATACCCTGAACAAATTCTAAGCATGACCTTCACCCGGAAAGCCGCCGGGGAAATGAAAACACGAATCCTCGAAGCATTGAAGCGAGGCGAAAATGATGCTCCTCCTGATTCTGCTCACGAACGTCAAACCTGGAATCTGGCCCGACATGCCCTCCAGAGAGACAAATTGCTCGACTGGCGTCTTCTGGATAATCCAAACCAATTACGAATACTCACAATTGATTCTTTCTGTGCAGGAATTATCAAGCAAATGCCAATCCTATCATGGATGGGAGGTCCTCTCGATATAAAAGATAATGCGGATGACCTTTATCGGGAGACTGCAAAACGTTTACTCACGAAAGTAGAAGATGACGATGAAACGGGTGAAAGAATATGCACTGTATTAAAACACCTGGATAACTCCAAACAAGCTTTCCTCACAAGAGTTATCCAGCTCCTGCAAAAACGCGATCAGTGGATTATTCCATTTTTTAATAAATTTATCATCAATGATGACAAACGAGAAGAACTCGAGCAAATCTTTTCAAAGTTAATAGAAGCCGTTCTGATAGAACTACACAGCATTTTACCAGATGAACTCAATCATCTTCCCCCATTAGCAGAATTTGCTGGAAGCAATCTCTCCAACGAAAATCTGGAACACCCTATCGCCTGCCTGGCAGGAATGAGTTTTCTGCCAGATCCAGAAATCAGCAATCTGCCCCAATGGAAGGCACTCGCGGAACTACTTTTAACAGCCGATGGAAGCATCCGAAAAAGTGTTAATAAATCTATCGGCTTCCCTTCCGGAAAAAAGGAACCTGCTGTAGGAATGAAACAGAAATTTAGCGAACTTCTGGAAACACTCGCTGAGCACGAGACATTTATAGAAAAACTTCACGAAGCGCGAGACTTACCTGACCCATATTTCCCTGATGATGAATGGAACGTTTTAAAATCCACTTTAATGCTATTGCCTAACATGGCTGACACACTCCGGCATATATTTGCAGAACAAGGGAAAACAGACTTCACTGAAGTTTCTCTTTCCGCACGCAAAGCTCTTGGCAATGAAGATGACCCTACCGACCTCCTACTCTACCTAGATTACAAATTCCAACATATACTGGTAGATGAGTATCAAGATACTTCATATAAACAATACGACCTTTTAATCAGACTAACCGCTGGTTGGATGCCCGAAGACGGACGCACCATGTTCATTGTCGGCGATCCCATGCAATCCATTTACAGATTCCGCGACGCAGAAGTAGGGTTGTTCCTGAAAACCAAAAACGAAGGCATTGGGTATATTAAATTTATATTTCTTGCACTCAAAACAAATTTTCGTTCACAAAAGAAAATAGTGGATTGGCTCAACCAATGTTTTGGTTCCGTATTTCCCGAAATAAATAATCAGGATCTCGGAGCGATTACATATTCTCCTTCAGAAGCGGCTTTGGGTGAAGACCCATTACCAGGGGTGGTCCTTCACGCAACCAGTGAATTATCCCCAAACGATGAAGCCATTCAAATTGCCAACCTTGTATTGTCTCTTAAGGAACAGCATAAAGATAAAACCATTGCCATCCTCGTTCGCGCGCGTAACCATCTGATAGCAACTATAAACCAGTTTCACAAAATGGGAATACGATTCCGCGCCGAAGATATTGACCCGCTCACATCACGTCCAGAAATAATGGATTTGCTAGCATTGATGAGAGCGCTTACCTCCCTTACCGATCGCGTTGCATGGTTATCAGTGCTTCGAGCCCCCTGGTGTGGCCTGTCACTCGAAGATCTACATAAACTATGCGCCGCAGATAGAGAAAGTCCCATTTGGAAACTGTTAAATGACAACAAAAGAATCCAAACACTGAGTGCAACTGGACAAATGCGAGTCAATCGCATAAAAGCCACCTTTGAGAATGCACTGATAGCTTTGCCCAAGTCCAACTTCCGTGATCTTTTGGAGGGATGCTGGATCCATTTAGGCGGCCCCGCTTGCTCTAATCCTAAAAATTTTCCAGACATAGAAGTTTTTTTTGATAAAGTCAGCGATTTCCTGCAATCAAGTGACCTCTCCCAACTACGATTTTTTCAGAACAATTTAATAAACCTATTTGCCAATCCGATGGTGGAAGAAGGAAACACAGTACAAATAATGACCATGCACAAAGCAAAGGGACTTGAATTTGATTTTGTAATCCTTCCACGACTGGAAAAAGCTTCAAAGGCCGAAGAAAAACGATTGGTTTACTGGATGCCACATGGGGACGACTTACTGGTAGCACCCATTGAAGAAAGGGGAGGACCCTCCTCAAAAATATATAATTTCTTGTCACAGTTTGATCGAGAGAAGTCCGACTTCGAAACCCTGCGCCTTCTTTATGTCGCCACCACCAGGTCAAAGGCACAACTTCACCTGTTTGGTCAATTCACCAAAAGTGATGACTCTACCCCGCGCAAAGGTTCCCTTTTAAATAAATTGTGGCCCTACATCAAAGACCAGTGGCCGGCTGATTCTGTTTCCGATGCAGATAAAATTGAACCTGCCAAATTGCCGAAAGATAATCATATCCCTAAAATCCGACGGCTTCAAGAAGATCACGAAATACCCTCCCCTCTGCACGGAATAGACACTGGAATTGTTCCTGAACTGCAACACGAGCCGGAAACTCCTGATTTTGTCTGGGCCGGGAGCGGAGCGAGGCATCTGGGAACAGTAATGCACCGATGCTTTCAATTGATGGCAGAGGAAGGAATTGAAAACCTGACCGAGGGTAAAATTAAGAATCTTGAAGACAGCTTATCAGTCGCCCTGATGGCCCAGGGTCTGCCTCCTGAAATGATTTCAAAGGAAATCAGGAAGGGGAAAATCATGCTCCGTAACATTCTTAGTCACGATAAAGGACGGTGGATTCTCAAATCACACAAAGATGCTCGTTGCGAGTACCCCTTGACACAGATTAAGAATAATACCTATCAATCAAGAATGATCGACCGAACCTTCATTGATGGAAATAATATTCGCTGGATCATCGATTATAAAACGGGGCAACACATGGGTTCGAATCTGGAGGCTTTTTTTAAAAATGAAAAGGATCGTTATCAAGACCAACTCAATCAATACGAAACACTTTTTAAAATGAAAGACGAAACAAGGTCCATCAAAAAAGCGCTTTATTATCCCATGCATAAGAAGTTTTTGGAGCTCGATTAAAAATAGCCCCCGATTCAACAGGATTCTCTACATGGATTACTAAAGACAGCTCAAGTTGAGACGCCTGCTAGGATAAGCGGTACTCTCCTTGTTTTAGAAATTTCAAATCTACAAATCGGTAGGGAGGAATCTTATTCACAGGGAACACTTTACTAACTGTTGCACTTACGAGTTGAATCCACCCCTTTATACCTGTGTGAATTACCGGGTTCCCCCCCCCTGCCAAAAAAATGCCCAGCCCTATATCCTGCAATCAAAATTTCTGACAAATAACAAAACAAGGCATCAAAAAACGGGAAGAGATCATGTCTCCTCCCGCTTCTCTGTAGGAGCGAATTCAAAGCCCGATTTGAATGTCGCCCGAATATGGTGTAACCCCCGTGATACATCGCTCAAGGTAAAATTCTACTTACAATTAACTTAACTGCTAAAGGGGAGATAGTTTGAACAAGCATTTTATTCCCTTAAAGATAATATGGCTCAAGCATAGACATATTCCTTTAATTATCAATAGCTTACAAGAATACCACAAAAACAGCAACCCCTTGCCTGCCTAAAGGTATAAATAAGACCTGAAAGAAATGATATCAAGGAAGGTTTACTAACAAAAATTCGTGGCGTGGTTTTTATCGATTTTATAGGTATCAGTCTTGAACGGAAAGCCAGCGTTCGGCTTCCAAAGCAGAAGCACAACCTGAACCTGCGGCAGTTATCGCCTGTCGGTATTTATGATCATGAACATCGCCTGCCGCAAAAACACCCTCGACACTGCTCTCCTGAGTCCCCACCTTAACTTTGATATAACCAGCATCATCAAGGTCAATCTGCCCAGCAAAGGCGCTGGTATTTGGAGTGTGCCCGATGGCATAAAAAATACCCGCGACTGGAATATCCTTCACCTCACCGGATTTTACATTTTTGACGCGAGCCCCAGTAACAAAATCTTCGCCGATTGCATCTTCCAGAACGGTGTCCCAGACGATCTCCAGTTTATTGTTTTCGAAAGCGCGTTTCTGCATAATCTTGGACGCTCGAAGTTCATCACGCCTATGAACAAGATAAACCACCGATCCAAATTTTGTAAGGTAATCAGCCTCTTCAACCGCAGTATCTCCACCGCCGATCACCAAGAGGGGTTGATTGCGAAAAAATGGAAGCGCACCGTCGCAGACCGCACAGGCCGACATTCCGTTATTCCACATTTTCTCTTCATTAGGAACGCCCATACGACGGGCAGTAGCTCCAGTGGCAATGATTACCGCCTTCGCCTGTACCTCTCTCTGTTCAGACTTTATCATGAACGGTCGCTTTGAAAAATCGACTTCAGTCACATCCTCGCCCACCATTTCAGTACCGAATCGTTCGGCCTGTTTGCGAAATAATTGCATCAACTCAGGTCCCTGAATTCCTTCCGGGAATCCAGGATAATTTTCTACATCGGTCGTAGTGGTCAATTGCCCGCCAGCGGAACCGCCAACAACATATCCTTCAAACATGAATGGCTTCAAGTTAGCGCGGGCCGCGTAGATTGCCGCCGTGTGACCCGCAGGTCCCGAGCCTATGATAACCAGATCTTTTATATCTGCCATTTCAAAACCTTCCTATTGTAACGAGTAGACACAGCGCATTCCTACATCGCTGTATTTATATTCTGGGGTCCGGGCCACCCGGTCGGAAACTCTTAAATAGTGACTGGGAGAAGTCCACGCCCCACCACGCACAACCTTATCCTTCCCTTCGGAAGGCCCCTTGGGATTTGACACAACACCTTCAGATGAATACGGACCATACCAGTCGCGCGTCCATTCATATACATTACCCATCATATCGTAAAGCCCGTTGGAATTCGGGCGCTGGCCACCCACATTCACAGGCGACCCCGATTGATATTTCTGATTAAAATGAGCACCTCCAGGATGATCGCCTTTGCCGGCAAGTTCCCATTGTGCTTCTGTAGGAAGATTTCCGCCGCGCCATTTACAAAAATTTTGCGCGTCCTTCCACGATATAAACACAACAGGCTGATTCATCCCGCTAAAGTCTTTAGGGCGCGTCTCGTGCAATTCGTTAGGATCACAAATTCCTTCAGCAAAGCATTCAAGATAATCCGAGTTAGTCACTTCAAACTTATCTATGCTGAATGCTTCAAGCCGGACCGGATGAGGCGTTTCATCAGCACACCAATCAGAGTTCCCCTGTTCCTCGGAGCAAAAAGAATCCCCCATCGAAAACTCACTTTCCTGAAAAATTATCTTACTGCCCTCGTTACTGCCTGCCCATATATATTCTAAGCTGAATAATACAAACAGTACTGCTATCGCTAACGACAAAAAAATAAAGTGCCCTCTCCTCATCTCAGTCAGCCATCAATATTATTTAAAATAGTTTCGCGAATCTTTTCATAATCTGCAGGAAGGTCTATCGGTGAATATGCAAATTCAGAATTAATACCCTTAATTTTTTCAGTGTGATAATTATAAAGAAAATCCGTAAACTTCAAACCATTAGCGGTTGAGATAACGACAACCTTGTCTTTTTTGCGAATAACTCCCTTTTTGGTCAGCTTTTCCAGAACAGCAAGCGCAACGCCCGTATGAGGACAACATAAAAGCCCCGTATGATTTGCCCGGCCTACAGCATTGGCCAATTCATCCTCCGTGGCTTCTTCAACAATTCCGTCAAAAGCCTGTAATGTTTTAATCGCTTTTTTAACACTGACAGGGTCACCAATCTGAATTGCCGAAGCCAGAGTTTTCTGCGCCTGAATCGGTTTAAAATCTTTAAATCCATTTTTAAAACTTCTATAAAGAGGATCAGCCATTTCAGCCTGAGCACAAACGAGACGCGGAAGTTTAGTAATAAGGCCCAGTTCCTGTAGCATCTGGAATCCTCGCCCGAGAGCGCTGACATTCCCCAAATTGCCGCCCGGAACAATCACTACATCAGGGACTTCCCAATTAAATTGCTCGACCAGTTCAAAACTGATGGTCTTCTGGCCTTCTATGCGAAGCGAGTTCATTGAATTCGCCAGGTAAATATCGTTAGATGAACAAACCTGTTTGACCAACTTCATGCAACCATCAAAATCTGTATCAAGCGAAAGCGTGAGCACACCATGAGTGATGGGCTGAATCAGTTGAGTCAACGACACCTTATTGCGTGGAAGAAATACAATAGCTGGAATCCCCGCCACAGCACAGTAGGAAGCCAGAGCGGCGGAAGTATCCCCGGTAGAGGCACATGCAACAGCCCGAATATTTTTACCTTCCGAAATCATTTGCTTGACCATGGAGACCAGCACCGTCATCCCCAGGTCTTTAAAAGAACCCGTATGCGCCATGCCACATTGTTTTACCCATAGGTCATCCAACCCCAATTGATGTCCCAAACGCTCGGCCCAGAAAAGATTTGTTCCACCCTCAAAAGTGGAAACAATATTTTCATCTTTCAGGTTAGGACAAACCAATTCCTTCTTACCCCACACTGAACTGCCATAGGGCCATTCGTGCCTACCGACTCTAGTGTTAAACAATTCTTTCCAATCTTCGGGGCTACGTTGTTTGAGCAAGTCCATATCATGCTGAACTTCAAGAAGCTCGTCACACTCCGGACACCGGTAAATAATTTCATTGAGCGGGTGCCGCCCAGAACAGCCATTTATGCATTGAAACCAGGCTTTAAATTCCATCGTCAGTTCTCAACTCTAATTAAGTTGGATTTTTCACAAACCACGTCTAACGCGTCAATTTCTTTAAGCGCAAGCTGAACATTTTTTTCACTGGCACAATGAGTCATCATAATTAACGGAACCCCTGTCCCCTGATCACAACGTCCCTTTTGAATAACTGAAAGAATGCCTATGGAATGACTCCCGAGAATCCCTGAAATACGAGAAAGCACCCCAGGATTATCCAATACACTGAAACGCAAAAAATATTCCGATTCGATCTCATCAATGTTCATTAATGGAATCGATCTCATTTCATTTTTCAGGAATGACTGCGCGGGGACCCTGTCTTTGGTACCTGCCAGAATATCTCTCGCAATTTCTACAATATCAGCCACCACTGCGCTTCCAGTGGGCAAAGAACCCGCGCCATGTCCGATCAGAACGTTTTCCTCCATCAAATTGTCGCACACCCGGACGGCATTGAGAACACCATTAACGTTAGCCATAGGATGAGATTGAGGAATCATCGCCGGATGCACACGAATATCAACAGATTTTCCATTAAACTTGGATATGGCCAGCAATTTAATTCGGTATCCAAACTCCCGGGCGCATTCAATATCATCTATAGTGATTCCTGATATACCCTGCACAGTGATATCGTCACAGTTCACAGGAGTGCCATAGGCGAGTCGCGTAAGAATGGAAATTTTATGAGCCGAATCAATTCCTTCGATATCAAATGTTGGGTCAGCTTCAGCGAATCCCTTTTCCTGCGCCTCTTTCAACGCCACATCAAAATCACACTGTTCATCAGACATCTTACTAAGAATATAATTGGCTGTGCCATTAACAATCCCTTCAATAGTAATGATTCTATTGGCTACAAAAGCTTCTCGAATCAAACGGATAATAGGAATCGCACCCGCAACAGCCGCTTCAAATCCAATGGACACCTGCTGATCTTCAACAGCCGCAAAAATTTCGTCCCCATGCTTTGCAATGAGAGCCTTATTGGCTGTCACTACATGCTTTCCTCCGGCAATCGCCTGAAGCATAAAAGATCTCGCCGGTTCATAGCCGCCCATCAACTCGACAACAACATCTACATCAGGGTTGTCGATCATCTCTTTGGCGTCCGTGGTCAACAAGCTGGAATTAACCTCAACCCCTCGGTCGCTTGTAATATCCAGATCCGCTATTTTAATAACCTCAACTTCCGCACCCAGGCGTTGCCGAATAAGGTCTCTGCTTGAGGCCAAAATCTTAACCACACCAGAACCAATGGTTCCAAATCCAATAATCCCAACTTTAATTTTACGCATTAGACAAATCTGAGCCTATAAAAAATTATTTAGAAAAGTTCACGAATACCGCGAACCGCCTGTCTGATTCGATGCTCATTCTCTACCAGCGAGAAACGAACAAAATGATCGCCCCCTTCACCAAACCCGATCCCAGGAGAAACCGCAACTTTCGATTTTTCCAGAAGCATTTTTGAAAATTCCAGTGAGCCCATTTCTTTGAACTTGTCTGGAATTTCAGCCCAAACAAACATCGTTGCCTTGGGAATTTCCACCGGCCAACCGACGCGGTTCAATCCGTCACAAAGGACATTCCTGCGACTGCGGTACATTTCGCGGGTTTCCACCACACATTCCTGCGGTCCATTAAGCGCAACCGTCGCCGCAATCTGGATAGGCTGAAACATGCCATAATCCTGATAACTTTTAATACGGGATAAAGCGTAAATAAGATCCTTGTTCCCCACGGCAAATCCAACACGCCACCCCGGCATATTATAACTCTTTGATAAAGTAAAAAACTCCACTCCGATGTCTTTCGCCCCAGGAACCTGAAGAAAGCTTGGAGCTTTGTACCCATCAAATACCAAATCCGCATAAGCAAAATCGTGGATCACGATCAAATCATGTTCCTTGGCAAACTCCACAATTTTCTCAAAAAATTCAATTTCCACGACCTCAGTAGTCGGGTTAGCCGGAAAATTAATGATGAGCACTTTTGGCCTGGGCCAGTTCCTTTTAAACGTATCAAGCAAACCCTGAAAAAAATCTACATCCTTACCCATAGGCACCTGTATCACATCTGCATTAGAAAGGATAAATGCAAAAGTATGTATGGGGTAAGTCGGAGTGGGAACAAGAATCGAGTCACCCGGCGCGGTGATAGCCATAGCCAGATGGGAAATACCTTCTTTAGAGCCGATAGTGGCTATTGCTTCAGTTTCTGGATCAAGATCTACATCGAATCTTTTCTTATACCAATCGGTGATAGCCAGACGCAGTTTATAAATTCCTCTGGATAGTGAATAGCGGTGGTTGCCATTTTTAACAGCCGCTTCGCACAGTTTGTCGACAATATGTTTTGGCGTAGGCTGGTCCGGATTGCCCAATCCAAAATCGATAATATCCTCACCTCTTCGTCGAGCTTTATGTTTGAGTTCGTTAACGATTCCCAAAGTGTAGGGAGGCAAACGATCTATACGTGGAAAATTCTTCATAAAAATTACTACTGCAAAATAATATAATGAGTATTACACCGTGGAACACTATGACAAAAGAATAAAAAGAGTGCCCTGGCTCAGCGATATAAAAGATTTATACAGGGGAAAACCCTTTCCTCCGCAGAAGAGGAAATCAGCCTGGGAGGCGGGAACCGCACCCGTCGAAATCTGTGTGCGAAAACAGGCGTAAGATATCATAAAATCAAATACCCGGCAATTTAATATCAGCCCTAATTTTAGTTGATTCAATCCTCTTTGAGATAGTACTATCTAACTTCAAGAGGATTCGCAAGTAAGTGGACGACTTCGCATTCAAATCCCCACCCAGTCGGCCAAGGTGTTCTTCTCTCAATCTATTCAAGAGGCACAACCCGTATCATCACCCACGCCACAGCTACTAACTCTTAATTATTATGGACTATTATCAGATAATCCTTTTGGGAGTCATCCAGGGATTAACAGAATTCCTTCCCATTTCAAGTTCAGGACACCTGATCCTTGCCCCAGGTCTTTTCAGTTTTGAGGATCAGGGCCTTGCGATGGACACCATTCTCCATCTCGGCACACTCATGGCCATTGTCATATATTTTCGCGATGATCTGGCAAGGCTGGTGCGCGCCTTTTTCAATCGTGACAGCGACCCTGACTACCATCGCCTGGCCTGGCACATTGTGTGGGCAACATTTCCGGCGGGTATCGCTGGATTATTATGGGGAAATTATATAGAACAAGAATTACGTAGCCCTGTTTTTGTCGCGTGGAACCTCTTATTCTGGTCATTTATTTTTCTCGCGGCTGACCGCTACTCTGCCAAACAACAAACTACCAACTCAGATTTAGGGGGGATGAAACTGGGCCAGATCCTTTTTATCGGCTGTGCTCAGGCGATAGCTCTATTACCCGGGACATCAAGGTCTGGCATTACTATAGCAGGAGGATTGTTCACAAAACTTTCGCCCATCACTGCGGCACGGTTTTCTTTTTTGCTGGGAACACCAATCATTCTCGCGGCAGGAAGTCACAAAGCAGTCCATTTTCTATCCGGCCCTGCAAATTCGATACAACTATCCGTTCCACAGCTTGGGATTGGATTATTCGTATCTTTCGCCGTAGGCTATCTTTCAATCAAACTTTTATTGGGTATTGTATCCCGACTTGGACTGATGCCTTTTATCGTTTATCGAATTCTGCTTGCAATTTCCATCCTGATATTTTTCTAAACCAGTTTCCGTATTAAAAGAACAAACAAAAAAACCAGCCCGGAAAAATCCGGGCTGGCCTGAATGTTCTAATTTAATTAAATTAAAATTAACCGCAGGTAACGTCGATACCAACCGTACCCGTGTTAGTGATTCTAACTTCGCCACTGATATCCCCAATGGAGTCACCACGACTGAAGTTACTTTGGCCTTGTAAAGTTACACTTTTGTGGCCCTTACTCCACATAGGACGCACGCCCACAGGAGAATTATCAATTGCCCCTGGCACGCACTGAGTCGTATCTTTACATTTAAATTTTGAGGATTTTGAGTTGCCCGAACTATTGCCCTCAAGACCACTCCAATCGTTAGGTCCCAATGTTATAGGAATTGTTGTGAAATTGGAAGATTTCCAAATCGTGGCGTTTGCGTTACCACGATCCACAGCATCACCACTGCCAGCGGATAGCGTGATAGACTTGGCATCGTTACAACTGGTACTAGCGCCCGGGCTAATACTGCCGGCGAATGCCAAAGCGGTCAAACATAAAACAGATACAGCGGTGATAAGTGCAAGTGCAAGTTTTCTCATAATTCGTTCCTCCCTTACCCAGGTTAGACATTCAGTTTACCAACTTTCCACAAGGGGGCTGAAAACAACCTCCTCCTCCCTAACAACAAATCAATTAACTTGAGCTGAATATACCACACTTACTCCTATCTTGTGTAGGAAAAAATCCTACATTATCTAACCCTACAAATCACCTCTTGAATTCCTTTATTTGGATACAAAAATCTAGTTTTCAGCTTGTAAAATATCAAAATATACTTAACACTAAGATAATCAATAAGTTCTCAGATCATATTTTGGGAATTATTAACTTTTCCATTCGGAATAAAAACTCACTATTAATTAAACTCCTTGAATGATATGCTAGTGATCCTATTAACTATTTGATTTAGAACACTTTATAGCAGAAAAAGTGTAAACGCCCATAATTTAATAAATCACCATGAAAGAAGCCTCTGATCCTAAATCGCTTAATTTATCTAGTTTTTTTTCTGAGGGTAACCCTAAAAAAAGATTTCTGAAGTTTGTCTTCCTAGTGATAGTAGGATTTGTCCTTGGGTTTATCACCATTCGCAGGGGATACAACCTGACGCCCGAATCGTTCCGCGATTTAGTATTATCACTTGGCATGTTGGGCCCGGTTATCTACACCGCCATTTTTATTGTGCGGCCTCTTTTTCTGATTCCTTCAATAGCTCTTTTTATAGCAGGAGGACTGGCCTTTGGCCCCATCGTTGGTCCTATTTATGCATCGGTCGGCGCGGCCTTGGGTGGCACGGTTGGATTCTGGTTTTCTCGAAAAATGGGGCACGATTACGTCGTATCTAAACTTAAACTGGGTGCTGGAGTCTTGGATAATACCCACTTCAGTTTTTCTGTAGTTTTCCTGTTGAGCCTGATACCTGTCATGCCAGTCACCGTTATCAACTACGGTGCGGGTCTATCCCATATGAAGTTTCGCGATTATATTATCGCCCACGTCATGGGAATGACGCCTCGCATATTCGCATACGGCTTTTTTGGAAGCACACTCCTTGAAATCGGGTCAACCCAATTTCGTGTAGCTCTGGTTATCTTAATTATTTTTTCTGTCCTAACGGTTCTTATCCGATGGCAAACGCGGAACGCTACCGCAAAGAAAAAAACTGGAATTGAAAGTCAGGATTCAGGAATCTAATATCAGGAAAGGATGCTTACTGCTCGACCACTTTATTGTCGAGCACAGCACTTTTAGGAATGCGGAGTGATTTTTTTTCGGAAACGAGCCGGACTTTTCCTTTAAGCGTCACCTTACCACCGAAGCGAACTTCGCCCTTAATCTCCAGAGAATCCAATTCCATAATATTGGGAGCAATGGGAATCCGTTTCTGGTATTCCTTAAGGTCGTCGAAAGGATCTTCCAGATTAATACGTGGAAGACCGGGTTCCTCTCGCCCCAGATCCCTTTTTAAAATACCCCGCTCAAGACTAAAGAGATCAGATTGGACAAGCAAAAGGTCACTGGTTTTCTTCACTGGCAAAAATCTGTTTCGGGGAACTTTGAGTCCTACTGCACTAGGGAAGGCATTGAGTGCTGTCCC
>Ga0066826_10000965_pt1 | contig 14662 bp, 11 predicted proteins | sample ETNtaG_12_FD_65496 | JGI IMG/M metagenome (GOLD analysis project Ga0066826, IMG submission 65496) | Marine microbial and viral communities from oxygen minimum zone, Eastern Pacific Ocean - ETNP201306SV49 | ecosystem: Environmental > Aquatic > Marine > Oceanic | place: Pacific Ocean: Eastern... | reverse complement strand
CCTATAAACCCAAAAGCAACTAGTGAAAGAAATACAGAAGAATTACTATCAGGCATTTTTGATATTGGCCCAAGTAAATTGTCACTAGGATTATATCCTATGAAATCATTTATATTATCCGATAAGTCATTAGGCCCAGATCCTGGCGGAAGTGCACCAATAGATCCCATAATAGAAATTGAAGCAATAATTAGGAAAGGTAACATTGCTGCAGTTAATGCTCTAGCAGGATCTCCAGATTTCCTTCCTCCAAAATAGCCACCTATTGCAGCAGTTATAGATCCAGGTATCATTAGGATTCCAAGAACAATCATTATAGTTAAAATATAAATCAATCCAGCAAAAATCCCTTGTTCTAACAGAGGATTTCTCTCATCACCGAGGCTCATTTTTTCTTTCTTTATATTTTCAGGAGGGGAAACTTCTTTTAATTCACTAATGTTATCGGCGTTTCTTTTAACTTTAATTTTATTTTCAGTTTCTTTATCAACAAGACTTTTGGTATCCAGTTCACTGTTCTTTTCCAATTTTTGGCGAACGAGTTCCCATAAATCCTTCTTTTCTTCCACTTATATTATTTTCTTAGTATCTATAAATTACTGTTGGGCCTACCACAGGTTAATATATGACCCATTATTTAGCGTATAACTGGGGAATAAGTTTGGAAGTTTTAACTACAGAAACATTGGCAGCAGCAATCAATTACAGTCCAGAATACTCACACATGGGTGATGATGAGTCTAATTATCTTGCTGAGCATATTTTGAATTTTTTTGGTTACAGTGATAGAATAATAGATAATGTTCTTCATCCTGAAGATAGAGATACATTCTACATGTTAGAAGATGCAGGACTAATGGAAACAGAGAGAGAAGAAACAACACTTTATGATGGCCGTGAATGGAGAATACATTACTGGCTTCTAAAAGTGGCAGTTATTCAAAATAGAAGAGATGCAGGTCCTAAATTTGCAGATGATGATTTAGAACCATCGGTTTATGATGAAGTTCCAGAAGACATCTGGTCAAGATAAGTGAAGTTACCTTATACTTTACGAAGTAATCAGCAAGAAATAATAGATACAATAAAGAAAGGTCTTAATTCTAGAAATCATTTAATTATAGAAGCTCCAACAGGGAGTGGTAAAACATTTACATCATTAGCATCAGCATTGCCTTTTGCATTAGATAATGATTGTAGAATTATTTATTGTGTCAGAACAAATTCACAACAAGATCAAGTCATTCGAGAATTGAAAGAATTCAAAAAGTCAGGTAATAGCATTTCAGCAGTAGCAATACAAGGTAGACAGTCCATGTGTCCACAGCAGAAGGATGATAATGAATTAGCAAAATCGAATTGGTCAGAGAAGTCCAAAATTTGTAAATCGTTGAAAAAGCAGCCTAAAATGGGAGAAGCTGGTTGTCCATACTATAGAAAATTATTGCGTCCAACAAAAAAATTATTTGAAACATGGTCTTCTGAAATATATAATGCTGAAGAGTTCACTTTGATTGCAGAAGAAGAGGGCTTATGTCCTTATGAATTGAATAAATTGCTTTTAAAAAAGGCTCAAGTGGTTATTGTCCCATATGTCTATTTTTTTGATGATTTCATACGCAAGTACCTTCTTGGATGGATGGATGCTTCTATAGATAAAATAGTTACAATTGTTGATGAAGCCCATAATTTACCAGATTGGTCAAGGGATGCAGCTTCGGATTATTTGAGCATAGATACATTACGTAGGGCAACAAAAGAATCTGATAATTTTGGTTTATTACTGGGTGACGGAAGTCCACCAAGTTTTTTCCTTGATTTAGTAGAATTGGCACTAAAATCGTTGGAAGAATATCATATTTCAGAAGGTGAGGAGGAAGGACTTTTGCCTTCTCACATAGTTTCGCTTGATTCCGAAGTGCCCACTCTTGAAACAGAGATGATGTCTCTTGGAAAAATGACACTTTACCGTTTAAAGCAACAGGCATCAGACTTGTCAAAAATGGGGCAGCTAATAAGGCAAACATTACTTGAAAAGGGGAAAAGACCTCGCTCATATTTAGGTACAGTAGGAGATTTTCTTTGTAGGTGGTTAGACTCAATTGAAAGTCATAGTATACGTTTAGTGGGGATAAAGCCTTTGAGATTAGAAAAAGTATGTCTAGATCCAAGGGTAATGACTGGTTTTCTAGATGAGACTGCAGGAGTTATTATGATGTCTGGAACTTTAAGCCCATTAGACATGTTTCGAGATTTAATAGGATTAAAACCTGAATCAATACTCGAGAAGTATGGGTCAATTTTTCCTAAAGAGAATAGACTTATTCGTTATGTTAGCGGTGTAACAACCTCATATAGAGAATTAAAAAACAATCCTAAAGTATGGATTCAATTAATTGATAAATTAGAATCAATAATTAGCAAATTTAATGGTAATATAGCGCTATTTTTCCCATCATACAAAATACTTGAATCGGCATTAAATGAATTAAAATTATCTAAGCCAATATACAAAGAGTATTCAGGAATGAACCAAGAAGAACTAATGAATACAGTTGAGAGTTTTAAATCAGATAGTGGTTCTGTATTGGCTGGAGTTATGGGAGGGAGACTTGCAGAAGGTGTAGATTATCCAGATACATCTTTAGAAATGGCCATAATTGTTGGTGTTCCTTATCCTGCGCCAGGAGTTAGGCAGGAAGCTCTTCAGCATTACTTTGATGTCTGTTTTAATGACAAAGGTTGGCAATATGCTGTAGAATCTCCCGCTTTACGTAAGATGCTTCAAGCTGCAGGTAGAGTAATACGTTCAGAAAAGGATAAGGGAATGATTATAATTACGGATGGTAGAGCAGGTAAATTCTCAGAGAATATTCCTGATTTGGAATTATCAAATGATATAATTCATGATATAGATGATTTTTTTGAGGCCTAATTTAATTTAATGCAATATTGTTGAATATTAAATTGCCACCGTGGCTTAGCTCGGTATAGCGACTGATTCGTAATCAGTAGGTCGGGGGTTCAAATCCCCCCGGTGGCTCCATTTTATTTACTAAAAAGGTTCTTACTTCTTCTCATAGCTTCGAGTGCAGGCATTGTTTCCCCAGACATAAAAGAAATACATGCTCCACCTCCAGTAGACATGTGCCTAATTCCACGAGATAGTCCCATTTGGTTAAATGCCATAGCTGTTTCTCCACCTCCAACGACAGTCATTCCCCCACTATTTGATATGGCACTGAAAATTTCATTTGTACCAGTTGCAAATTCAGAGTCTTCAAAAACACCCATGGGTCCATTTGCAATAATTGTTCCAGCATTTTCTATAATATTTATGTAGTTTACAAGAGTATCAATTCCAATATCAAACAATGGATAATTTTGAGGTAAATTATCGATATTAATTCCATTACGTTTTCCATCAATATTTAATGCAACATCAGTAGGAATTTGTATTCTTTCTCCATATTTTCTCAACAAATCATTAGCTAAGCTAATGATTTTATCATGTTCAGGAATTTGTTTTTGAATGAATTCAGTACTTGGTTTCCCGATGTCAATACCTGATGCAATCAAGAAAATATTAGCAACAACTCCTCCAGTTAGAATCTTTTCAACTCCCTTTTCCAATAAATTTTGGGCTATAGCTACAGAATCAGCAGCCTTGCTACCCCCTAGTACCGCGATTCTTGGAGTAGGTCCTGAACTGATAGCCTTACCTAGAAAATCTAATTCACGCTGCATAACTCTTCCTGCCAAAGCAGGCATGTTTTCTGTAAATCCAACTAAAGAAGGCTGGCATCGATGGGATGCAGCAAAAGCATCATTGACAAAATAAGAGGCATGCTGAGAGAGTATCTTCACCATTTCAGAGTTTTTTTGTTCATCAAAATTATCATTTAAAAATTGGTTTAGTTCAATTTCTTCCTTATCAAATCTTACATTATCTAACAACAGTATGTCTCCATTTTCTAATTTTTTAATTTGATTAATTGCCTTATCACCATATATGTCTCTAACAAATATTATTTCTTTGTCAATAATTTGGGACATTCTTTCACCATGTTTTTTTAAACTAACAAAATCTAATTTTCCAGGCCTTGATTGATGTGCTAGAACAATTACTTTAGCCTTCATTTCTGAAAGTTCTTTTACCGTTGCAGCGTGCCTTTTAATCCTAGTATCATCTAGTAAATCTCCATTTTCAGGATTAATAGAAGAATTTATATCTATTCTTAATATTACAGTTTGACTCTCTAATTTATAGTCATCAATAGTTAGAAAACTTCGTTTATCTAGACTATCAAATTCACCGTCAACAGTTACATAATTACTGTTTTGAGCCACAACTTGTGAAGGGGGTGTTTCAAAACCTTTTTGTCTATGTTTTATTTAAATTCCGGCCTAAAATTGCAAAACTAGCAACTACAGCCTCTATTTGTATTCTTGAATTCGCACCTTCAGATAATCTAAAATCCGCTTCAGCTAATTTTTCAATCATTAAAACTTTTGTGTTATCTGGTATTTCTAAATCTCTAACGGTCCGATGCATTTGCCTCAATACATCTTCACCTGCCAAACCATATGTTATTTGCAAAGTATCTAATTTTTCTCTAGCGTTTGAGAAATTACCTGCTAATGCAGCTTCCAATGCATCTTTAACTTCTTCAGGTCTAGCGGCAGCCACGGCCTGGTAAACAACATCAGGAGTTACGTCTGTATTAGCTGCAGCAGCCATTTGTAAACCATTAATTGCCCTTCTGAGATCACCTTGTGCTAAATATGATAATGATTCGAAAGCTTCTTTTGTAACAGTTACATTTTCTTTTGCAGCTACAAATTTAAGATATTTTTCTAAATCTTCAGCTTTAATTGGCCTAAATCTAAACACAGCGCACCGAGATTGAATAGGATCAATAATTTTGGATGAAAAGTTACAAGACATAACAAAGCGACAGGTTCTAGAATATTTTTCCATAGTTCTTCTCAAAGCAGCTTGTGCAGCTCCAGTCAGAGCATCAGCTTCATCTAGGAATATTATTTTGAATCCTTTTTCACCTAATGGTGCAGTCCGTGCAAATTCTTTAATTTTTCCTCGAACAACATCAATTCCTCTTTCATCAGAGGCATTTAATTCATGTAAATTATGTTTCCATAATTCTCCAAACATTTCTCTTGCTAGTGCTAGGGCACTGGTGGTTTTACCAATTCCAGCGGGACCTGCAAATAGTAAATGAGGCATGGAACTTTCTTTCACATAATTTTTCAATCGGGATGTTACAGATTCTTGCCCCACAACCTCTGAAAGGTTGTTTGGCCTGTATTTTTCAATCCAAATTTGCTCCATGATACACTCATCAGCACGTTCTATATTTGGATTAACCTACATAATGTAAAACATATATATCCCTTTGACTAAGTACAAAATAATGTCGAAATATGAGGGTGTTGATTTTTATAATTTGGATCAACATTTAACTGAAGAAGAATTAATGGTACGTGATTTAGTACGTGATTGGGTAGATGAAGAAGTTCTGCCTATTATTGAGGATTACTACACAAAAGGTACATTTCCCTTGGATTTGATCCCAAAAATAGGAGAGATGGGTCTTTTTGGCTGTAATTTGGAAGGCTATGAGTGTGCAGGATTGTCAAATGTAGCATATGGTGTTATTTGCCAAGAGTTAGAGAGGGGAGACTCAGCAATTAGAAGTTGTGTTTCAGTTCAAGGGTCATTATCAATGTATCCTATACATGCTTTTGGAACTGAAGAACAGAAAAACAAATATTTGCCAGGAATGGCCAAAGGTGATTTGATAGGTTGTTTTGGACTTACAGAACCAGATCATGGCTCAGACCCGGCTGGAATGGAAACTAAGGCAGTAGACGATGGTGATTCTTATGTTCTTAATGGAGCCAAGATGTGGATTACAAATGGAACTATTGCAGATTTAGCAATAGTTTGGGCTAAATTAGAGGGTAAAATACGTGGATTCATAGTTGAAAAAGGTGATAAAGGATTTACAGCTCCAGAAATGAAGGGAAAACATTCTTTGAGAGCCTCAATTACAAGTGAATTAGTATTTCAGGATTGTAGAATACCAAAAGACAGGTTATTGCCAGAAGTTCAAGGTTTGAAGGGGCCATTAAGCTGTTTAACACAAGCACGTTTTGGTATAGCTTGGGGTTCCTTAGGTGCAGCAATGGGTTGTTTCCATTCATCAGTTGATTATGCGAAATCAAGAATTATGTTCAACAAACCAATTGCTAGCTTTCAATTAGTTCAGAATAAATTGGCGTGGATGCTTAGAGAAATAACTAAAGGACAATTACTTGCTTATCATTTAGGTAGAGCAAAAGACAAGGGAGAAGCTACACCAGAGATGGTCTCATTAGGTAAGATGAATAATGTAGATATTGCTTTAGAAATTGCTAGAACTTCAAGAGACATACATGGAGCTAATGGTATTCTTAATGAATATCCAATTATGAGACATATGGCTAATCTAGAAAGTGTATATACCTATGAAGGCACACACGACATTCATAATTTGATTCTCGGCAGATGGATTACTGGTCTTCAAGCTTTTGAATAATTAAATAGTTCCAGGACTAGAAACAGCTTCATTCCAATCATCACAATTATAACAACTTCGGGCTAAAGTCTTTCCATTCCCATTTGCTCCATCATCTGAAGTATAACTGAAAACGTCATTATACGAATTTTTTGATAATATTATAGTTTCACTAGTTCCTAGGCCATTTCCTATAGAAAGATCTTCAACGGAAAAAACATATTTGTAATCAAGATATGTTTCTCTAAATGTAGAAGGTGATGATGTCAATATTCCTACACTTTTTGCAGGGATTGTAATGATTTCATTTTCATCAGGAATTATATTGTCTTTTTCATCATTATCTGCAATAGACCAACGGTTCACGAAAATAGCCACATCATTTGGGTTGTAGAATTCAATCCACTCATATCCAAATGCACTATTTTCAGGATTGTACATTACTTCGGTAAGGTAAAGATCACTAATAGGAGTATCTCCTTCATAAACGGTAACAGTTAGCAAAGCAGGAATACTTTTGGTCCCGTCATTGTACAATAAATATCGTTGAGATTCAAAACTTACAGAGGCAGTGTCAGGATTTCCTCCCCAAAGACAAACGGTTTCTTTAGGAACTAATGTTTGTACCTCTATTCGTAATTGTTCAGTAACACCGAGTTCCTCTTTCAGTGAGTGATATGGGAATTTACTCAAAGAATTGCATTTGTCTGAATCAATTTCTCCATCACCATTCAATATTCCAACTGTAGTGCCATTACGGAGTTGTACAGTTCCAAGTCCATACTCATTACTTTCCCATTCAGATGAGTCTCCAATAGATCCCTCAGAGCCAGTTAATTCAGATACTACTTCTCTTGCCATTACAATATTATTATCATTTTTATTCAAATCAATTCCAATTCTGTAATTCATGGATGATGTAAAAGCCTGTAGAACTATAACAAATACAGTTAAAGCTATAGTGAATTCAATGACATGTGTTACGGCATCTTCTTCAATTATGTTTCTTCTTTTCATCCTTTGACTTCCCTCTTGAAAAGCTTAGTTGCTGTTCTAAGGCAGGTAATAGGCCATAAGACTAGTGCCAATAAAATTAACCATCCCGGTATTCCTTCTAAATCTATAGCTAAAGTTCTGTGAGTTAGCAATCCTACAGAGAATTGGTAAACATATCCAGGATTTAGCATTCCCATATGGGATGCGATGCTTTGAAATCTGGAATCATTTTCAAAATCTTCAGCAGTCACATCAATACCTAATGCAAAAGAAATAGCATAAATCAGTAAATTCCATACAACAGCAAAAAGTAACCACATTCCCAAGCCATACATCACAACATCAGCTCCACTTCTAGCAGAGATAGCAAAACATAATTGAAAGCAGACTAAAGTGAAAATCATCACTTGTCCACATATTATAAATGCAATTATTCCACTTGCTGATGGAGCCTCCCCTGCATTAATCATGAATATTAATCCCAAAATTTGAGCTACAAGAGCAGGAATACCAACAACCAATGAAAGGCCTACAGCCTTACCAATCACAATGGTTTCACGGTTTATTGGTTTAGCTAATAAAATATTTAGAGTATTTGCTTGTCTTTCCTTATGAAATGAATCCACAGATACTCCAATTGCAGCCAATGAAACTACAAAGAAAACAAAGAAGCATAATTGTTGAAGTGCTCCATTAGCGTTTTGCACAAAGAATGCAGATTCAGGATCGCCATTCTGCAGATCACCTAGTAACCACCCCATACCAATTATGAATAATGTAAATATCACTCCTAGAACTATCATTCGTGGAGATTTGATTCCCTGCTTTAGTTCAAAGGCAGCAAGATGCCAAATTAGGCTGGTTTGTTCTCTTAAGTTTTTAATTTTCTTTAAAGATAAGTATAGTCCTGCAAATAAAATTAATAATTCAGTAGTAAAAAAATAATTATCTTTAGTTGATGAAAGATTAATATCATCTGTTTCAGCCACCCATCCTTCTCTCTCTAGAGTAATGAGTTCTCCATTGTTGTCAAATGTTGAAATATTGCTTACTAATGTAGCCTTGATGGTAATTATTTCACTTACGAAAAATTTCTCAGAAAGATCATCATTTACTAGAATTCTCATACCACTCACATTTAGCATAGTTTTTCCATATAATTCTTCAGAATAAATTAAAGCTTCACCTTCAGAGAATTTCCCAGGTATAAATGTGTCATTTTTGTACACTTCAAATTTAGGTGCAGTTCGCAAAATTCCCTTAAATGTTATACTATTTCCGACATCTTCCTCAAACGTGATGGTCCAATTATTCTCATTCTTAGTTAATTGTTTGTTTCCCCAAACTTCTTCAGGGCTTGTTTCAGCAGTAGCCTCCCAATAACTTTTGTGTATTATTGCAATACTAATAATTAAGGCGATTGAGATGATTAATGGCTGCCAAGTTTCCCTATCATTCCATAGGTTATTTGCTTTTAAGAGGTATTTTTCTCTTAGATTCAAATTAATCACCACCTGTTTCTTTTAGGAAGATATCCTCAAGTGAATTCTTTTGTGGTTCAATTGAGAATATTTGTATTCCTTTAGAGACTAAGAAATCCGTCACCCAAGGGATATTCTCTTCTTTTAATTCAATTATAATTTCTTCGTGTTTCCCATTGTTCTTTTGTTTAATACTTTTGATTCTATTCTTTTTGGATAATTCCTTAGAATTTTTTTCAGTGAATTCTTTTACCTTTAGTAAAAGTCTAATGGATTTCTTTTCAATTTCCTTACGAATTCCCTCAATTGATTCTTCACGAATTAATTTACCTTTGTTTATGATTCCTACATGCGAGCATATTTCTTGAACTTCTGTAAGAACATGGGAACTGAGAATAATAGTCAATCCTTTTTTGTTTAAGTCTTTGAGAACAATTCTTAACGCTTTCACTCCTCTTGGGTCAAGGCCTGAAGTAGGTTCATCGAGAATCAATATTTCAGGGTTATTTAGTAATGCAACACACAAGGCTAACCTTTTTCTCATTCCAAGTGAGTATTCGGCAACTTTTCGGTTTGCATCTCTTTCCAGACCTAATTTAGATAGTAATTCCTTTCCTCTTTTTTCTATTTCATTTTCACTTAAATTATAAAATCCACCATAGAATTGTAAAGATTCTTTGGCAGTTAGTCTTCCATAAAGCCCCACTTGTTCAGGTAAGAACCCTATTTTTTTTTTAAAATAAAGGCCATTTCCTTCAATATTTTTTCCATCAATAATAATATCGCCACTATCAGCTTCTAATATTCCGATTATACATTTTATTGTGGTTGTTTTTCCAGCTCCATTCGGACCTAGGAAACCATATATCTGTCCTTTTTCTACATTTAGATTTAGTCCATTTAGTGCAGAAAAATTAGAAATCTCTTTACCGAATAAATTGTACTTCCGGTATGCCTTTTTGACATTTTCAATTTTTAAGAGATTTTCACCCACGCTATATTACCATTGATTGATGTTATAAAACCCATCGTCTTAGTTAATTGTGGTTGAATACTGGAGATATCCATTTTTGCCATCTGCCAATACCTATTTAGAAGGTTTAACCCTAGATTCATTACTTGAGGATTATTTTTATTCAGAAGCAAGGGCGTTAGCTGTTGCGCGTTTAGAAACATCAGCAACAACAGGTTTAATTGATGTTGAAGGCCCTCCAGTTAATGATGAGGCAGACATAGTTCTTGGTTATGTAATTTCACGTTTGATTTTAGCAGCAGCTGATAATCAGGCTTTGATTAATTACGTTGCATTGTCTGAAGCTCTGAGGGCTGAAAAATATTTTGATTCAGAGACTGATGAAGACTTAGTCAAGGTTGTAAATTCTTTAGAAGTAATATCTGTATCACTTGAGAGTAATAAATTTAGTATGAGTTTTGTAGATTACGTTAAAGCAGCTTCTAAATTAAGAGAAGGTAATTGGAAACTAGCTAACAGAGGTGTACAGAATGGCATAGTCACTTTGGAGAGGGAAACTTTAGTTAGATTAATGAGAGAAGTTATTAGGCAACACCTGGAAGAATTACCAGAAGCTCCAGTTGAGATAAAAAACCAGTTTGAAGGGCCAATAACTGAATTGATAGGTAGTGTTTCTAAAGCATTTGTTGAAAGAATAGGTAACTTAGAGCATGTTGTTGGTGAACGGCAGGCTGAAGCAATGAAAGAGTTAGGTAGATTTGATCTTGTAAAGGCCCCTCCATGTTTTAATATGAATTTATTGGATTTACAGGCAGGAGTTAATTTGCCTCATCCTTCCCGTTTTTTCATAACAACTTTCCTATCTTCGCTTAATCAAGATTCAGAATCAGTAATGAGATTATTCGCTACGGCTCCAGATTTTAAAGAGTCTTTTACAAGATATCAGGTTGAACATATTTCTGGAAAGACATCAGGTACTCAGTATAATGCACCAAAATGTGATACTCTTGTTTCAACAGGAGTTTGTCCAGGACCAAATGCACTATGCCGGTTGATTAAACATCCACTAAGTTACTATAGAGTAATGGCAGAGTCTGAAAGACCGAAAGGCACAAGAATGGAAAGAATATTGCTTGCAGCATTAGATAGAGAATCCTATCCAAAGAAATTAATAGAGGATAATCTGGAAAATCTTAAAGATTTTGATTTTGAATATCCTGCAGACTTAAAAAAGGCAAAATTATCTGCAGCAGTTAAGGAAGATAAACCTAGTATTGTAGAGGTTAAAATCTCATATTTCAGTGGTAGAACTTATTCAGTAGATATTCCTGGGGAAGAAAAGAAATTATGGATAACAAAAGCTGCAATGAGTATTACAGATAGTAATATTGATTATGAATGTCTTCCTTTGACAGATTGGAAAATAGCACTTCCAATAGAGGAAAGCCACTTTAAATCAAAGAAAATTAAATTAATAGTTAAACCACTAGACGTTAAGTTTGATTCAGATGAAGTTAGAAGAAGTTTGATTGTTCTAGATGTACTTAAAGAGGATTAAACTCGAATTCTTCTTCCGCAACTACAAATAAATTTAGGAGTATTTTCGTCTACATTATGAATCACAGCACATGATGGACATTTAATTGGCTTAATTCCTTGACCCATGCTTATTTCAGGTTCCTTGCTTTCAGTCTTGCTGGATGGCCTTTTCACTACTTTCTTTGCAATTCCTTTCTTAGCTATACGTTTCTTTATGGCTTTCTTTTTAACAGGAGCTGCTTTAGGTTTTTCTTCTTCCTCTTCAGCATCGCCGTCATCATTTCCTGAGGCGATGGAGTGACTTCCAGTAAGTTCGTCTAAAATTTTTCTTTCATCAAATTCTTTATCGTCTTCCTCATCATCAAAATCATCCTCGTATTCATCTTCCTCTTCCTCCTCTTCATCATCAGAATCAGAGCTAGAATCTTTTAAACGGTTAAGTTTTTTGGATTTACTAGGTAACTCAGAGTTGTAACCAACTCCAGTTAAACTTTTCTTTAAAGGATCAATAGATTCAACAGGTTTGTATAAATCAGCAGTAGTATCTTCAGGAGCTAAAACAAAAGTATAAATTCCTACAGAAAGAATTATTACTACGAATAATCCTACAACTATTGGAATAAGATTTTCTTCAATTCCAGGAGGTAATTCAGGTATTGAAAAACCACCAGAGTCATCACCATTTGTTTTTTGAGCATTTAAAGTAATTTGTAAAACATCATCCCAAACAATATCGCCACTATTGTTTTTCATTGTGATGGCGAAATCAATAGTGCCATCATAGCCATCAAAACGTTCGTCATTTCCTCTAAATTTCGATAGATATTCATCATATCCAGGATCCTCACATGTATCACAAAGTGTTTGATACTCAGGATATCCAATTAGAGAATCTCTTCTGTCTTCATCATTCCTGAAATGAACATTAATGATGATTGATTCTACATATTTGTCACTTTCCTGATTTCTCAAATCTCCACTGAGCCTTACGTATAAATTCAGGTTAATGCCTTCTTGGTAAATTATTTCATCTTCACTAACTAATAAATCATCAGACTTATTTATTGATAATTCTACTAACCCAGCACTAGAGAATGGTAAGAGAAAAATAGCCATTACAAACGCTAAAAAAACACGGCTGCTGAAGTTATTTGTAAGATGCATCAATTCATACATTTTAGATTTCCAATTTAAAACTTCCTATTATAATGGTGTATGTTACTAAATCTATTAATTGGTACTCTTTTAGCCAAAGAATGGTTAGTAATAAAAGTGATAAAAAAAACCTGGGAAAAGGGACAAAATCTGTTCATTCAGGAACTTCCTCTAGTGAAAATTCATTGAATACACCAGTTTACCAAACTTCAACATTTTACTTAGATGATAAAAGATACAAAATGTGGATGGCAGGTGAACCTCGTGCACCAGTTTATTCAGGAAGATATTATAATCCAACAAATAGAGCAGTAGAGAGGAAAATAGCCGATTTAGAAGGTGCAGAAGATGCACTAGTATTTACATCTGGAATGGCTGCTATCTGTACTACATTAATTAATTTCCTTAGTCAGGGAGATAGAATAGTCACTACGCGAAACCTTTATGGAGGAACTGTTGGAGTTTTAGATCAGGATTTTGTTCGCTTCGGTATAGATGTCCATTACATAGATATAAGAGATTTAGATGCAGTTGAAAAAGCATTGAAAGAAAAGAAAACAAAGGTATTGTATTGTGAGACAGTCACAAATCCCTTGCTAGAAGTTTCAGACTTACCAGCTTTAGCAGCTTTGGCTAAAAAATATGGTGCAGTTTCTATTGTGGATAGTACATTTGCCACGCCAATTTCCTGTAATCCTATAGAATATGGTTTTGATTTAGTTATACATTCAGTTACCAAGATGCTTAATGGTCACAGTGATCTTTTGGGTGGAACTGTAGCAGGTAAAACAGAAGTGATTAACAAGATTTGGGAAAAGCTGAGAAATTTTGGAGGTTCTATGGATCCTCATCAAGCATCACTTGTAGAAAGAGGGATTAAAACATTGCAAATCCGTTATGAAAGATCTACAGAAACTGCAGGATTATTGGCAGAATGGTTAGAAAATCATCCTAAAATTAAGAAGGTGATTTATCCTGGATTAAAGAGTCATGATGATTACGAGTTATCCAAGAAAATTCTTTTAGGTTCTGGAAACATGGTTTCGTTTGTTGTTGATGGAGGAGATGATGTAGGTCGTAAAATGTTAGACAGTATGTCTGTAGCTTCACAAGCAATATCATTAGGTGGAGTTGAATCTTTGATATCGATGCCTTATGCAACAACTCATGCTTCATGGACACAAGAAGCACGCATTGCTGCAGGAATTGATTTAGGATTTGTTCGTTTCTCGACAGGTTTAGAAGATTTCGACGATTTAAGAAATGATTTCGATCAGGCTTTATCATCACTCTAAAGCAATAGAATAATAGCGCCCCCTTACTGGCAATCTGTGGAATATTCAATAAGGTTGCTCAATTCAGCATATCATATAGAGATAGTTGATGGAATAGATAGGGCAATTGTATATCTTTATGGCACAACTAGGGAAGGAGAAGGCATTGCAGTTCGTACACCCCTTTTACGCCCCTATTTTCAGGTTGTTGAAGCAACCAAAGACATCAAAAAACAGTTGAAAAAAGATGAGAATGTAGAATCTATTGAAGATGAAGAACTTTGGGTTGACGGAGAAGTTAGGAAATGTACTAGAGTATTTACGAAAACACCAAACAACCTCTATAAACTTAAAGATTGGCTGAAAAATAATGGATTTAAACTCTTAGCCTCAGATATTCCTTTTCATTATAGGTATCTTTATGACAACGAGATAGGAGGATGTGTAACAATAGATGGTGAAGAAATTACGAATCGTAATTTCACATGTAAATTAATTGAAGCAACTTCTATTAAGCATTGTGATGACTTTGAATCAGATTTTAGGATATTAAGTTTTGATATAGAAAATTCTATTTTTGAAAGAACGATTTACTGTTTAAGTTTTTGCATTAAAGATTCAAATGGATATCTCCATGAAGAAACATTACATGGTGAAGAATTTAAT
>Ga0066826_10000964_pt1 | contig 14669 bp, 13 predicted proteins | sample ETNtaG_12_FD_65496 | JGI IMG/M metagenome (GOLD analysis project Ga0066826, IMG submission 65496) | Marine microbial and viral communities from oxygen minimum zone, Eastern Pacific Ocean - ETNP201306SV49 | ecosystem: Environmental > Aquatic > Marine > Oceanic | place: Pacific Ocean: Eastern... | reverse complement strand
GGACCTGACCGGTTGGGAGCTGAATATCATGACGGACGATGCGGCGGCCGAAAAGGCCGAGCAAGAGGCGCAACAGGCCTCTGAGCGCCTCATGACCCAGCTGAATATCGACTCCGAGGTAGCGGGCGTGCTGGTCGAAGAGGGCTTTGTCACACCCGAAGAGGTCGCCTATGTCCCGGTACAGGAACTGCTCGACGTAGAAGGTTTCGATGAGGAACTGGTAGAGCAGTTGCGGGATCGAGCGCGTGACTTTCTCGATATCCGTGAGATTGCAGAGTTGGAGCGGACACGGCCAGAGCCGGATCTGCAAACCATGGAAGGAATGGATGACGAAACCGCAGCGCTTTTTGCGTCGAACGGGATTCGCTCGATGGAGGCGGTCGCCGAGTGCGCCACAGATGAGCTGGTGGAGTTGACCGGTATCGATGCTGAACGGGCGAGCGAGCTGATCATGACGGCCAGAGCGCCCTGGTTTGCCGAAGCACAGGCCGACGACACCCAGGCTGAGACGAAAGAAGCCTAGTTTTAGCCACCAACCGGAGCCGGATCAACTTATGCCTGTTGTGCCTATTAACAAACTTGCTGAGCAAATTGGAATCAGCGGAGAAAAGCTGTTGCAACAGCTCGAGGCGGCTGGAATTGGGGGCAAGAAAACCGATGGCGCCCTGGACGATGCCGAACGCGATACGTTGTTGGCCTACCTGCGCGGAGGTAAAGCGAGCCCTGCGGCAGAGAAGGCTCAGCAGCGGGTTACGCTGAGCCGCCGGACCAGCACGGCAGTTAAGCAGAGTTCTCGAACCGGGCCGGCCCGAACGGTGCACGTCGAAGTCAAGAAACGCCGAACTTATGTTCGCCGTGGCGAGCTACAACGTCAGCAGGAGGAAGCCCAGCAGGCTGCTCGTGAAGAGGAAGAGAGCCGACAACGTGAGCAGGAACGCCTGGTTGCGGAAGAAAAGGCGAAAAAGGAAGCCGAGGAGGCAGCGAAAAGAATAGCCGAAGAGGCTGCCGAAGAGGCTGCCAAAGCGGCCGAAAACGAAGGTGGCGCTGCGACCACTGAGGAGCCATCGACTACTCCCGTGCCGCCAGCCTCTCCCCCTGCCGATCAAAAGGCGCCAGGCCGGCGTGATGAAAAACCTAAGAAACGCAAGGGCAAGGGCCGTCCGGGTGAAGCGGGCGAGTTGCATATGGCTGCGGGCAAGCGCGGCAGGCGTAAGCCGCGCCAGGCCATCAAACCCAGAAAGCTGACCTCAGCTACGGCCGGTCAGCACGCCTTTGAAAAGCCGACTGAACCGGTCAGTCGGGAAATTGCCATTCCCGAGACCGTGACCGTTGCCGATCTTGCCCAGTCAATGTCGGTTAAGGCTGCCGAAGTGATTCGAGTATTAATGGAGATGGGCAGCATGGTCACCATCAACCAGGTGCTGGATCAGGATACGGCAATGCTCGTGGTTGAGGAGATGGGGCATAAAGCGACGACTGCGTTAGCTGATGATCCGGAGGCAATGTTGATCGCCCATGAGGAATCGGATGACTTCCCGGCTGGACCTAGAGCTCCGGTGGTAACGGTAATGGGTCATGTCGATCATGGGAAAACCTCGTTGCTTGATCACCTTCGTAAGACTAAGGTCACTGCAGGTGAGGCGGGGGGGATTACACAACATATCGGTGCTTACCGTGTTGCCACGCCGCGCGGCACTATCACCTTTTTGGATACACCCGGCCATGAGGCCTTTAGTGCTATGCGGTCCCGCGGAGCGAAGGTAACCGACCTGGTCATTCTGGTCGTGGCAGCCGATGACGGTGTCAAGCCACAGACGATCGAAGCGATCAATCACGCGCGAAATGCCCAGGTACCCATGATTGTTGCTATCAACAAGATGGATAAGGAGGACGCCGATCCCGACCGGGTTAAGCAGGAGTTGGCGACTCAGGAAGTGATTCCTGAAGAATGGGGTGGAGACATTCTCATCAATGAAGTATCGGCAATGACGGGAGACGGTGTCGATAAATTGCTGGAGTCCGTCCTGCTCCAGGCCGAATTGCTGGATCTTCAGGCACCGCATGAGGGCCCAGCCTCCGGCACCGTTGTTGAGGCCCGGCTTGATCGAGGCAGAGGCGTGGTGGCGACAATTCTGGTGCAACGGGGCAATCTCGTTCGCGGCGATATTCTGCTTGCCGGGCGGGAGTTTGGCCGGGTTCGTGCGATGACCAGCGATTCTGGCCAACCGGTTAAGAATGCAGGCCCTTCTACGCCGATCGAGATCCAAGGCCTGGGGGGCGTGCCTGAATCGGGGGACGATTTCTCTGTAGTAATCGATGAAAGAAAGGCCCGTGAGATCAGCAGTTTCCGGCAGGGAAAGTTCAAAGAGGTCAAATTGGCAAAGCAGCAAAAGGCCAAACTGGAAGGCATGTTCAGTCAGATGGGCGAAGGCCAGGTTAAGCCGCTCAACCTGATCATTAAGGCCGATGTGCAGGGCTCAGTCGAAGCGCTGACAGAGTCCCTGGAGAAGCTCAGTAACGACGAGGTTAAAGTCGTCGTCGTCCATGGAATGGTGGGCGGCATCAATGAATCAGACGTCAACCTGGCGGGGGCATCAGAAGCGATCATTATTGCTTTTAACGTTCGTGCGGATGCTGCGGCCCGAAAGCTTATCGAATCCGAAGACATTGATGTCCACTACCACAACGTGATCTATGACGTTGTCGATGAGGTTAAGGCGGCATTGACTGGCTTGCTCTCGCCGGTAATCCGTGAACAGGCCGTAGGGCTCGCAGAGGTACGCGATGTGTTCCGGGTCGCGAAACTGGGTGCAGTTGCTGGGTGCCGGGTGATAGAGGGGGAAGTGCGTCGCCACCTACCCGTTCGGGTTCTGCGGGAGAATGTCGTTATTTTCGATGGCCACATAGATTCATTGAAACGGTTCAAAGATGATGTGGCCGAGGTCAAATCGGGTTTTGAGTGTGGGATTGGCGTGAAAAACTACAACGATATCAAGCCCGGAGACCAGATCGAGATTTACGAGACTATCGAGCAGGCAGCTAGCCTGTAGCCCCGGGAATTGATTCATGCAGGGGGTTGATCGCACCCGTCGAGTGGGTGAGCTTATTCGCCGGGAAATGGCGACGATCATCGCCCACCAACTGCCCGGTCCAAGCCTGGGTATTCTGTCTATCACCGCGGTTTCGGTGAGTAAGAACCTGCGTTTTGCCAGGATATACATCACAGCACTTTCGCCAGCCATTGGCGAAACCCAAGTAGCGGCTTTCCTGAATGAGCACGCATCGCAGTTGCGTTGGGCGTTAGGACAAAAAGTGAATCTTCGCCGAACACCGGAAATCGTTTTTGAATATGACGCCAGTATTGAACGCGGCTCGCGTATTTCAAGCCTGCTTGAAGGGCTCCAAGAAACCAGGAACAACGAAGATGGGTCGTAAGCGTCGATCCCCGCCAGGCGATGCTGTGGATGGCATCTTGTTGTTGGATAAGCCAGATGGGATCACTTCTAACGACGCGTTGCAGCAAGCACGAAAACTACTGAACGCACGAAAGGCGGGACACACAGGTAGCCTTGATCCCATCGCGACTGGTCTCCTGCCCCTGTGCTTTGGCGCCACGACCCGATGGTCTGGATACTTTCTGGGATCCACTAAGCATTACCGGGCTCAGGTGCGACTTGGCGAGTCAACCGATACTGGAGATTCAGAAGGGCAGGTGATCAAGCGCGCGGTAGTTTCGGTATCCCAGGCCGAAGTGGGAGATGCGCTGGCTCGTTTTCGCGGTTCCTATATACAGATCCCGCCCATGTATTCCGCTATCAAGCTAAATGGACAACCGTTGTATAAGTTGGCCCGTCAAGGAAAAGAAGTGGAACGAACAGGACGGGAGGTCATGGTCGAAAGACTCGAATTGTTGGGATTCGATGGCCAGGATGTCGACTTGGAACTGGTCTGTTCCTCGGGTTTTTACGTGCGAACGCTGGCCTCTGACCTGGGCGATGCCCTGGGAGTAGGGGGGCATGTTATTGGGCTGCGGCGCCTTGGGGTTGCTGACCTGACGGTCAGCAATGCGGTCACGCTGAAGGCGCTTGCAGCGCTTCCCCAGGTTTGCGCCCGGCGGGCGCACCTGCAAGATATCGGCGAGAGTCTTGTACATATGCCACTGGTTGAGTTATCCGTTGACGCGGCATTTTATTTATGTCGTGGACAGGCCGTGCGGGCACGAAATCTCCCGCGAGAGGGTCAGGTCCGGCTCTATTCGGCCGGAGCGGGCTTTTTGGGGGTGGGGGTTGTCGCGGGCCACGATACGGTAGCACCGGAGCGGTTGGTGAGTCCCGGAGCCCAAACGGGCTGAATTTGTTGAGGAAACACCCCCTTGACTGTAGAATACCGCGGCCTATCAGCCTGACGAGTATTGCTCAAAGCATTCTCCCAGCAGAGTCGGCACCATGGCGCCGGTGTGCGCGCAAGTTCTTTTTAGGAAAAACAGTCCGCCGTGTGCCGTCGCCACAGAGGCGCTGGACGGGACCATCGGCCTCGACCTCGATCGGTCGAAGCCAAACCAGGAATATCAGCATGCAAGAGGTTTCGATATGTCACTAGCCGCCGAGAACAAGGCGCAGGTTGTCAGCGATTACGCCACTAACCCAGGCGACACCGGGTCGCCCGAAGTCCAGGTAGCGTTGCTCAGTGCCCGGATCAGTGACCTTACCGAGCATTTCAGGACGCACATTCACGACCATCATTCCCGCCAGGGTCTCCTGCGTATGGTGAATCGTCGTCGAAAATTATTGGACTACCTCAAGGAACGGGATCTGGAACGCTATCGTTCCCTGATCGGTAGGCTAGGCCTGCGGCGCTAACGCGCCGGAGCGGATTCTTCACATGGAGTATTTTCATTGAAACAGACTGTCCAGACATTCCAGTATGGGGCGCAAGAAATGCGACTGGAAACCGGCCGCGTGGCACGCCAAGCCACAGGCGCCGTCCTCGCCAGCATGGGCGAAACCGTGGTTCTGGTCACGGTGGTTGCTGCCCGTGAGGCCAGCGGCCGGGATTTCTTCCCACTTACAGTAGATTATGAAGAAAGAACTTACGCCGCCGGTCGAATTCCCGGCGGTTTTTTTAAGCGAGAGGGTAGACCGTCAGAAAAGGCCATCCTGACCTGTCGCCTGATCGATCGACCCATCCGTCCTCTTTTTCCGGGTAGCTTTAACAATGAGGTGCAGGTCATCTGCACCGTCATGTCCGTGGATCCTGAAGTGGACCCGGATATCGTCGCGATGGTGGGTGCTTCTGCAGCGCTTGCCATCTCCGGTGTGCCATTTAATGGCCCAGTGGGTGCTGCTCGGGTTGGATTTGTCAACGGAGAGTACGTGCTCAATCCCAGCGCGACCCAGTTGGCGGACTCAGATCTGAACCTTGTTGTTGCCGGTACCCAAAGTGCCGTACTGATGGTGGAATCCGAAGCGCAGCAGCTTAGCGAAGAACAGATGCTGGGGGCCGTGATGTTCGGCCATCAAGAATCACAGGTTGCCATTAAAGCGATAGGCGATCTTGCGCAAGAAGCGGGAAATGAACGTTGGGATTGGGAGGCGGTATCCCAGGATGAAGCCTTGGCGACCCAGATAGAAAGCCTCGCAAAAGAAGGCATCGAGCAGGCGTATCAAATTGCAGATAAAGTGGACAGGCAAGATGCACTCGGTGCGGTGAAGGATCTTGTGTTTGATGCACTGCTGACTGAGGATTCGGCCGCAGGTCAGGCAGAGGCAGTAAAAGGAGTGGTAAAAAGCCTTGAAAAAGCGACTGTGCGGGGCCGCATTCTGGCCGATCAGCCTCGGATTGATGGCCGGGATCGGGAAACCGTGCGCCCGATCTCAATCGAAACCGGGATCCTTCCCAGAACCCATGGCTCTGCGCTATTTACCCGTGGCGAAACCCAGGCGATTGTGACCAGCACACTGGGAACTGAACGGGACTCCCAGATCATCGATGCCCTTGAAGGCGAGCGTCGCGACCCCTTTATGTTGCACTATAACTTTCCGCCCTATTGTGTTGGCGAGACCGGACGTGTGGGTTCCCCGAAGCGTCGGGAGATAGGGCATGGCCGGCTTGCCAAGCGCGCCATTCTTGCAGTCTTGCCAGATCCGGAGGACTTCCCTTACGTCATTCGAGCGGTCTCCGACATCACAGAATCGAACGGCTCGAGTTCTATGGCGACGGTGTGTGGTACCAGCCTGGCATTGATGGATGCGGGGGTAAAGCTAAAGGCGCCCGTGGCTGGGGTTGCCATGGGTCTGATTAAAGATGGAGAAGAATATGCGGTCCTGACCGATATTCTGGGCGATGAAGATCATCTTGGTGATATGGATTTCAAGGTAGCCGGTACAGCGGAAGGGGTAACGGCTTTGCAGATGGATATCAAGATTGAGGGTATTACTCGGGAGATCATGGAGCAGGCCTTGGCGCAAGCCAAACGCGGGCGGATCCATATACTGGGTGAGATGGCTAAAGTCATCAGTGCACCACGCGAGGAAATGTCACGTTATGCCCCGCGAATTACGACCATGAAAGTGCCGACGGACAAGATCCGTGATGTCATCGGTAAAGGGGGAGTGACGATCCGTGCGATCTCTGAGGCGACGGGCGCGGCGATCGATATTGAGGATGATGGCACCATCAAGATTGCAACCTCGGATCTGTCGGCGGCAGAAGAAGCACGGCGGCGAATCGAACAGATCACCGCAGATGTTGAAGCCGGTACGATCTACGAAGGGAAAGTGGTTCGGCTGATGGATTTTGGCGCCTTCGTCAATATTCTCCCAGGGAAAGATGGTCTGGTGCATATTTCGCAGATTTCAGATGAAAGAGTGGCCAATGTGAGCGATAAACTCGCGGAAGGTGATGTCGTAAAGGTCAAAGTCCTTGAAGTCGATAAACAAGGGCGCATCCGCCTGAGTATGAAGGCGGTTGAGGATGCGGCCTGAGGGATGACGCTCGAGATATAGGATTATGGGTGCGCGGGACTTGCTCGCAACGGATCTAGATGGCGCTCGACGCGGCTAACCTGGTCTGGATTGATCTGGAGATGACGGGTCTCGATCCGGACTCGGACCGGATCATCGAGATTGCGACGGTGGTCACGGACGCTGAACTCAATCTCATAGGGCAAGGGCCGGTACTGGCTGTTCACCAATCCCCCGAAACTCTGGCTGGGATGGATGAGTGGAACCAGAGAACCCATGCCGGGACCGGCCTTATCGAACGGGTCCTGGCATCTGATGTCAGTGAGGTACAGGCGGAGGAGCAGACACTGCAGTTTCTGGCGGAGCATGTGCTGGAGAATCGGGCGCCACTGTGTGGCAACAGTATCTGCCAGGATCGCCGGTTCCTTTATCGTTATATGCCACGTTTAGAGGCATTTCTACACTACCGTAATCTTGACGTCAGTAGCATCAAGGAATTGGCTGTACGATGGCGGCCAGATCTTACGGATGCCTATGTTAAGGGTGGCGGGCACCGCGCACTCGACGATATCCTTGATTCGATCGAGGAACTCAAATTCTATCGGGAGTATTTTTTTAAACCGAAGGCGACCTGACCTCAGGATCAATATTTTCAGCAAGTTGTTTTTTGGCCCAGATAATGTGCTCCTCGACCATTGGCGAGACTGTACCCAGTTTTGCATCAAGCGCGGATAATGTCCGGCTCTCCGATGGGCTGTTCCCCAGTGCCACGGCGAGATTACGTAACCATCGCTCGTACCCCAGACGTCGTATGGCACTACCGGCCGTGTATTGGAAAAATTCTCCTTCAGTCCAGGAGAATAGGGTCAGCAACGAGGTGGTATCCAGTTCGTAGCGTGGCTTAAAGGCAACGTCGCCCTGTGGCGCACCCTGATTGTGCGGGCAGACCAGCTGGCAATCGTCGCAGCCAAAAATCCGGTTACCGATTAATGGCCGCAAGTTTTCGGGAATGGCAGTCTTATGTTCGATCGTAAGATAGGCTATACACCGACGGGCGTCGAGTTGGTAAGGCTGATCTAGCGCCCCGGTGGGGCAGGCTTCGATACACCGGGTGCAAGAGCCGCAGTGATCCATGCTGGCTTCATCCGTTGGTAGCGGCAGGTCGGTATAAAGTTCTCCCAGGAAAAACCATGAACCCTGCTCAGGGTGGATCAGGTTGGTGTTTTTGCCAATCCACCCCAGCCCTGCTGCCTGCGCGAGCGGTTTTTCCATTACCGGCGCGCTGTCAGTGAATGCGCGGTAGCGAAAAGGGCCGGCTACCGAGGTGATTCGTTCGGCCAGTCTCTGAAGCTTTCGGCGCATAAGTCGGTGGTAGTCCCGTCCGAGCGCATAGCGCGCGATGTAGGCCTTCTCTGGTTCGTTCAACGAACTACCCTTGCGCCCGCCAGTCTCAGGGTAATAATTCAGGCGAACACTGATCACACGGTGGACCCCAGGAAATAACAGCTCCGGTTGGCACCGCTTGGGTGTGTGGCGGTCCATGAAGTGCATCTCGCCGTGCCAGCCTTTTGCCAGCCATGCCTGTAGCGCAGAGGTTGCCTCGCCCAGCCCTCCGCTGGAAATCCCAAGCCCGGTGAAACCGAGTTCATGGGCCCACAGGTGGATCTGGCCTTTCAGTTTCCCCAGTTCCTCCACCGATAAGCTGTCCATCACGCTATGATATCGTGGTGACACGCTTACCTGAGTTTCTTTATTCGGCCGAACAGGTCCGACGGATCGATCAGCGGGCAATTCAAGCTGGCACGCCTGGCGGGACACTCATGGGGCGGGCCGGCGCCAGGGCCTATCGGCTGCTCAGGCAGCGCTGGCCCCAGGCCCAGAATGTCACCATCATCTGCGGTCCGGGAAATAATGGCGGCGACGGCTACATCATTGCGGCCCTTGCGGCCGCAGCAGGACTTACCGTCAACTTGATTGGTCTGGGAGACCCTGATACGGCGGAGGCGCAGAAGGCGAAAGCCCTAGCACAGGATGCTGGTCTGACAGCTACCCCTTATGCGCCTGGTCTGGGAATCGCAATCGATGCTAAGACCAGGGTGGACCTGGTGGTGGATGCGCTTTTGGGAATCGGTTTTCACGGCGAATTGCGTCTCCCTTACGGCACGTTGATCGGTGAGATGAATAACTGCGACGCGCCTTGTTTATCCGTTGACATCCCGTCCGGACTAGAGGCGAACACCGGCGCGGCGAAGGGGCCGGTGATCAGGGCATCGGCCACGATCACATTTATTGCCCCCAAGCTGGGCCTGTTTACGGGCCAAGGCCCCGCCGTTACGGGCGAGGTGTTCTTTGACGATCTGGATGTCGCAACTGCTTGTGAGCGCGAAACTTACGAGGGCGTTCGGTTGGGTTCGCCATGGGTGCAGAACCACTTGCCTTGCCGCAACGCCACATTCCATAAGGGCAGGGCGGGGCATGCCCTGATCATTGGAGCAGGACCCGGGATGCCAGGGGCAGCCGCCTTGGCAGGCAAAGCAGCGCTGCGAATGGGGGCCGGCCGGGTCACGGTTGCCTGCCATCCGGATAACGTTGGCTCCATAACAGCGTATAGCCCCGAATTAATGGCGCGGGGTATCAGTGAAGCGAGAGAGCTGTATGAGTTACTGGGGAGGGTCGATGTGACCGTTATCGGGCCGGGTTTAGGTCTGAGTGAATGGGCGCAAATGTGCTTAAGCTCGGTAATGGAGAGAAAGATGCCCAAGATTTTCGACGCTGACGCGTTGAATCTGCTTGCCCAAAGCCCCCAGCGTGTACCCGGTGCGATCGTGACGCCACACCCGGCCGAGGCTGCCCGCCTTTTGGGGTGCGATACAGTTCAAGTAGAGATGGATCGCCCTGGCGCGGGGAAGCTGATCGCCGAAAGATTCGGTGCGGTTTGCGTACTGAAGGGTGCCGGAACCCTGGTTTGTGATCGGGGTGCTCCGTTATTACTTTGCGACCGGGGCAACCCTGGCATGGCTACGGCGGGAATGGGAGACGTACTCAGCGGTGTGATCGGGGCCTTGCATGCACAAGGCCTCGATGCACGCGTGGCTGCCGGCGCAGGGACCTGGCTGCACAGCGCTGCGGGCGATCTTGCCGCTGCCAGAGGGGGTGCGATTGGCCTTATGGCGGGCGATCTGATGGGGCACTTGCGGCTATTGCGAAATGCACCAGAGAAGGCAGATGGAATACCGGATCCATCTTTCTGACGAAGCACAGATGTGTGCACTGGGAGAGGCTTTCGCCCTGGAGTTGGAGCCTGGCGCGGTGGTGTTGCTTAAGGGGGATTTGGGCAGTGGGAAAACGACTTTTGCAGGCGGCGTCATCAGCGGTCTGGGTTGCGCCAGTCCTGTTGTCAGCCCGACATACACACTGGTAGAGGAGTACATCACCATTACCCACCTTGTCTGTCACTTTGACCTTTACCGTCTGAATGATCCCAATGAGCTCGAAGGACTTGGGATTCGTGACCGGTGCGACGGAAAGCGTGTTTTATTGATCGAGTGGCCAGAAAACGGGGCTGGGGCGCTGCCCCAGGCCCATTGGGAAGTTCAGATTGACTATGCCGATCTGGGTCGGACTGTTTGTATCCAGGGTGGTCGGCCGGCGAAGGCGATAGAGGCGTTCATAGCATCTTGAAAAAGCTCGTAGGCCTCCTCCTCATCACCGCACTCAGTGTCGCGAATCCAGGCCACGCCGACCTCAAGATCAAGGGAGGCCGGTTTTGGCATGGGCCCCAGAAGACACGGATGGTTATTGACATGTCGGATGCCCCGAACTTCGAGGTTTTCTCCCTTACAGACCCGGATAGGCTGGTTATTGATCTAGCGCAGGCAACCCTGGGGCCCCCATTAACCGGGCCCGGCACGCAGAAGAGTCCGGTCGTACAGGTGCGTACCGGCCAGCCTAAACAAGGCGTGGTACGAATTGTGTTGGATCTGGACGGGCCTGTTGAGTATCAGGTTTTTGCACTAAAGCCGAGCCCGCCTTACGAGCATCGACTGGTTCTGGATATTTTTGCCGCCCAGCGGGCGGCTACCCGCCAGGTCGCGCAGGCCAACCGAAAAGATGACTATCTTGTGATCCTTGACCCGGGCCATGGCGGGGAGGACCCGGGAGCCATCGGGGGCCGTGGCACACGTGAGAAGCATGTAGCCTTGGGAATTGCCCGGCGACTGGAGCGGATGATAAACCGCGATGGCCGAATGCGCGCCCAATTGACCCGCAGCGGCGATTACTACGTTACCTTACGCGGGCGGGTGAAGTTCGCGATGAAGCAAAAGGCGGATGCCTTTATCTCGGTTCATGCTGATGCGGCCCAACGGCGGGCTGCGCGTGGGAGCTCCGTGTACATTCTGTCCAAAAAGGGTGCCAGCAGTGAGATGGGAAAATGGCTGGCCAAGCGAGAGAACGCATCTGACCTTGCCGGGGGCGTTGACATCGGTGGCCAGGAGCCTGCGATTCAAAAGGCGTTGTTGGATATGGGTCTGGACTGGAAGGTCAAAGAGAGCAAAGTACTGGCCAGAAGGATTCTGAACGAAATGCAAAAAGTGGGCCGATTGCACAGCAAGCGGGTGGAACAGGCCGCTTTTGTCGTTCTTAAGTCGGTTGATATTCCGGCAGTGCTTGTGGAGACCGGATTCATTACCAATCGTGCTGAGGAAAAAGCGTTGGCCAACACATTGCACCAAGAACGTCTCGCTGGCGCAATTTTCCGTGGCCTGAGTCGGTATTGCGATGCGGACCCAAGGTGCCCGCCTTCCCGGGGCGAGAAAGGCGTTTACGTAGTGCGCCCGGGAGATTCGTTGTCGTTGATCGCGGCTCGGGTAGGTTCCACGGTCGCCGCACTACGGGAGCTGAATGGGCTACATTCGGACGTGTTAAAGGTCGGGCAGAAAATACGGGTTCCAAACGCGTGAGCCGCGACCATGAGCCAGGATGGGCGCGCGAGGTGGAACCATCCACTGGAGTGCGCCCGACCGTGATCTTTCTTGCCGGCAGCACGGCGTGCGGAAAAACTGACCTCGCAATCGATCTTGCTGCGCGCTTACCGTTAGATTTAATCAGTGTTGATTCTGGGCAAGTCTATCGAGAACTCAATATTGGCACCGCCAAACCCAGCGCGAATCTGCTTGAAAAATTTCCCCATGGCCTTATCGATATCCGCAGGCTCGATCAACCTTTCTCGGCTGCAGAGTTCTGTCAGGAGGCGCACAAACTTATAGGACAGAGTTTCGGTCGGGGTCGTACTCCGTTGTTGGTGGGTGGCACCATGTTTTACTTCTCTGCGCTCCTTAACGGATTGTCTAACCTCCCACCGGCCGATGCCAGGTTGCGCGCTAAGCTCCAGCAGCGGGCAGCGCGCCAGGGTTGGCCAGCGCTGCACCACTGGTTAGAAGAAATGGATCCCGTTGCCGCTTCCCGGATTAACCCAGTTGATGCTCAGCGGATCTCGCGCGCATTGGAAATCAACTTGCTGTCGGGCGCGCCGGTCTCGGCAGGCCGCCCTGGCCGGGGCCTCGGTGAGAGGGGGGTCAGGGTGGTCCAGGCTTGCTTATCGATTCCTCACCGGGAATGTTTGCACCGGCGGATAACGCGCCGGCTTGAACAAATGCTGAATGCGGGCTTGATTGACGAGGTGACGCAGATCAGAGATGCATATCCCGGGGCCAGCGTTTTTCCTTCTTTGCGTAGCGTAGGCTATAGGCAAATCTGGGAATACCTTGATGGGAAGACTGACTATTCCTGCATGCTTGATCGGGTCCAGTCGGCCACGAGGCGATTGGCTAAGCGCCAACTCACCTGGTTACGTAATCAACCAGGAAATGTGTGGTTTGATGCTACTGATCCGCGCCTGAATGTGGGAATTACTCAGTTTCTCAACGCTTGTGGCGCCATTAATGGGTGACCCGGTGCTTGAATTGTTGCCCAAAGATCCTTACATTTCATCAGGTCACCCTTTGTGGGCGACAGTAGCAAAACCCGAAAAAGCATTACAAGAAACTGATAGTTATAACAAAAAGACTCGATTACGTGGCAGGTTGCCGCGCAAAACTTGAGCCGGAGCCCAGCAATTACGCAATGGCTCGGGCGGCGCACCCGGGATCATCCCATTGGGATCATGCCGACGCGAATTGCCTGGGTGATCGAGCGGGAGCATTTGTATGAATCAGCAAAGAGGCGCAGCCCTTCAGGATCCATTTCTTAATACTTTGCGAAAAGAGCGTATTCCGGTTGCGATTTACCTGGTTAATGGCATCAAGTTGCAGGGACAGGTCGAGTCGTTTGATCCGTTCGTTGTGTTACTTCGCAACAGCGTGAGCCAACTGATTTACAAGCATGCGATCTCTACCATTGTGCCCTCCCGGGCGGTTCGGATCCCATTTAATCACGATGACCCCGACCCCGACCCCGACCTCGATAATCGCGGAAATCTTGTCCCAGGCGAGGAGTGAGGTCTGCCGTGATCTGTGGGCCTCCTGGTCACTACTGAAGGTTAAATGGACTGGAACGGTAGCTGCTACCGGGGTGTCGGACTGACTTGACGACGTCCACAAGTAAGAGCCTCCAGGACCGAGAGGCAGAACGGGTCATTCTGGTCCATCAGGGCGCGAGAGGACGTGTCCTGGATACTGATTTTGACGAGCTCCATGGACTCGCCCTGTCGGCCGGCGCCGCGGTTGTCGGGCGAATCAGTGCTACCCGCCGGATTCCAGATGCCGGGAGTTTCGTCGGAAAAGGCAAGGCCCAGGAGATTGCGCAGCGGGCAAAACTGGCGGCCGCTGATTTAGTGATTATTGATCAATCGATCACGCCTATTCAGGAGCGGAATCTGGAGAGAATCACCCAGTGCCGGGTGATAGACCGAACGCGGTTGATTTTGGATATTTTTGCAATCCGCGCTAGAACCCACGAAGGCAAGATGCAGGTCGAGTTAGCACAACTTCGACATCTTTCGACCCGCCTGGTTCGCGGCTGGACTCATCTTGAAAGGCAACGGGGCGGTATCGGCCTTAGAGGGCCTGGCGAGACACAACTCGAATCGGATCGACGCCTGTTGGGGAAGAGAATCCGCCACTTGCAGGGGCGCCTGGCACGGGTGGGTGCGCAGCGGAGTCTGCGACGCCATCACCGAGCGCGCCAGGGAATTCCCACCGTTGCGATCGTGGGGTATACCAACGCGGGCAAGTCATCGCTTTTCAACCGACTGGTCGATGATTCGGTCTATTGTGCGGACCAACTTTTCGCCACGTTGGACCCGACGATGCGGCGCTTGGAAATTCCAGACTATGGTCCCGTGGTCCTATCCGACACGGTCGGCTTCATTCAAGGGTTGCCGCATGCCCTGGTCGAGGCCTTTCTTTCGACCCTTGAGGAAGTTGCCACAGCAAGGTTGTTGCTGCAGGTGGCTGATGACTCGGATCCCGAGGTCCGCGAACACGAGGCGCAAGTTGAAAAGGTACTCGATGAGATTGGTGCGGCATCCATTCCCCGGCTGGTTGTGCGCAACAAGATCGACCTTAGTGGCCGCGCGGAGGGTAGTTATGGGCTTGATCGGCCCGTAATGCGGGTTTGTGCCAGGACTGGCGCGGGTATGAAGCCATTACTGCAGTCCATGGCACGAGCATTGGGAGGCGACCGGAGGGATTATGTTCTTGAGATTCC
>Ga0066826_10000954_pt1 | contig 14776 bp, 11 predicted proteins | sample ETNtaG_12_FD_65496 | JGI IMG/M metagenome (GOLD analysis project Ga0066826, IMG submission 65496) | Marine microbial and viral communities from oxygen minimum zone, Eastern Pacific Ocean - ETNP201306SV49 | ecosystem: Environmental > Aquatic > Marine > Oceanic | place: Pacific Ocean: Eastern... | reverse complement strand
TCTCTAATGTTACAATGACTGACATAGAGGTCATGAATAACCAATCCCTTGGCAATGAGGATGCAGGAGGTCTGGGTAACGGTGGTGGAATGATGTTGATAGCAACTGGCGGGGTATTTACCAATTTCACAATAAGCGATAATATTTCACCTAGTTTTGGAGGTGGGATCTGGGCTTCAGGTGAATCCCAGATCAGTACATATAATAGCTATCCTGAATGGTCCATTACCAATGCAACCATAAGCGGTAATACAGCAACTTATGGCGGTGGTATTGCACTTTCTACATGGGGAGATCAAGACCCCTCACTTAGTAATGTTACAATAAGTGATAACTCTACAGATATGAGTGGAGGTGGTGTCTGGACATTCTATTCAAATCCTGTCTTTACAGATTGTGCCATTACTGAAAATTCAAGTGGCAATAGTTCTGGTGGCCTATTGGCATGGACAGGGTCATGGCCTATCCTTACCAATTGTGTGATTAGCGAGAATACTGCCCCGGGACTTGGAGGTGGAATGTTATTGGATGGTGATGGTGCCACCCTCACACGTGTCTCTATTGTTGATAATCATTCTGAATCATATGTTGGTGGAATTGCTATCGATGGCATACCTGCGACTTTGAACAATGTTACAGTTAGTGGCAATACTTGTCTTGGTGGTTTTTTTGGAGATGGCGGTGCCATAGGCATTGACAATTTTGGGCATGCAGATATTACAAATTCAATTATTTGGGACAATGATGGTGATGAGATTTGGCTGTATGAGGGTACTGCCAATGTCACTTACAGTGATGTCCAGGGTGATTGGGATGGCGAAGGAAACATCGATGATGACCCAAATTTTTTAAATGCGAACAATGGTGATTATACTCTACAAGCGGGTTCTCCCTGCATTGATGCAGGAACAGCAGATACGGACGGTGATGGTCAAGACGATATCACTGATTACATTGGTTCTTCTCCAGACATGGGGGCTTTTGAAACAACTCTTGCCGCACCTACAGGATTTACAATATATCCATCTGAGACATATGTTGCGCTAAATTGGGACTCTGTAACAGATGATGATTTTGAATATTTTATCTTGGAGCGTTCTACTAATATGGAATTCACGGAGGATATCAACTCAGAGGCCTTGATCACTAATTATTTTGAAGATGATGACCTTGAGTATGATACGGAATATTTTTATCGTTTATATTATGTTTCAGGTGGAGATAACAGCGAATATTCTGATATACTTTCAGTGACTCTGGATTGGATGTCTGTTGAAGGGGATCAACTTCCAAAGATCTATGCTCTCCATCAGAACTATCCGAACCCATTCAATCCCTCAACAACGATTGGATTTGAGGTACCTGATAATGCATTTATTCAATTAATGATCTATAATATTCTAGGAGAAAAGGTGAATACCTTGATCAATGATAGATTGATGCCTGGTCATTACAATGCAAAGTGGAACGGTACCTCGAAAAAAGGGGAATTAATGCCTGGCGGGTTGTATTTTTACCAGCTTAGTGGTTCCCAAGGTACCATGATAGGTAAAATGGTTTTGCTAAAATAGTAGAAAATCTTTATAGTTAAAATCTGCCATCTATATGATGCAGGAGATTCCTTTTAAAACTAAGGGAGATATACTGGTGATGATGTCAGATGGTTTACCGGAAGTGGAAAATACAAATGATGAAATGGTAGGCTATGAACAAACCGAAGAATGTATCAGATCAATGGTCTCTAAATCTGCAGAAGAGATAAATGATGGCCTTGTGGAACTGTGCGATACTTGGCTGGGAGGCTTTGCAGAACTAAAAGATGACATGACATTTGTCATCATAAAGAAAAAGTAATGATTCTTAAAAAAGTGGAACAGACTGATCAAATAGATCTCATGACTTTATCGTAAACGGGCGCTATAGCTCCCCAATCAAATTGTGAAGATATAGCACTTAAATTAGTTTTTCTTATCCTTTTATAATTCTGTATTGCCCAAATAATTTTTTTATAGAAATCACTTTCATTTACATAAATATGTTCTTCTTGACCTTTTTTTGGAATCAACTCAGGGTAGGTCAAACGATTCGGTAAAATGGGCCATGTGCCGCAATAAATGGCCTCCATTACACTTGCTCCAAAAAACTCCTGATTCGATGTTACAGGCAAGATATCGGCCTTCCAGAGCCATTCTGCGTATACCTCGAATGACTCCACATAGCCCCAATGAATGATATTGTCTTTCAAGGTACTCTTGCTTTGTTCAAAGACCGTAGGTGATTGACTAAAGTTCTCTCCAAGAACCACTAGCCCATAATCGATACCATCATTCTTGATCTGCTCTAGGGCCTTGAAGAATGATTCTGGGTTCTTGTCATATTCCCAGCGATGGTTCCATACAATAAGGGGATCTCCGTCATGAGAAGTCTTGTGACCATCAAATAATTTCAGATCCATCCCCAGATATAGGACCTCTGATCTGTCTCTGATATCCTCGATGGACTCTAATTCTTGATGGTCTGGGAACTGTTTTAGAAATGGGTGTAGAGCATCCAGAAATGATCTCATGTGGAATTTAGAGTTGAATAATACCTTGTCTGCCGCCAGTGCTGATGAATAATTGATGAACCCATAATGTGTGTCTCGATTGTTTTGGAGGTCTCTGTCAGAGGGTGACCACGGATATGACAACTGATTCTCATGAAAATAGATCGCTGTTGGAATACCATTTGACCTATCTCTGGTCAATGAGAGGAAGGTGGAGAGATCGAGCATGTCCGTGGCCAGGATAAGGTCTGGTCTCCATTGCATATCATTGAACTCTCTCGCAAGGGTCACGGCACCACCGTGCATCCTCCATTTCCAAAATTGTCCTTTTAGAGACAATATCTTGATATTATGCCTACTGTATCTTTTGTAACCATCTGCCCATTGTTTATGGGAGCCAGTATAATAGGGCTCAATAAGTAAGATGTTCATTATGTACGATTAGGGTAATGCTAATGTTAAAGTGCCCGAGACTGGAGTCGAACCAGCACGTCTATTAGGACACACGGACCTGAACCGTGCGCGTCTACCAATTCCGCCACCCGGGCATTAGTCAATCTTCTGTATCTTTGATTTTACCTAGGAATTCTTATATCTTAAAATGGTTTACTAATTAACAAGGTTAATAACTGAACCTCATTTGATATAAAGCATTTTTCGAACTTGTTTAAGTTCACCAATATCTACTATATAGAAGTACATCCCCGCAGATACGGATTCACCTAGATCATTAGTAGCATTCCACTTGACGGATCCATGACCAGCACTTTGATCTTCTGTAAGAAGATTTTTAACAAGCCTGCCCATCATGTCATATATCGTTATACGTACATGACTATCTTTGGGCAATTTATATGATATTGTTGTAATAGGATTAAATGGATTAGGAAAATTTTGGTATACCTTATAATCGTTTACCAATAATCCATCTTCATTCAGACCTAATGAGCCGAGTATGACCGAGGTTGTATTTGATTCTTCTGTCCAGTAACCTAAGTATGCTGATACCCTATAAAAATACTCTTGGTTCCATTCAACATCACCATCTGTGTAAGTGACATCTGTCACGAAGTTTTCTGCATCAATAATTGAGAATAATGAATCCGTGGAACGCTGAAGACGGTAATACTGAAAATTTTCATTTACAATGGGGTTCCAAGCAAGAATCACAGATGAGTCTTGCTCATCTACAAAACTACTCAAAAGTTCAGGAGCCCCAACTACCCATTCAATTGCACCCAGATCAGGTGCATTACCGTTAAAATCAAAATAGTCTTGTACATCATCTCCATTAAGGTCTGATGTACCCGCATCGATGCATGGTGACCCTGTCTGCAATCTAAAATCATAATCATCAACATCTACAAAGAGAGGGTCAATGGAGTAACTATTGCTATCACCATTCCAAAATTCTTCAGTTAGAGAATAATTAATATCAAATCCACTATTTGGTGTTCCATCATGAATTGAGTTTGGAGTATTATCATAAAAGATCGTATTGACTATATTTGCTGTGGTTTGGGAATGTATTGCCAGACCACCACCTTGCCATGAAGTCTCGCCATTATTATCAGTCGCTTCATTCATAACAAAAGTCGAGTTAAATAGGTTGAGAGTTGCATTCCATGTAAATAAACCTCCTCCACCATAAAGAGCCCAGTTATTGACTACAAGCAAATGGCTGAATGTACCCGGCATGTCGATTGTATCTTGTAAAGATTCCGTTCCGAAAAAGATTCCACCTCCGCTGTTATCAGTAGATATGTTATCCATTATCACGCCATGATTGAAAGTCACATTCTCAGGGCGCAATAAGCATATTCCACCGCCACCACCAAGAGAAGAATTATTGCGCACAGCAACATCAACTAATTTTACTTCTGTGCCATGGTATAATGCTAATGCGCCACCAGGACCATAAGTAGCTGAATTAGTGGAGAAAGTTGTATTTAATATTTCTAAACTGTCTGCAAACTCTTGGTATATGGCTCCACCACCAGCATAAGTAGGAAAGTTTGGATCAACATTTTCTTCCCACCCATTAGCAGAGTTTAGATAAAAATCAGACTCATGTACTGTTAATCTTCCACCTCTAAAGGTTGCAATAGCGCCTCCACGATTAGCTCCATTATTATTAAAATTAACATCGGCAACAGAACACGTACTAAGCGAATCAACAAAAATTGCACCACCCGCCCAGCTGCTGTTATTGTACACATCACCACCGATAAATTGAAGGTCTGAATTATTACAATGTATTGCACCGCCATGGGTCTCACTTGAGTTAAGATATATTTGTGCATTCTCTAATTTCAAACTTGATCCATGCAGATTTATGGCACCACCATCTGCAGAGGATGTATTATTAGAAAGGTCAAGGTTCTTTGCTGTAACAACGGAACTGTTAATATACAAGCCGCCACCATCAGCAGAATTCCCACGTTTTATTTTAAAATTCTCGATCCGTACGGTGTCTGGAGTGTCCATTATTGAAATATTTGGTTCTGTGATAGGGACATTGATTTTTGTATCCGTCATGGATTCACCGATCAAGGATATTTGTTTATTATCAATTATGACTCCGCCAGTGTATATACCATCAAGAACCATTACCGTATCCATGGTGGTTGCTTCATCAATTCCTTTCTGAATGGTCAAATAAGGTGTATCAGAAGAGCCATCTCCAGACTCATCATCACCTGATGCTGAAACATAAATTGTACCAGCATTTAATTTTGAAATAAAAATTGTCAAAGTAATAATTAACATGTAAACGCGATTGTTCATTTTGTAGCCTAGTTATTTATAATATTTTTTTAAATAGAAACATAAGTTGAATGTGGGTTTTACTCAAGAAAGTTTAAATCTTAAAATGGTTTACTGATGGCCAGCATCCAAATATTGAATGAATCCTTATTTGACGAACAACATTTTCTTGCTTTGTTTGAGTTCACCAATTTCTATCCTACCTACATATACGCCCGCAGATACCTGCTGACCCTGATTGTTTGTGGCATTCCATTGAATAGACCCACGGCCTGCTTCTTGATGTCCACTCACTAGGTTTTTTACGATTCTACCCATCATGTCGTATATCACTATGTTAACGGGACCACCTTCAGGCAAGTCATAGGATAGGGTGGTGACAGGGTTGAATGGATTTGGGTGATTCTGGTAAATTTTGTAACCAAGAGGTAGCCCCGACCCTTCATCCAGATCAAGTGGCTCCATTATGACTGATACAGTATTGGAGTAGTCTGTCCAGTAGCCCACATATCCTGACACTCTATAGAAATATTCAATCTCTGGTTCTAGATTTTCATCAGTGAAAGAATTTGTGGTAATAAATGACTGAACTACATTTTCAGTGAAGGATTCATTTGTCGCTCTATCTAATTGATAATATTGCACCTGTTCAATTGGTGACCAAGCAAGAATAACGGTTGAGTCTTGCGCATAGGCCTGTAGGTCCTGGGGTGCTGGAATGACCCATTCGAGTGCTCCCATATCCGGAGCAGATCCAGTATAGAATAGATCACTATCATCAAAGCCGTCGCCATCAATATCAGTTGTGCCGGCATCAATGCAGGGACTAGTCTGTTGCAATCTAAAATCTTCATTTTGAGGATCTGTGAATAAAGGATCCACGTCTATCAGATTCCCTTCTCCAGCCCACTCTTCCTGTAATAGTGAATATGCTACAAGAACCGATGTCTGTGGATAACCGTTATGGATGGAATTAGGTATGTTATCATAAAAAAGACTATTGATTATGTTAGGCTCTGTGACATAATGCGAGGCTAAACCGCCACCGCTCCAATCAGGATCTGTGGCCTCATTCTGAGCGAGGGTAGAATTATATAAATTAAGAATGGTTGACCAGCAAAAAATTGCTCCACCACTCATTGCATGATTATTAAAAATGCTTAACCTATTAAAAGTAGCGTGAATTACAATGGAGGCTTGGCCTGACTCAGAGCCAATAAAGATTCCTCCACCTGAGTTGTTATTAGAAATATTATTCGATATGGTAGAATTTTCAAATAAAACGTTATCTGTCCTTAGGAACATGACCCCACCACCACCACCAGATGATGAATTATTATCAAGGATAACATTGTCAATGATAATATCATCGCTTAGATAGACCGCTATCCCGCCACCAGTTCCAGTTGAAGCAGTGTTATTGATTATTTCTGTATCATATATTTCCAAACTATCTGACCATTCTTGGTAAATGCCACCGCCACCTCCAAAGGTGGGATAATCATAGTCTGGATCTGGATTGTAACCAGCTGCATTATTATTTGATATGCTGCATCCTTGTACAAGTAGTTTTCCTCCTCCAACAGTTGCGATGGCACCTCCCCACCAGGCTCCATTATTGGCAAAACTTGAGTTGTATATCTCACATGTCGTAAGAGGGTCAACGTATATAGCACCACCCAAGGCTTCGCTTGTATTGAGATTGAAGGTTGAGTTTTGGACCTTCACATCAGATTCAATGGAATTTATTGCAGCACCATTGTTTGAAGAAGTATTATTGGAAAAATCGACATTAGCAACCTCAATGGTTGATCCGGAACTGTAGATACCGCCACCATCAATAGAATTCCCCCGTTTGATAATAAAGTTTTCAACTCTTGTTGTATCTGTCTGACAGTCCACTATACTTATTTGTGGTGAGGATATAGGCTGGTTGATCTTGGTTTCTTCTCTAGATTCTCCAATTAATGATATTGCTTTGTTAGAGATGACTATGCCACCTTCGTAAATACCGTTGGATACATAAACAGTATCCATTTCGTTTGCCTCATCGATCCCCTTTTGGATCGTTAGATAGGGGCTATCAGTCGTACCATCGCCTGATTCATCATCACCATTGCTAGACACATAAATGGTCTCTGCGTTTGATATGGTAAGTGCAGATGTCAGTAATGCCATTGTGAAATATTTATAATTGGTCATTTTTTCTTAGCCTTTATTTTTTCAGAATGATTGAAGATCGTAGTTGTAATGCAATCTACTCTCCATAAAATTAAGTTAACAAATGGTCTATGTAGTATAATAAAATTTGTTATAATTCTTAGACACCATGGGTCGATGGGTCATTATGAATAAACTTGTTAAAACAACTTCCAAATCTGTAGTTTAGGTTGCAATTATTATATGGAAAACACCGTCGTTGCCACCAATCGAAAAGCATTCCACGAATATCATATTCTTGAGAAATTCGAGGCTGGGATTCAACTGAAGGGTAGCGAGGTAAAAAGCATAAGGGAAGGAAAGGCAAGTCTAAAGCAGGCATATATACTCATACGGAAGGGAGAGGCATGGCTCAGAGGGGCTCACATTGCAAGTTACAGTCACACAGGTTTTGAAGGACACGAACCTGTCAGAGACAGGAAATTACTTTTACACAAGAGAGAGATCCAAAAGATCAACTCTAAGTTGGCCGAGAAAGGGTTAACGGCCGTTCCCACAAAATTGTATTTTAAGGGTGGATTCATCAAACTGGAGTTTGGCCTTGCCAAAGGAAAAAAACTATATGACAAGCGAGACACAAAAAAGAAGCGAGATGTTGAGAGAGACATCCAGAGGGCTTTGAAGGCTGAATGACATACCCATCCATCAATGAGCAGATGGACCTTATAAAGAGAGGTACGGAGGAGATCATTCCAGAGGATGAACTTGTCAAGAAACTTGAAAGGTCTCGATCAGATCATTCGCCCCTCATCGTAAAATTAGGTTGTGACCCTAGTCGGCCGGACCTACACATAGGCCACGGTGTCGTGCTCAGAAAATTAAGGCATTTCCAAGACCTCGGTCATACTGCTGTGCTTGTCATAGGTGATTTTACTGCCATGATAGGAGACCCGTCTGGTAGGAACAAGACCAGACCACAGCTTACTCTTGAAGAGGCACGGTCAAATGCGAAGAGCTATGTTGAGCAGGCTAAAGTGATACTTGATATAGATACCGTGAAAATCAAATATAATTCGGAATGGCTTAATAAGATGAACTTCAATGATGTAGTGAAACTGGCTGGCTCCTATACAGTTGCCAGGATGCTTGAGAGGGATGATTTCACAAAACGATTTCAGTCTGAGGTTCCCATATCCATACATGAGTTCCTATATCCCTTGGCCCAGGCACAGGACTCAGTAGAGTTAGAGGCTGATGTCGAGCTGGGTGGTACGGATCAAAAATTCAATCTTTTAGTTGGAAGGGATCTACAGAAATATAATGGCCAAGAGCCGCAATGCATCATCACCACACCACTATTAGAAGGAACAGATGGTGTAGAAAAAATGTCCAAATCCTATGGAAATCACATAGGCTTGCAAGACAGTCCCGAAGACATGTATGGTAAGACATTGTCTATATCTGATGAAATGATATTGAAATGGTTGACGCTCGCAGCTGACTCAGATCCTTCGACCATTGAATCTGCAGAGGAACGACTTGATGATCGAGAGGTGAACCCTATGGAAATAAAGCGTGAACTTGCTCGCAAGGTGGTATCGTTATACCACGATGATGCAGCCGCAGGAAAGGCAGAGAAGCACTTTAATGAGGTCGTCGTTGGTAAAGGTGTCCCCGATGATATACCCAGTTATTCTCTAGATAAAGATGACCTCATTGTAAATATTATATTTGAGTCAGGAATTCTCAAGAGTAAAGGAGAGGCCAGGCGGATGATCAAGCAGGGCGCGGTCAAACTGGACAATGAGCGGATCGACGACATACAGGCCATCATCTCACCCAAGGCCGAACAGGTCATAAAAGTAGGGAAGCGACGGTTTTTGAAGGTCACTGGATGAAAAAGATCCTTCTTGGGCTGGTCTGTGCAGCAGCCCTAAATCATATGTCATGCACAAATCTTGCACCTCGTTCTCCAAGCCTAGTGGTCATGTTAGTTGTCGATCAGATGCGTCCCGACCTTTTGACAAGGTTTGATCATCTCTACGAAGGAGGCTTTCGCTGGCTAATTGACCATGGAATATCATTTAACGATGCACACCATGAGCATAGTTATACAGTTACGGGGCCAGGTCACGCCGCCATTGCATTTGGCCAACATCCAGGTAAGATAGGCTTGATCGGTAATAGCTATTATGATCGAATAAAGAAAAAAAATGTTAATTGTGTGGAAGATCCATACGCTAAGGTCATTGGTGCGACCCAAGGTAAGGCACGTTCTATGCGACAGTATGATACAAAGGGTCTTGGTGACTGGATAAAAGAGAAGAACCCAGACTCTAAGGTCATTTCATTGGGAGGTAAGGACAGGACAGCATGTATCTTAGGCGGTAAAGATCCTGATCTGGCCATATACTATAATAAAAAAGGGAAATTCATCTCCTCTGATTATTATGTAGATGAATTGCCATTTTGGCTCTCAGATTTCAATGAAAAACTGGACATTGGATCGTATAAAGATTCCTTGTGGGAGAGGTCATTGCCCGAGAAGGTATACCTCGATCATGCAAGAATAGATCACTACGAGGGCGAGGTTGATGACTATGACAATTCTGTATACTCACCTGTCTTTCCAATAGGAGTGAATCCCCAAACTGACCCATCATCAGTGTTCATGGACAGACCCTGGCTCGAACGTGAAATAATAAAGATCGCCAAGATGGCCATAGATAATGAATCATTGGGCAGGCAAGGTGCCCCAGATCTCCTAGCGATTGGTTTCTCAGCGATGGATGGTATGGCACATAACTATGGACCCTTCTCGCAAGAGATCATGGACGCATACATAAAACTTGACCGATACCTGGGTGATCTCATTGAGCATATCAATGATGGAGTGGGTCTTGAGAATGTGGTCTTTGTCCTTACTGCTGACCATGGTGGTCTTCCACTTCCTGAGTACGTAGTTGAAAATGGTGGCAAGGGAGGGAGAATAAACCCCAAGCACATAGCAGAGGCATTGACCTGGGTCGATGAGGAGTGTGAGGAGGTTTTTGGAAAAAAATTATACCACCGTGATGGCGGTAATTATTTTCTGGACATGGCCAGAATAAAAAAAGCAAATATCAGACCAGAACAGATCTATGAGATCATCGATGGATACTTGACCAAGGTAGATGGAATAGAAAGGATGGCGATCAAGCAAGATATCCTAAATGGAAGAGATACCAGTAATATTAATCAACGCATAAAGAACATGCTGCATTCAGAAAATACACCTGACATATTTCCCATAGTTGCATATGGATACATATCTAGTTATCCCCACGGAACTACTCATGGCTCACCATATGACTATGATACCAATGTGCCTGTCATCGTTGCTCGTGAAGAGTTTAAAGGAAGAGAGAATCCTAGCAGAATAGCAACAGTTGACATCGCGCCCACGATAGCAAAATATCTTGGAATAGATATACCCGATTATTGTGATGGGAAGGAGTTTGAGCTATAATATGCTTGTACTTGAAGGACTGACAAAGAAATATGAAGGTGTCCATGCTGTGGACAACGTCTCATTCAAGGTCGAAAAGGGTGATGTCTATGGATTTCTAGGACCGAATGGTGCAGGCAAGACAACGACCATAAGAATGATCATGGGGATTATATATCCAGATACGGGGTCGATCAATTTGAATGGGGAGAATATCAATGCTCTAGGGCGCTACAACCTTGGATACTTGCCAGAAGATAGAGGCCTATATCAAAAACAGAGACTTGAAGAGATACTCAATTACTTTGGACTATTACGAGGTCTTGAACGATCAGATGCGAAAAATAGATCCTCCATGTGGCTGGAGCGTTTTGGTCTTGGAGATCAAGGTAGCAGGAAAGTAGAAGAACTATCAAAGGGGAACCAACAGAAGATACAGTTCATACTCTCTCTCCTCCATGATCCGGACCTTATTATTCTCGATGAGCCCTTTACTGGTCTAGATCCACTGAATCAACTATTATTGAAAGAGATCATACAGGAAAAGCAGGATGAGGGCAAGACGATCATCTTTTCAACGCATCAGATGGAGCAGGTCGAGAGATTATGTAATAATATTTGCCTTATTGATAAGGGTAGTGTAATTGTTGAAGGATCACTGGAAGACATTCGAAAAAAACACTCCAGTGACGCAGTCGAGGTTCGTTTCTCTGGGGAAATTGATGAGCAGAAAGCATCAAGCTATTTCAATGAATTAGAGATCACGGACGATACCCTCTCTGGTGTGTTAAGCAAGGATCCAAATGAGTTTCTGGGATGGGTCAATGCCAGCGTGGATGTGCTGTCCTTTCAATTGAAGGTACCAACCCTAGAACAGATCTTTCTAGAGGAGGTAGGAAAGAAGAAATGAACCAGGTCTGGAAGATCATGAGATGGGAGTTCATCAATCGTGTAAAGACGAAATTGTTTTTGATAACGACATTTGCATTGCCCTTTTTCATGGGCGCATTGATGTACCTACCGACGATCTTGATGGATCTAGAACCGGAGGAGGAGTCAAAAATAGGATTGGTCTATGACAGTGAAATAAAACCTCTTGTAGATCGATTTCAGGAACGTTGTGATATTGCATTTGTAACCCAAGATGGGAGTCCTCAATTCTTATTTGTTGATCTGGATTCTGAGAAGGAGGCACTGGATAGTGTCCTCAGTAAACAGATTGATGGATATATGGTAATACCTAGCACGGTTATCGATACCGGTCAGGTCAGATACTTTAGTCAGTCACTTAGCAATATCAAGATCTACACAAGTCTAAGAAGGACTCTAAATCAACTGGTTATAGAGCAACGAATGCTCGATCAAGACATTGATATCTCTCTTGTAGGTCAATTGAGTAGAAAAATTGAATTTGAAACATATGAGATAGATGAACTTGGTCAGACATCCGAGGGTGACGAACTCTCAAGTTTTCTTGTTCCATATTTATTTCTAATGATATTGTTCATGACAGTTTTTATGAGTGGACAGCTGCTATTGCGCTCTGTCATGGAAGAAAGAACGAGCAGGACCATTGAGATTTTACTCTCGAGCGTTACACCAGATGAAATAATGAAAGGTAAGATCCTAGGGTTGGGTGCCCTTGGGATGGTGCAAATGGTGTTTTATCTAATAGTTGGCCTGTCCCTAACGCACTATAAGGGTTGGGCATCCATAGAACTTTCACAGATTCCTTCCTTCCTTATATTCTTCATAACAGGCTATCTTTTTTATGCTGCCATTTTTGCTGCAATGGGTACGTTCTTCACTTCAGAGCAGGAAGCACAACAATCTTCCGGCATAATTAGTCTCGTGGCGGTATTACCTATGGTCTTTGCCTCATATTTCATCACTAACCCTGGTTCAACCTTTACTATCGCAATAACATACGTTCCACCCCTGACACCTTTTATGATGATAATACGTTTGGGTACAGGCACCGTTGAACTAAATGAGATCATTTATACAACTATCTTGATGGTACTCTCGTGCTGGTTTATGTTGAAATTATCTGGAAAGATATTTCGTACCGCAATTTTACTATATGGTAAAAAAATAACTCTAAAGGAAATTTTTAAATGGGTTCGTGCATAGTGGAAATTTATTTAAATTGTAATAAATGACAGCTTTAGTTACCTATTTCCTCACAGCACTGATCGTATCATTCCTGTGCTCTCTTCTTGAATCTGTTTTGCTTAGCCTTTCAATTGCACATGTGTCTGTCATGGAGAAGGAAGGTGGAGCATCAGGAAAGTTGATTGCTGAACTGAAGGGAAATATCAACAAACCTCTCGCGGCAATTCTAACAGTGAATACGATTGCCAATACTATTGGCGCTGCAGGAGTGGGTGCTCAAACCCTTATGATATTTGGGAGCGAGTGGGTTGCCATTGCATCTGCAATACTTACGTTGTGTATCTTGATCTTCTCTGAGATCATTCCAAAGACCATCGGAGCCATCTATAGTAAATCCTTAGCATCTTTTTCAGCCTACACCATTCGAATGCTTATGGTGATCGCATGGCCATTCGTTGTCTTATCTGAGGCTATGTCGACATTCATTCATAAAGGTGAAAATGGTGGCGAATCCAAGGCATCCCGAGAAGAACTTCTGGCCATGGCCGAGATAAGTGAGGATGAGGGATCCATTGATGAACAAGAGGGTGACATAATTGAAAATTTAATGAAACTTGATGATATGCCAGTTGAAGACATAATGACACCAAGGTCGGTTATATTCGCATTGAATAAAAAGGATACAGTTGGTACGGTCATTGAAAAGCATTCTCCCATTGCTTTCTCTCGTATACCCGTCTATGGCGACGACCTGGACAATATAGTTGGTATCGTCAATCGATATGATCTTGTTAACAAGCAGGCTGAAGATCAATTCCACATAATTATGCAGGATCTTATGAAATCAATTGAATCTGTTTTGGAAAAAGCATCAGTCTCTGATGTACTTGATCTTTTTGTAAAGCGTCGACAGCAAATGTTTTTGGTAAAGGATGAGTTTGGAACAACAACAGGTCTAATAACGCTAGAGGATGCCATTGAGACCTTACTCGGAGTTGAGATCGTTGATGAGCATGATCATGTGGTCGACATGCGAAAACTCGCAACTGCAAAGATGATGGAAAAGGACAACTAAAAGAAATCGGTCTTAATTCGTTGAGTTTAGAAAATTTGATTGATAAATTCGCCGGCTTATTTCTTAGGAGAATTAAATAGCGATGGCAAAAAAACAAAAAAGTTTCGCAGATAAGGCCGCTGGTAGTGCAAGTGGTGATTCAGTATATGTAAAGTATGTAAAAAGTGTACAGTCTGAAGATACAGGTCGCTGGAGATTTAACGAACAGATGGTTCGTATGAATAAAGGTGAGCAACTTGATGCTGCTCTTAAAAGAATGGATGAGGCAGCCAATCTTGTTGACATTGATCTTAGTGAGTTTGTTAGTACAACAGATACTGACACGGAGGCAGGCCAAGAACAAGGATCAACATCAACAGATGCTTCAGCCTCTGAAGAGACAGTCGATGCAGCAGTAGAAGTGGAAAAAGAGACTGTGGATTCAGATAATAATGAACCATCAGTTGATTCTGGTTCAGATGATGAAGACTCAGACAGTTCAGAAGAAGAATAGTACCGTACTGTTAAAGAATTATGGAGAGGTGGCCGAGTGGCTGAAGGCGCACGCTTGGAAAGCGTGTTTGCGTTAATAGCGTAACGTGGGTTCGAATCCCACTCTCTCCGCATCAATCTATTGACGAGAAAAGCC
>Ga0066826_10000949_pt1 | contig 14802 bp, 7 predicted proteins | sample ETNtaG_12_FD_65496 | JGI IMG/M metagenome (GOLD analysis project Ga0066826, IMG submission 65496) | Marine microbial and viral communities from oxygen minimum zone, Eastern Pacific Ocean - ETNP201306SV49 | ecosystem: Environmental > Aquatic > Marine > Oceanic | place: Pacific Ocean: Eastern... | reverse complement strand
TGCGGGCTCCAATTATACAGGAATGATTGCTACAGGGTCTGCTGATATCGTGATGAATGATTGGAGCTATGACCTGTGCAACGTTGGGCTCCGGCTCAATAGGTGAGACCCGCCGATCTGGGTTCAAATCCCAGTGCTCCCACCACCTAACTTTTAGCTTCTAAAATTGGTGTTTTTGAATTCGAATTAACAAAAATTGAGAATAATTATTCTAATTCAATCCATATTCTTTGAAATCTATACATTGCAGATAATGTGCAGATTATTGCAAATGCATAACACATTAGTTCCATGTAATTTTGTTCTTGATCAAAATAGTGTATAATTGGTACTAAAATTAGAACTATCAATCTATCAGCTCTACCCAATAATCCTGCATATTCTCTTCCAGCTCCAACAGCCTGGGCTTGTGTACCCATGTATGATAGCATTAGTACTCCTATAATTGCTGCAAAACCAATTTCAACATCTACAACAGCACCAAATGCAATGCCTCCAATGATTAGAATGTCAGCTACTCTATCAAGTGTATGATCTACTAAATCACCTCGTTTACTTGATAAATTACGCTTTCTAGCAACAATTCCATCTAATGCATCTAAAACCGCAGTGAGAAACACCATTCCCGAACCAATAAGAAGCCATTCTTTATTTGCTAAAGTTTCTTCGACTATGTAAAATGAATATCCTGCAGTTATAGCCGTGATCAGAGAAAGAAAGCTAATACCCATAGGATTTAAGGGTATTTTTTCAGCGATAGGATCTAGAATTTTTGCTCCAAAATCTCTGTAATCATCAGCTACCATTTTAATACCAATCCAGTATCCTCTCTGAATAATCTATTTCTTCTTCTACTTTAATGTTGTCGTTAATATATTTATTTACTATTTCTACAGTTTCTTTAAGAGTTTTATTGCCATTATCAATTTGAATTATATTATCTTTACCTACATATTTTAATGATTCTGAAAAGATAATTCCTATTGCCTCAGCCTCCATATTTTCCCTTATTTTCTCCTTGGTATAATTTCTATTTTCTAAACGCTTTTCTAAAATTAAAGGATCACATCGCAATACAATTATTTTTTCTACCTTGTATAGTTTATGTGCAAAATTACCCTCAAATATGTTACAATTGTTATTTTCAAGAAGTGAATCCAATTTTTTAATATCTACTACCCACTCACCACTTTCAGTTTTACCTGCAGATGCTTTTTCGTAATATTCAGAAAGTGATATTACTTTTTCATCCAATAATTTTGATAGTGAAGTTTTGCCCGTCCCTGGAGTCCCCGTCAGGGCATAATTTACCATTAAGATTGCATTTCCTTCTCAGCCGCTGCTTTAGCTTCCTTCTTAGCTTTAGCTTTGGCCCTTTTTACTCTTTCTTTAGCCGTAAATGAAGTTGCAGATTCCATAAATCTATTATATGCTTGATGAGATGATTGTAAATCTTCTGGGCTTGCTTCGGGGTCATTCTCAGTATCTACCTTAATTTCAGTTATAGAAACAAGTTCAACGTTTATTTTTAGAGCTTTAAAAGATGCTGAAAATATATTACCATCTTCATTTACATCTCCAAACTCTTCTTCCATTATTGATTTTAATCCGCCATTCTCTAATGTTTTTCCATGCCCACGTTTAACTTCGAAGCTATTCATATAATAATCATTCTAAAACTATGTATTTGTATTTTGGGGCTATAATTTGAGGTCGCCTTTACCAAATTGTTTCATCATTTTTTGTTGCATCCGTCTATCACCACCAATTTTCGACATCATTTTTCTACTTTGATTATACTGTTTCAGTAATTCTCTAATTAATTGAGGATCCGAACCTGAACCTTTTGCTATCCTATTAATTCTTGAACGTTTAATTAATTTTGGATTCTCAAGTTCTTCTTGAGTCATTGAGTTCATCAAAACTTTAAACTTTTCTAAGCGAGTTTGTGTTTCTTCTATTTGCCCTTTTTTCATCATTGAAGACATCCCAGGTACCATTTCCATAACTTTTCCTAATGGTCCCATTTTTGTTAATGCCTCCATTTGTTCTTGCATATCTGTTAAGGTGAATTTACCTGAAAGCATTTTCTTTGCTGTGACCTCAGCAGTACTAGCATCAATTACTTCCTCTGCTCTTTCGAGTAATGTTTGCAAATCTCCCATTCCCAAAAGTCTGGAAATAAAACGATCTGGATCTAAAGTTTCAAGACTGTCTAAACTTTCACCAGTCCCTACGAAAATAATAGGTGCATTTGTTGCAGATACTGCTGATAGAGCACCACCACCTTTAGCAGAACCGTCTAATTTTGTTAGAATTACTCCTGAAACCCCTACCGCCTCATGGAAAGCTTCTGCTTGTGGGCCTGCCTGCTGTCCTACAGTTGCATCCATGACAAGGAAAATTTCATCGGGTTTGACAACTTTAGAGATAGATTCCATTTCTAAAATTAAATCATCGTCTAATGCATGTCTACCTGCAGTGTCAACTATGACAATATCTAAATCCTCAAATTCTTTTAACCCTTCTGTTACCACTTTGACAGCATCTTTATTATCTGAACTTCCAAAAACAGGGACTTGGATTTGTTCTCCAATTTGGGACAATTGGTCATAAGCTGCTGGACGATGAACATCTGCAGCAACCAAACCTAAACTCAAACCTTTTTTCTTCAAATATTTCGCTAACTTACCAGTAGTTGTCGTTTTTCCTTGACCGTATAGACCAACTAGCATTATTTTTTGTTTTTCCAATTTTAGGGCCTTAGGCTCTCCTAAAGCACTGACAAGTTCTTGGTGAACAATTCTTACAACGTGTTCTCTTCCAGTCATGCCTGGAGGTGCCTTTTCATCAAGAGCTCTTGTTTCAATTCTCTTGCTCAAATCTAAGGCTAATCTTACATTAACATCTGATTGAAGTAAAGCTCTCTGGATATCTCTTACTAATTCTTTGATAAGTTCTGGAGAAATGTGACTAGCACCAGCAATTTTTCTGAGGGTTTCCCTCAAAGCATCTCCCAATTTTTCCAGAACCATGTATAATCTTCATCCATTGACTAATTTAAAATTATTTGTATCGTTTAATACCAGATTATTTTATTAAGAGATAGTAATTGAGGTAGTTTATGAAGAGATTACTCCTCCTGAGTTTAATTGTTTGTGCAATTGCCTTTGGTAGCAGTAATGCCTCTGCAGGGTCTAATGGAGATGCGCCTCAAAATGGTCAAAATTGGATTATTAATCAAGATACACATGTTTGGGATGAAGTAGTTTCCGTCAAGGATATTATAGTTAATTATGGTAAAACTCTGAAACTTGAAAATGTTTCCTTATCATCAAAAGGTTTCATTGAGATTAGGGGTGAAACCAGATGGATAAATTCTACAGTATATCATGAGCAAGATGCCGATGGAGATAATATATCATTATACAGTACACTTACGATTATTAATTCTGACCTAACATTGAATACCATAAAAAAAAATAGTGAATTAACAGCAAATTGCCTTGATTTACGCTCTGGTTCTAATCTCATAATAACTGATTATGATATGAATCCAGAAACAACAGATGATCAATCAAATATCAAATCCGATGTCTCAGGTAAAGGAAATTATACTGAAAAATTGGATTACACTGTGCAATTAGGTAGGATCGTAGGAGGGACAGGAGTTCCTAATACGAAGGTTACGATTGAAAATTCAAATTTTGAATATATTAAAGCAATAAGATTTACTGGTACTGGGTCATACATTCGTAATTCTAGTTTTGATTTAGTGAGTAGAATAAATGTAAACGTAGATGGATTTATTTTTACCAATAACACATTTAGTAATGGATTCTATGGTTCTGATTTATTCTTGACTGATGTTGATAATGCCTTGATTCAAGATAATATTTTTGCTAATGGTTCTCACGGCGTACAAATCAGATATGGAAATTATAACACAATTAGAGATAACATTTTTAGAGATTATGATTACAAAAATGAGGGGCAGGGAGGTGCCCTTATACTTTATGAAGGTAGCAATAATACCGTGTCGAATAATTTGTTTGATAATATAACAATTCATGCTATGTCACTAAAGTCCACAGAAGATACTGTAATTAGTCATAATGAATTTAATGATACAGGAATCTATTGGCATAATATAATGGATCATTCTGGGCAACGAAATAAGTACAATGACAATACTTTCAATAAATGCGGCTCTAAACAAAATTACTGGGGCCATACTTGCATAATGATTGTCTTTAACTGGGACAAAGAAGATGATCATTTTGGTGGTGCACACATTTTTGAAAATAATACTTTCTTTGATTTCAAAATTGGAATTAATATAGAATCTTGGCAGAACAACAACACAGTCAAAAACAATTATTTTGATAGAGGATGGAATGCAATTGGTCTTTGGGGTTGGCCACAAGGTGGTATAGCACCTTCTGGAAATTATATAATTAATAATACAATTAATAATACAGATTATCCTATAGCTTTTGATTTTGAAGAATATAATCATCCAGGAACAGATAATCATATAATTTCAAATTATATAACAAACACAGAAGGTAAGGGTATCTCCATATGGGGATTTTATCAAAATTTCACAGTTGAAAACAATTATATTGATAATGCTTCTCTTGGTATTTGGATATTTGATAATAATTTTGGAGATATCTCTAATGGGCTTGTTATCAATAATACTCTCAAGAATATAAAATATAATGGGATCTCAGCATATACTCAAATGGGTACTACATTCACAATAGATAAGATACGTGTAGAAAATAATTTTGTCCACTCTTTAGGTGGTGCGGGTATAATGTTCAGAGATGTTGATGAGGGTTATATTGCAAATAACACAGTTCAAACAAACATGAGTCATGAATCACAATTATCAGGAATATATGCTTATTATATCCCGAAAACTACAATCAAAAACAATACCTTGAACTCTGCTGTAGGCATTGAAGTTGGAGGTTTTGAAGATAGTACGTTCCCTATACTTATTGAGGATAATACATTATACGTTAATGATTATGGTATTCTCAGTAATAGAACTTATAGCAAAATAATCAATAATAATGTAACTGGATTGTGTACACACGATAGATGCGATGTTCTTTACTTACAAAAAGTTGCTGCAGTAGGTGTGTTTTCACAGGAGGGTGAAGTAGAAGTTATTGGTAATAAAATTACTAATTTTAAAGAATCTATAATTATAGTTCTTGCTGATTTTAACTTAGATGATAATATTATAAATTTTTCGGAAATTGCTATAACTGCAAATAATAGTGAGGGAGCGATCTCAAATAATATTATGAGTAATACTAGTAAAACCATAAGTTCTTACAAATCTGATATTAATATTTGGAGTAATACAATTAATGATTTTGAAAAAGCTGTTTATTTGTTTAATAGCACTATAACCTTAGATAATAATTTTTTCTCAGAAGGTGACTTTTGTTTAGATGCAATTGATAGCGATTTTACCATGCAAGGCAATGATTTAGACTGCCGAGAAATGGATTATCTAGTTCGCTATAATTTAAGAATTAATATAGCTGATGAGCAAGGAACTGGGTCAAGAGAACATAATTTTGAGATTAAGAATTCCTTTGGCGATGAAATCGTAGATTCACAAACAGATCGTTACGGTTTTTCTAATTATTATATGATTGATGTAACTCGCAAAGCTGCGGATGAAGATGAAATCAATTATAATCCTATGAAAATAATTTTTTATAACAATGATATAAAAGTGGAGATATTCAAAGATCTTTTATACAATCATACACTCTTAGCATTATTAGATACAACCTCTCCACAATCTGAGATAATCTCTGGAGATGACTTGATAAAAACGGATTTAATTGAATTGGAAATAGTACTCTTGAATCATAATGATGACTTTAAGGAATATGTTGTTGAGTATATAGTAAATGAAGAATTTGCTGAATGGGAAGTCTATGGACAATTTAATGAATCTATTGTAATATTCCAAGGGGAAGATGGGAAAGAATATCGTTTTAGGTCTTTAGCTAGAGATATTTATGGTAATACCGAAATTAAAAATAATTATGAATATCAGGTTAAAATTGATACTTCTATTCCAGAAACAGAACTTTTGAATTTCGAAGAAGATTATTATTATATTGGTAATTCACAGATTGAATTAGCCTGGCATAATGATGCAGATGATATTGCTTACAATATTTTGAAAATTGAATACTGTAATTTTACAGATATAAATAAGAATCCAAACTCAGTTACCTGGATAGAATTAGATTCTATAAATATATATGGTGAAAAAGAGTATCTTTATGAATTTGATGATATAGGTCATTACGGATTCACTATAGTAGCAATAGACTACGCAGGAAATATAGAAACTAAAGATGGATATGATATCATTATGAATTATGCTTCGAAAGTAGATACAATTTCATTCTCAGAAGTTGATTCTAAATGGGGATACAACAATTTAGATATATTTATTGAAACAAGCGATCTTAATCTTGATTATGAATTATATATTGCAATTCAGAGCATTGTAGAGGGAAATAATTTGCTAACGTGGTACAGACTACCACATGATATTTCTGATAGTCAGCTTGAACTTCGTGATTTACAAGATACTACTCGGTATTACATATATGCCAAAAGCCGAGACCTCGCAGGTAATATAGAAAATCCACTTGAGACATTAGAATACTTTAGTTCAAACGGGCAGTATGATCAAAGTTTTGAATTAAAATACATCCCAGTTACAAATGAAGTTCATAGCTTTAATGTGACTATAGATAATGACCTTGATGGAACTTATGAAAAAGAATTAGTCCGTGGTTTTAATGATAAAAAATTATTAGTTGATGAATATTATTTAGATATAGCAAATAAAACCATAAGATTTGGAGGGACCTCTAATGGTGGGTTTATTCCTACAGAAGATATAAATAATATCCAAAATATAAAAATAGAATATTCAGGTGTACACCTTATTTTTGAGATATATACTGAGAATCCATTAAAAGCAACTGATGTTTCTATATCTCATACTAATTCTACAGAACTGATTTTAGGATTTATTATACCAGAAGATTCAACAATTTGTAAAATACAAATGGTTGCAGACGAATTACCAGATACTGATGGAGGGTGGTTTACACAAGATATTCTTAGTGTGCAAACAGGTACTCCTTGCAACCAAGGATACTATGAATGGCACCATAGAAATCCTAGCCCAGATAGAGAATATTTTTACAGGATTACAATAGAGGATGAATTTGGTCACGAAAGTGCCTCCAATAATGAATCAGTGAGAATGGAAGATGTTGTAAAATTATATAGTAACACCGAGGGAGGTGCTAATAATCAATATGGTATGAAAGAAATATTACCTGCAACAATTGGTGTGAGTTTATTATTTTTATTATTTGGTGGAGTTTTACTTTACAGGTCTAGAACCAACGAAGAATTAGACGAAAACGTATCTGTAATTGAATCTAAACCAGTTGCTAAATACAAGGTAGAAGAATTATATCTAATATACAAAGATGGGAGACTTCTTAGAAATGTTAGTGCTGTTGAAGTAAAAACAGATACAGATATAATGAGTGGGATGTTGACTGCAATTAACGATTTCGTGCAAGATTCTTTTCAAACTGAAGGAGACTTAGGTTCGATAGATTACGGAAATAATAAAATTATACTTCAAAGAGGCGAACACTCTTATCTTGCTGCTGTAATTTATGGAGAAATAGATAATATGTTTAAAGGAAAATTGATTAATGCTGTAAGAACTGTAGAAACAATTAACCCAAATATTGCAAACTGGGATGGTGATAGTGCTAGTGTTAAACAAGTAAAACCTTACCTTGATCCAATTATCAATGAAACAATCACTTCTACTAGAGAGATGGTTGATAATTATTTCACAGAAAAAGAAATAGTAATTACAACAACTTATGAAAAATTCGGCACAAATGTTGATTTAAATATTCATATCAGTAATTACTCCTCTGAAACAATAAGCGGCTGTAAAATTAGTCCAGAGTTTAATAGTAATATACTAAATCTGACTGGCATTGAACCCGATATATTCTATTCCTTTTCTGATAACTCCTTTATTGTGGGTGATCTTTCTTCCTATAATGAAATACAGTTTAAACTAAGAATGCAAGTCAAAACTGCGGGAGCAACCGTAGTAGAGATTAAAATGAAATATGAACAAAAAGGTAGAGAAGGATTAACCAGTTCGAGAGTTGAACTAACTTAGACAATAAGTTAATCTCTGTTTTTCAGACCCTTTATTATCTCTCTTAGTGAATGAAACATGACCTATTTCTTTAAGACTTTTTACGTGTGTTCCAGCACATGGACAAACGTCTATGTCTCCAATAGTTATCACTCTTAAACGGGTAACACTTTTCGGTAACATTTTCCATAAACCGCTGGACATACTAGAGCGTATATCTGAGTTATTTTCAAGATTTGAACGTTCTTCTTCAGATATCGTAACATCTAAATCCTTAGAAATATAGTCATTAACTAAATCCTCAATTTCATTCAACTGAGTTTGACTGACTTTTAGTGGTTTAAAATCAATACGAGATTTATCTTTGCCTATCTGATTACCAACTGTATCTGCCTCATATATTTCATTAACTACTGCAGAAACTAAATGTTGTGATGTGTGCATTTTCATATGGGAATACCGCCTAGACCAATCAATTTCACCTGTTACAGTATCACCTATTTCAGGTATATCTCCGTCTATAATATGCCGAATTCTATTCTTTTTCCTAACATCTGTAACATTACTTTCTCCTTCTTCCCAATTCAAAGTTCCAAAATCCGATGGCTGCCCCCCTCCGAGAGGATAAAAGGCTGTTTTATCCAATTCAACAATACCTGGAAAAGTAGCCTCGACCTTTGCTTCAAACTTTTTCATATAAGTTCCCTCATGTGAATTCATATGGTATTGTTCTGTCATCAAAACTGATTAGTGAAACTATATTAAAGTACTAGCTTCTATTTGTTATTATGATGTTTGAAAACAAGGTCGTGGCAATCGCCGTGACACTACTATTGCTCAGTAGCACTTCTTCCGTCTTCGGAGAATCATCAAATACATACTATGTTGAAGGTAGTGGAAGCGAGGAAAAAACAATTTCTTTGGATGGAGAAAATGAAGATAGCACCGTTTCTATTAAGTTCCCTGCTACTGAAGTTTTAGAGGCTAGTATAGGAGTTTCTGGTATGGCTGATAGTAATGGGAATTATCCAGAAGGTCTTTCAGTAGGAGTTAAAAGTTATGAATGGAAATATGATGGAACAGGTTATGGGGCTTTAGGCCACCAAGAAAAGTTTTCTACTAATGCAAAGGGTGCTTCTGCAAGATTTGCTGAAGAAGGAGAAGAAGAAGTTAGTCTATATCTCCCTACAAATGCTACAGTTACAGATGCTAGTGTAGATATTACAGGATTACCCTACGGTTCAGGAGATTTAACGGATTATAGTAAAAGTTCAATTGATACTAATGGAGGTTCGACATCTAGTGTCCCTGCTATATCTATGTATAACGACGATTATTATGTTGCGTGGGTTGATGATGGGGATTTAGAGCAAAGAGATACATCAATATATTCAATTAAATTTAGAGGTTACATAGATGGGAGTTGGGAAGATATAGTACTTATTGCATCTAATGATGGAGAAACAAGTGCTTTTTTGAGTGACCCTGTTATTAAAGCACAAGACGATCTTGCAATAGTAACATGGCTTTCTGATATTGGAGGGGAAGTTATCGAAGCTTCTTATAGTACTAACCAGGGGCAATCCTGGTCAACTGGTGAACAAATAGAGCCAGGTAGTACACACTATATCATTTATGACTATGATGGGGCTGTAGGTAGTGACGGTACCATGCATGTTGTTTGGTCATCCCTCAAAACGGATGATATTGAGGAGGAGTATCACATATATTATCAAAAATCTGAAGATTTAGGTCAAACTTGGGATGATGAGATATTACTCTCAGAATCAGATAGTAGTAGTAGTATAGGTGCACAAATATCGGTTACAGGTAATAATGTAAACATTGTGTGGGAGCAATATTATGAATCTCAGTCATACTATGCTGCAGAATATGTTAAGTCTTCAGATGGTGGAGAAACATTTAGTTCTCCAAATACAATAAGTTCCTCTAATACTGTTGCCGAGACTACAATAACTTCTGAAGGGACTACTGTTGTTATTGGTTGGATGGAGAGCACAAGTGAAGGTTACGCTATCAAAGCTAAAAGTTCATCAAATTCAGGAACCAGTTTCAGTTCAGAACAAGTTATACAGGGTGCTGACGGTTCAAGTTTGGCATTTTTAGAATCAGATAATGATGGAAGTAGTAACTACTACATGACTTGGAGAGATATTGACAATATAGACTCTCCTAGTAAAATAATGTCTGCCCGTAGTGCTAATTCAGGTAGTTCATGGAATACCCCAATAAATGTTGATGGAATAGATAGTGGGGATAGGAATGAGTTTAGAGCTTCACCTACGGTTCAAGCAAATGATGATAGAGTCCTAGTGGTATGGTCTGATGAATATGACGGCAGTGGTGCCTCAAATGACCAAGATATCGTTTATTCAGTAAGTAGTAATGAGGGGTCTACTTGGTCTGATATAGATGATGTTTCGGAACATTATTATGAAGCTGATTCTGGAAGCCCAAGTATCGACTATTCTGGAGATTATCTGTACCTTGTTTATCTTGATGATGGTGATTATGACCAAGAGGGAGATACTAATGGATGTGATCAATCGAACAGAGATGGAGATGTATATTTTACAAGATCTGATAATGGTGGAGAATCCTGGGAAGAACTTAGTGTTTTGTCAAATTTTGACGAAGATTACGCAACTGATTTAGATTATACTTCAACAACTTTACAGTATAGAGCTGATGTTTCTGGAACTGGTAATGATGTTCATGTCGCTTGGACAGATTACAATGGTTATGATGGAATTTCATCAATATATTATACAAAATCATCGAATAATGGTAAGGATTGGTCAGAACCTGAAAAAATAGACAGTGGTAATACAGGCGTAAAATATGGTCTGACTATTACTTCTAATGGGGATAATGTTGTTGCTGCTTGGACTAATACATATAATTACGATATTTATACAGCAAGTTCTTCAGATGGGGGAAGTAATTGGGACGATGCAATTCTTGTCAGTGGAGATACAAGCGGCTTAAATTACATGCCTGAAATAGTTTATAATAGTGGAAAATTTCATTTAGTATGGAGTGATTCTACATATGGAGAATCATTATATTACACATATAGTACTACTGGAGATTCTTGGGCAGATTTAGTTTATCTTAATGAAGGCGCTACTCAATCTTATTCCTACTCGCCAGTAATAAGTGCAGAAGGTGAAAATGTATTTGTTGCATGGACTGATAATGGCGATTATGATGGAGATGGAACTAGTGATTATGATGTAGTTTGGGCCGTTTCCAATGATAATGGTGAAACATGGAATGATGTAACTGTTGCAATTGATACAGATACAAGTTCAACATACCTTCTTCCAAGTCTTGCTAGTGGTTCTGGATTCACATATTTATCCTATCAATATTATTCTGGTGGCTCCTATGATTATTATTTTGCATTTACACAGGATGAGGGTGGTTCCTGGTCTGAACAATATGAACTTACAAATTACAATGATGATACGTTAGTGGCTAAATACCACCGAATGGATATGATAATGGGAGATAAAACATACTTTGCATTTACTGAGGAAACTGATATTTCAGGAGGAGATGAAGTTGATACAAATATTTATGTTAGAAGTACATTAAGTGATGATTACCCTGAAGATCCGTATATCAAACTGAGTAACAATAAAAACTGGGAATGGGCCGGTGAATTAAATGCAGATAATTCTCCACAGAATTGGGGGGATTCTGGTGGATCTACAACATTCAAAAATGCTCTGAATAATGCACTTGAAGAGGCTATTGATAATGATGAAACCATAGTCGATGAGTATGGCGTGGAGATGACTGAAATAATAATGACTGTTGGCAGTTCCTCTAAAGGCACTGTAGGTTTTAATGAGCTGACTATTGAATATGATACGACGCTTTTCATACAAAATGAAGGACTAGTAAATGCTCTAAATGCTGTTATTGAAAATACTGATGACACAGAAGCTGAAATCACAGTTAAACTAAATTCTGAGACACCGGGAAGAGTCAAACTATCTGATTTAAATGTTTTGACGACTGATGCTGATTTATCAATAGATGATTTGACCTTTTCAGGTGATTTAATTGAAGGTAGTGACGTAATTATTTCTGCAATAATTTCTAATGATGGCGAGGGCGATGCAAGAGTTACAGTGGAATTTAGCTCTGGCGATGAATTAATTGCCACTGTGAATGTAGATGGTGTAACTGGCGGAGAAACTAAAAGCGTTTCAACTACATGGAGAGATATACCTGCAGGAAGTCATAGTATTACTGCTGAAATTGTTAATTCAGTTCCATCAGATAGCAGCCAAGGTGCTGAGGACAGTGTTTCTCAGTCTATATCTGTATCCTCTGCATCGCCTGAAATTGATTATGAAATGGAATTCGGCGATATGCTTGTAGAAGGATTAGAAAATTCATGGACTTTAGAAATAAGCAATGATGGGGAAAAATATGGTGAAATTACTACTACGCTATATTGGGATGATGTTGAAGAAGAAGACAATATTATAATTAGTACACCTCAAACAAAGGTTGATGTAGATGAAACAAAAACCTTTGAGGGAAGCATAACACCTACAAGTGATGTTGACAAATTATACATATTAATAGAAGATTCAATAGATGGAATTTTGTTTGATGAAGAAGTTGCTATTGATGTTAAAAAACTACCAAAATTAGTAGTAACAGGTATAGTCTGGGAAGATGAGAATGGAAATGAATTAAGTTCAGTTAGTGATGGTTCAATTGCAACAGCAAAAATCTCTGTAATGAATCAAGGTTCTTTTGACATCACTGCAAATGCGGAAATCAGCATTACTAAATCTGGTAAGGATTTGCAAGTCAATTTCGCAGGTATTGTAGATAGTTATGGTGCTATAGATCTACCTGCAAATGAGGAAACTGTGTTAACATTCAACGGAAAACATCCTTCAGTTACATTTTTGTCTGGTGGAAATTCCGATTTTACAGGTTTTTGGACTGTAGAACTGTCAATCAGAGATTTAATGTCTAAAAATAGTGGAGAACAATTCTGGGATTCGGAGATACTTACATTCTCAGATAGTAACAATAGAATAGAAATATCAACTCCACCTAGTTTAGCAGTCACTAGCTTCACGTCTAATTCAATGAATGCTAATGAAGGCGATTTACTTACCTTAACTGTATATCTAGCTAACGAAGGAGGGGCTGCAGCTACAGGAAACATAAATTTATTGGAATCAGGAACTATTGTTTCAACAAATAATTTCACCATAGAAGGTTTTGGATCAACACAATTAGAGATACAACACACACTACCTGCTAAGTATGCTAACGATGGAGAAATAAGGCTAAAAATAATTATTGACAGAAATAGTGTGATTCCAGCTTTAGGTTCTCAGGATATACTTACTGATGACTCAGCAAGCATTGTAGTAAATGTAAAAGGTACTCTCAAAGAAAACGAAGCTAGCAAAAGTTCAGGAAATACTGCCGCCAATCCTATTGTCATTGCAGCTGCAGGGGGTGTCGCTTTGGTCGGAGCGGGTATAGGATATTTTGTTTATAGTAGAACTAAATCTGGAGCTACAGAAGCAATGGAAGATCCGTTTGGTAGAGGGGCTGCAGAACAGCCTCCGGCAATGGCTCCGCCGGTACCAGAACAACCACCAGCTGCTGCACCACCGGTACCAGAACAGCCTCCGGCAATGGCTCCGCCGGTACCAGAACAACCACCTGCCGCTGCACCGCCTGCACCAGGAGAAACCATATTGTCTGTTGCAGTACCTGCGGGTGCTCAACCAGGACAACAGATCCAAATTAAGGCACCAGATGGACGTGTAGTTGCTGTAACAATACCTGCTGGATTACAACCAGGGCAACAATTCCAAATTAAAGTCTGATAATACCCCTAATAAGCCGTTTTTCTTAAATAGACCATTTTAAGTGATGAAGCTCCTGAACAGTTAATACTGTCACCAGGATACCGTGCAAACGGTTGCGATAACTTCGGCGAATTCCTGATTTTATGATGGACCTACTCCGTTATTGCATACATATTATGGAGATGATAACAACCCAGTTTGGGCTATCATCTGACATTCGAAATCTAAGCGAAACTAGTGCAGTCAATCCGACAATTCTAGTAAATTTATAAACTCATAGTGTGCATTCGAAAGGAAAAAAACTTCGGTTGATCCTGCCGAAGGCTACTGCTATTGGAGTTCGATTAAGCCATGCGAGTCTAAGGGACTTCGGTCCCTGGCATAATGCTCAGTAACAAGTGGATAATCTGCCCTCAGGTGAGGAATAAACCCGGGAAACTGGGGCCAATACCTCATAGATGCAGGAAGCTGGAATGCTCCTGTATTCAAAGCTCCGGCGCCTGAGGATGAGTCTGCTCCCTATCAGGTTGTAGTCAGGGTCAAGACCTGACTAGCCAACGACGGGTACGGGGTGTGAGAGCACTTGCCCGGAGATGGTTTCTGAGACACGAAACCAGGCCCTACGGGGCGCAGCAGGCGCGAAAACTTCGCAATGCGGGAAAC
>Ga0066826_10000920_pt1 | contig 15005 bp, 9 predicted proteins | sample ETNtaG_12_FD_65496 | JGI IMG/M metagenome (GOLD analysis project Ga0066826, IMG submission 65496) | Marine microbial and viral communities from oxygen minimum zone, Eastern Pacific Ocean - ETNP201306SV49 | ecosystem: Environmental > Aquatic > Marine > Oceanic | place: Pacific Ocean: Eastern... | reverse complement strand
GATTACCACCGGTTTCAAATACAATAGCCTCTTTAGCGTTCCAATTACCTTCCCCCTTTAAGTAATATCGAAAGAAAGGCGACACAATATGCTTTTGGTAGTATTCCGAAGTCTTGGCCCCAAACTGAATATCACCCAACGAGGATCCGTCTCCTCGAAATGCCCATCCACCATGACGCCAAGGCCCGGATACAAATGTACTCTGATTATTTGGATTACGCTTTTCAATCTCTTGATAGATGGATACCGGACCATAAAAGTCTTCGGCATCAAACCAGCCTGCCACATTTAGAATTGGGTGTTTGATATTATCTAAATATTGTAACGCATTCTTACGTTGCCAAAACTCATCGTAGTTGGGGTGATTGATAAAGTCTTTCCATGCAGGCACTCTGCCCTTGAAGTATTTCTTGTTCAGCTCTGAGGTTGGGCCTGCGTTTAGGAAAAACTCGTAACCCCATGAGGTGCCATAGTCGAATGGTTCTGGTTTCTTTGCCGTCGGTGTATCACGTTGTTGCGCAGTATGATTCATCCAAGCAAAAGCGTAGGTAAGTCGAAAAGCACCATTGTGGTACCAGTCATCGCCAATAAACAAATCGGAGGGAGACGCCTGAGGGGAAGATGCTTTTAATGCAGGGTGCGCATCGATCATCCCTTGCACTGTTGTCCAACCAGCGTAGGAAACACCCCACTGGCCTACCCGACCATTGTGGCCTTGCAGATTATTAATCAGCCACTCAATTGAATCGTAATTGTCCGTACTTTCATCAATAGCCATCGGATTGCTCTTATCCTGGCGAATAGTGCGAATCACCTCAAAATTACCTTCGGACTTATAAGTACCTCGAATATCTTGAAGTACAAAAATATAACCGTCTTGCAGCATCTCTAACGATGGGGTCAGCTTTTTAGTTGATCGGTACTCTTTTCCGTAAGGCTGAATGGAGTAGGGCGTTCGATAAAATAGTATGGGATAGTCTTTCGACTGATCTTTTGGTGAGTAAATTGCTGTAAACAGATTTACCCCATCTCGCATAGGGATCATTACTTCAGACTTATCGTAATACGCCTTTACATCATACTGTTCAATATTGGCATGAATATTGGTCTGGTCATCTTGCGATATGGCTATATTAGGTGCTTCGGCGGTCTTAACTATATCCTTTTCCGTTAATAGCTCTTTAGATTGCACTAAGTTAGTAATGGATAGAGTAATAATGGTCGTAAAAGTTAAAAAACTAATATTCATACTGTTTTCTCTTATGGTTAATCTAATCCTGACTTAAGATAAGGGCCATATAAATATTTCTCCTCTGAAAACTATCATTGAGCTATATAAACTTAGTCCGAATCAGCCACATCAGGCGCTACCTGCAACAGTTCACGATAGACATAAAAATAAATATACAGAGCCACAGCAGTTGCTAGGGCGCACATAATCATAACGGAGCTGTATCCCAGTTGATACGATAGCAATATTCCAGCCATAGTGGGTGCAATGGCCTGTGCTGCCCCCTGACAGGCCGGCACCATTGCCGCATAACGACCCGAGTGATCAATATTGGACAGTGTTCCTAGCTGAAATACATCGATAAATATCCAGAAAAAACTAAAAGAAAATATGCTGAAGACAAAAGTCGTGGCATTCACTCTAATGGCCAAGATAAGCATGGTTACAATCATAACCGACAAGGCAAAAAGCAATGGTTTTGACTGCCCAAATCTTCTGGCCAGCCAGAGGGCTAAAAGAGTACCGGTAAGGCTAAATATTTGTCCCCAAGTTAGGGTCCCAGAGATGAATGTTGAGCTCAAATCTGCCGCCACACCTGCGCGTTCAATAAATGCCCAATAGGCACCCACTAAGAGGTAAAAGCTGAACACAGCAACCAAGCATAGGCGTGGTAGTGTTTCAGGTATCTTTGTCTTGTCAATTGATATATCCGCTTCAGTCACGGCTGTTATTTCATCTGTTTCTGGAGCACAATGACGAGGAAGCAGTGGCAGAATCAGCAAAATCGGCACAGCCTCAAACAGGTAAAACATAAACAAGCCATTCACGCCCCACCTTTCAGTAATAATTGGGAAGATATAAAAAATAAAAGCATTCATTAACACCAACACAAAAAGTAAAATACTAAATGTTCGCGCAGCGTTGTGACTTCCTGCAAGGCTTGCGGTACAGGTGGAATAACATATACCCGCTCCAATACCTGCGCTCAGGCGACTCAGCATCAACGGGAAAAGCTCTGCGTTTTGAGTAGAGAAATAATTGGCCAGTATTACCAGTAACAACCCAATCGCAGCTAGAACTCTGCGATTGGTTTTGGCTACAAAAAGTGAAGTTAGTACTGAGCCTATTAATAACCCTGTCATATCAGAAGATGCCAGCCAACCCAATTCTTTCTCACTAAAGCCAAGAGAGTCGGCCATAGAACCGACCAGCAGCGGCATACCCATGGCAACACCGGTGCCAGCGAAGCCAAGAACAACAGCAGCGAAAATTGCCGCTGGCTTGTCAAAATCACTCATCTTTTCAGGCGAAATATTTTGATGATCGCTAGTTGTTGATATATTTTCCAAAGTTACGTCCTTTGCTGTTGTAGTTAATTATGCTGTGGGTATTCAGGTTCAAGTGCAGATATACCCAAAAGGCTGTCAGCGATTTTTTCAGCTATCATTATTGTAACGGCGTTTAGATTGCCAGCGGGAATGGCTGGGATAATTGAGGCATCCACAACTCGTAAATTATTGAATCCATGGACCTTGCCAGCTTCATCGGTAACTGCCTCATCATCAGTACCCATGCGACATGTTCCACAGGGATGATAGTTTGACTCAATATGAGTATAAGCCCATTGCATAATATCTTGATTGGACTTCAACTGATGTACTCCAGATAACTCCGATGTTAGACGACCATTCCATGCAGGCTGTTGAAATATTTCCCGAGTAGCTTTAATAGCTGCGATCGCTATATCTCGATCATAATGAGTGCTGAGATAATTGAATTGAAATTTAGGTGCTTTTGTTGGGTCAGCGCTCTCAATCCATACCTTGCCGCGACTGGTGGGACGTTGGATGCTCGTAAAGCATTGGTATCCGGGATCAATCGTGATGCCCTCAGGAGCAAAATCACCTCTCATGGCAATACACTCCATTTGTACTTCAGGTATCGTCTCATTTTCGGTTAGACATAAAAAAGCGCCCACTTCGAAGTGATTTGAGACACCAAGTCCTCGTTTGCCTAGCAACCATTCCATACCAATTTTTAAACGTCCAAAATAACTCAGTTTTGATGCTAGCGAGTCACGCGGGTTCGTTGCACCATAATCAAAGCACCAAGCAGGGTGATCTTGGAGATTTGCGCCAATTCCGGACATATGCTGACGCACCGATATACCGGTGTCCGCAAGCATATTTGCATCTCCGATACCGGCAAGCATGAGTAGTTGAGGGGACTGAATAGCACCGGCTGATAGAATGAGTTCACCTGCTACCTCAACAGAAAAGTTTTCGCCTCGGCGATCGAGATGAACTTTCACCGCATCTGCTCCGGAAAATTCTATTGCAGTACAACGCGTCTCTAAGAGAATTTCTAGATTGGGCTTATCTGGTTGGTCGTATAAATACGCTTGCGATGCACTGTGTCTGATGCCATTAGCAACATTCCTTTGAGTTTTGTGTACCCCAATTTGGCTTGCACCGTTATGATCATGATTTAACGCTAGGCCATATTCATTTGAAGCTTGAATAAATGCTTGAAAAAGGGGGTTGTTAGCCTCTGCTTTAATAACGCTGGTGGGTCCATTTTTCCCTCGATATGCAGGGTCACCATGATCAGAGTTTTCACTACGCTTAAAATAGGGCAGGCAGTGGGCATAAGACCAGTTAGGAAGACCACAATCACCCCAATGGTCATAGTCGGCTTTATTGCCTCTCACCCAGTTCATACCGTTGATTGATGATGAGCCACCGAGGACTCTTCCGCGGGGAGTATAGGGCCCTTCGATGGAGCCAGTAAAATGATCACTTTCAGCAAAAAACTTCCAGTTATAGCGATCCTTCATCAAAGGAATACCAAGTCCAGCAGGCATTTGGATAAAAATATTTCTATCGCTTGCTCCGGCTTCAATTAAAAGCACATTTTTAGATTTATCTTCTGATAGGCGAGCGGCTAACACACTGCCGGCCGAGCCTGAGCCAACAATAATATAATCATAGGCAGATAGTGCGGGGCGTTTTAAAAACGTGGGCATTGTGTATATTTCTCCACTTGGTGCAGCCTTTTTGACCAAATTGGTTCCGGATAATCGATATGATTTATATTCTTAACAAACATCAATTACTTCAAATTCAGGGCTAAATTCACCAGAGAAGATGTCTGTCTATTTATTGTTGATTTCAGTTCATTGAGAGTCATGCCCTCGCTAGATATAAAATCAGTAAACATTTGATCAACGTTATTCCAAATGATTGCTCCTAGCGATCCTGGATCTACCTGGGACACGAAAGTATGTTCTTTTTGCAGGGCATGCATTAAATCAATGAGCTGATTTTTTAGGCGCTTATCCACATTTTGATACTCTCGGGTAAACTTTTTATTAGAAGATGCTGTGGAGGCAGCGAGTGCTTGTCGCCAGCAAGACTTATTCATAAATTCCATTGGGTGATCGACATACAGTTCAATCAACCGATAAATAATCCTAACATCGGTCTGTTTGCGCTGAGCAATAAGTTGTTCGCCAATACGCTGGACTTCTTCACCCTCCTCTATCAATACAGCGAGTAAGAGCCCTATTTTATTTTCAAAATTATTATATATTGTGGCGGGAGACATGTTAGATCTCTCTGCCACCATCTCGATAGTAGTAAGATCATAACCAATGGAAGAAAAAAAACGAGCTGCATTTGCGATCACTTGTTTTTGTCGATTGGCTTTATTAATTTGTCTGAGATCCATGACTGCTTATATTTTCCCGATATAAAATTATTCCGTAAATTGTAGTTGACTACAATTATAATTACAATTAATATGTGAAAATGCACACATAAATCAGATTATTGCAGAGATTATGGAGTTTCAAGATAAATTTATATATATAGTTATCTACAACTATTGAGAGTAAATTTAACTGAATATCTTAAAGAAGGTGTGTTTCATTGATTAAATTAAGGGGGCAACATGACAAAGAATAAAAAATCCAAATTAGTGGCTATATTAGGTTGTCTATCTTTAGGCAGTTTTAGTGCGTACGCGACTGGTGCAGAGGGCTCGGTGCTAGAGGAAATAGTCGTGACCGCGACAAAACGAGGGGATACTAGTACTTTGGATATTCCAGCAAGTATCTCGGTTGCCAATGAAGATCAGATTAGTAAGCGTGGCTTAGTTGGTATGGATGACTTTCTGCGTACATTACCCTCTACTAATTTTTTAGATCGTGGCGCAGGTCGCAATGGCATTATTATCCGTGGGGTGACCGCATCACCACAGGATGATATCGCTGTCGGTGTTTACATAGATGAAACGCCAGTTACCGGCATGGGCAGTTTAGGCAGTGGTAACCCAGATCTAAAATATGTTGATATGCAGCGGATTGAGGTACTGCGTGGTCCACAAGGCACTTTATACGGTGATGGCTCGATTGCAGGAACAGTCCGAGTAATTCCGAACGCACCGGATCTAAATGACTTTTCAGCCGAAATTGCGGGGTCCACCTCATCTACCGCTGACCTAGGTGGTCGGAACACGACAGCACGAGCTGTGCTTAATCTACCGGTGGTAGAAGATAAGTTCGCTATTCGCATTGTTGGCTACGACTATGATAATAGTGGTTATTATGAAAATATCGCTGGTGATAGCGCTGATAAAGCAGTTTGGGCGGATGCATTCGGCGGCATTGTTACGAGCAGAGGTACAGGTGATGACCAGTACACTGGGGGACGTATAACAGCGCTCTGGCAGGTAAGTGAGGATTTTAATGTGACGCTAAGTCATATGACTCAGGACATAGAGCAATTAGGCATTCCAGAGTCAATGCTAGCACTGGGAGGTACCCGCAGAAGTCCCTTCCAAAGGCAAGACGGAAGTGGTGAGTCGCTGGGTATTGATTTAGATGTGACCAATCTAAAAATGAGCCTTGATATGGGCTCTTATGAAATTTTTTCTTCTACCTCGATAGTGGATTCGAAGACCCTACAAGATCGTGATCTCGGCGCTTATTTTGGGCCGTTGTTGGGTGTAGATGATATGCCTATTTATCTGGCAGATTCGTCAGATGCTGAACAATTTACCCAGGAATTGCGAGTAAATACACGGTTAGATGGACCTTTACAATTCTTGGTGGGTGCTTTTTATCAGGATTACAAGAGGAAGGCGGGCCAAAAGATGACGTTTGAAGGAGCGGCTGCGTTAGATCCTTTTGGCGGTGCCCTGCTGTTTGAGAGTGCGTTTGGAAATAATTTAAAGCAGCTGGCATTTTTTGGAGAGGCCTCCTTTGACTTAACGGATCAGTTAACGGCAGTTGCTGGTGTTCGACATTATGACTATGACAAGGATTCGCCAGATGTCAATGATGGTGTTTTCAATGGTGGGAGATCAGAAGGGTTTGTTGAAAATGATGACTCAGGCCAGACTTACAAACTTAGTTTGAATTATAGGGCTGATGATTCAACATCCTTTTACGGAACATTTTCTCAAGGGTTTCGTCTAGGTGGTCCTCATCCTGAGATCCCATCTGACATATGTGACACTGCCGGAGTACCAGATCAGATTGATTCAGACGAGCTGGACAGCTTTGAACTCGGGGCAAAATTTGCCTTCGCCGATGGGCGTGCGATGCTCAATGTGTCTGCTTTCCAAGTTGATTGGACGGGCATTCCGGTTAAGCAGATTCTTGCATGTGGCTTCGAAACGATTGTTAATGCCGGTGAAGCAAGAAGTAGAGGAGTGGAGGTCGATGGCCAGCTATTGTTCGCTGACTCTTGGCGCCTCGATTACGCGTTATCTCATATCCAGGCGGAGCTAGCTGCAGATAGTACACCGCTCGGCGCTCAATCAGGTGACCGGCTTCCCGGCTCGCCTGAGTTTCAGGCATCTCTTGGTTTGCAGACTGACTTCAATATAGCGGGTCGTCCAACGTTTGCACGAGCCGATATAGCCCATATAGGTGAGTACTACAACAACCTACAGCAGACCGGTCTCGCTGCGGGTGGCTTCACCACAGTCAATCTAACCCTTGGTGCAGAGATTAACGACTCTGTGTCGGTTGATGTATTTGCACGCAACCTGACCAATAAAGAGGGTCTTACATGGGTTGAAACGGAATTGGGAGACGGCAGGGCCAACTATATCCGCCCCCGAACGATTGGCATTGAAGTGCGAGCGCGTTTCGGCCAATAAGGAAATAAAGTAAGGCAATAGATATCACCCTTTTGCAAGGTTATGGACGATACTTGCTGAGGGTGATATTTTAATTCTATCTATCCGTTGGCTAGTTTCATGGCGCACGCTTTTATTTTACATTAGTACCCACGAGGCAGAAATGTACTCTCCACAAGTCTTGAAAACCATAGCATTACAAACCCTACTGGCAGTTCTATGCGCTTTATTTTTGGATACCGCAGCACTGGCCAAAACGCCAATGTCGGCAATGGATGTATTTAAGATTGCTTATGCATCTAACCCGGTTATATCACCAGACGGAGAGACTATCGCGTTTCATCGTTACTCTATGGATATCATGGCGGATCAGCGTAAGAACGATTTGTGGGTTATTGATTCTGACGGTAATAGTGTGCGCCAGATATCAAAAGATTTTGATGCTGTTAGCCCAGCCGCTTTCACAGCGTCAGGAGATGCTATCGCTTTTGTCGCCTTTAAAGGAGATACATCCCATATCTACGTGCAGCAGTTGGGCTCGCCTAAGAGGTTGGAATTGGGTGAAGGTCTTTCAGATCCGACTAATCTAGCCTTTTCACCCGATGGCAAATGGTTGGCATTTACTATGTCTGTTGCCTACGAACCGGAAACTATGGGCACACTGCTTGCTGCTCCCGAGGGTGCCGACTGGGCGGATCCCATCGTCGTTGAAACGCGCAGTCAATTCAGAGTAGACGGCGCTGGGTATTTACCGTTCAGCCGTCATCAAGTGTTTTTAATTTCAATAGAAGGTGGTGAAGTTCAGCAGTTAACGCACGGCCAGCAAGATCATAATAGCCCCTTAGAATGGCTCCCTGATTCTTCAGGTTTATTGCTCAGCATTAATTTTAAAAATAACGTCAATAAGCCCTGGGATACAGATGTTGTTAAATTAGATCTAAAAACACGCCAGCTCGCTGCGTTCACTACTCAATCGGGCCCAGATTCGACGCCAAAGATATCTCCTGATGGTGACCGGGTAGCTTGGATAGCGCACCAAGATAGGCCTAGCATTTACCATGAATACCAGCTCTATACTGCCAAGCTGGACGGATCAGATATCCGTGAATTGACCACCGACAATGACCTGAGTGTTATCGACTTCGCCTGGCATCCAGATAATCAGCAGCATTACATTCAGTATGAGGATCGAGGACAGAATGTTTTGGCGCTGCTTTCTGCAGATGGCTCTGTTTCAGTATTGACCGATAAGCTTTCTGGATGGGAGCTGGATCAACCCTATGTCCAGGGTCAATTTTCGGCTAGCGCGGGAGTTGCGGCTATTACTCTAGGTGGTACCACAAAACCAACAGAATTAGGTATTATTGATCGGCTAGGGCGCGTGAAGGTAATCACCGACTTGAATCGCTTACTGCATGATACTGTGCGGCTAGTCACGGTTGAGGAGCACACCGTTAAGTCTAGTTTTGATAAGCGTGAAATACAGTATTGGGTAATGCGTCCTCCGAATTTTGATAGTGCTAAATCCTACCCCATGATACTGCAAATACACGGGGGCCCTTGGGCTGCCTATGGACCCCAATTTGCGGCCAATAACCAACTATATGCGGCAGCAGGCTATGTGGTGGTATACGGCAATCCTAGAGGCTCGACCGGTTATGGTGCGGAGTTTGCCCATACTATTGATTTTAATTTTCCAAGTCGTGACTACGACGATCTAATGGACATGGTTGATGCAACAATTGCCATGGGTTTTGTTGATAAGGATCAGCTCTATGTTACTGGCGGCAGTGGAGGAGGGACTCTCACCACGTGGATCGTGGGTAAAACAGATCGCTTTCGTGCAGCCGTAGCTGTTAATCCAGTCATCAATTGGACTACTTCTGCCTTAACATCTGATGTTGATAAGCTTATAGCTAGTTACTGGTTTACTGATTTGCCTTGGGAAAATTCAAAGGATTATTGGTCATATTCGCCACTGTCTCTAGTGGGTAATGTGACTACGCCTACCATGCTAATGACTGGTGAGGATGATTGGCGCACTCCGATTTGGGAAGCAGAGCAGTATTTTAATGCTCTCCAGACCGAAGATGTTGATACGGCATTAGTTAGAGTGCCCGGCGCCAGTCATTGGATCGAATATCGACCCAGCCAGTTAATTGCCAAAGTGAATGCAATTTTGGCTTGGTTTGAACGGTACTCGCAACCTACTGATGCTTCCATAGAGAAGTAGCATTTGATACCACACCTTGCATTTTAAAAACCTTCAGCTTACAGCTAATCGGCAGATATCGTATCAAGTCCTATTCATAATTTTCAGAGAGACAGAACATGACAGTACCGAATGATAAATATAATTTAAACTCTTTTTATATCAATGGTAATTGGCAAAAAGCCAAAATGGCTAGAAATGCCATAGATATTGTCAATCCAGCTAGTGATTCTATTATCGGTAGCTTGGCGCTTGGTAGTTCCGAAGATGTTGATGGTGCAGTAATGGCAGCTAGAGGTGCACTTAAGCATTTTCAATCAACCTCTAAAGAGGAGCGCATTGATTATTTGGAGCAAATTCTGGCCGCTTATAAATCACGTTATGAAGACTTTGTCGAAGCGATCTGTCTCGAAATAGGCGCGCCAATCACTTTATCCCGTGAGGTTCAGGCACACACAGGGATTGAGCATCTTGAATCTACAATCCAGGCTCTTGCAAATTTCGAGCTTACAGAATCATACTCAGGTTATAGTCTTCGCCACGAACCAGTTGGAGTCTGTGGTCTTATCACACCTTGGAACTGGCCCATCAGTCAACTGGTTGCTAAGGTCGCTCCTGCAATCGCTGCTGGTTGCACCATGGTGGTTAAACCATCAGAATTTTCACCTTTGTCAGCGCAGTTATTCGCTGAAATTATTGATCAGACAGCATTGCCTGTCGGTGTTTTTAACTTGGTTTATGGTGAGGGTTCGACAGTGGGAGCCGCTATTAGTCGTCATCCTGATATTGATATGGTCTCTTTTACCGGATCGACACGCGCTGGTATTGCCGTTGCTCAAGCCGCTGCTACTAATGTCAAACGCGTCTGTCAGGAGCTAGGAGGAAAATCACCGATGATTCTGACAGACGGTATTGACCTTGAATCAGTTGTGCCTGAATGCGTATGGCTATGTATGGAAAATACTGGTCAATCCTGTAATGCGGGTACCCGACTTCTAGTTCCTGAGAGTCTCCATGATAAGGTGGTTGATATAGCCAAAAAGACGGCGGAGTCTTATATTGTTGGAGATCCTACTGATGAAGCCACGCAAATTGGACCTCTTGCTAATCGAGCACAATTCGAAAAGGTTATGGGTATTTTGGAGGACGCTGAAGTTGCAGGTCTTTTGCCGGTATTAGGTGGATCTGAATCGATACCTAGATGTAACGAAGGTTACTATATCCAACCAACAATATTTTCCAATCTAAGTAGAGACCAATTTATAGCTAACCAAGAGGTATTTGGTCCTGTCTTAGCGGTGATGCCCTATAAAAATTTGAAAGAGGCTATTGATATTGCGAACGGAACACAATACGGCCTCTCTGCCTATATTTACGCAAAAGATAACGCCACTGCCGAACCTATAGCTCAACAAATGAGGTGTGGCATGGTTCATATTAATGGCGCTCCCCTTGTAGCTGAAGCGCCCTTCGGCGGTTACAAGCAGTCGGGCAATGGTCGTGAATGGGGGCTCTATGGGCTTCATGAATTTTTAGAAGTAAAGGCTGTAATGAAGACGTCTTAATATCAATTTTGGAAAAGATCACTATCACATGACAGGTGATTTTTAACTAGAAAAGAGGGTAGATATATAATGCATGCCGCATTAACAGAAGAACAAAGACTAATCGGCGATATGGCCAGAAAGTTTGCGATTGCTGAGCTTGAGCCCATTGCCGCACAACTTGATCGAAATGAGGATTCAGCTAAAAACCGACAACTGTTTTTAGCTAACCTACAAAAGCTCGCGGAGCTTGGGTTTATGGGTCTAAATGTCAATGCAGATTATGGCGGCACTGATGCTGGGGTGGTTTCCTTTAGTTTGGCCATCACAGAAATAGCCAGAGCCTGTGCTTCAACTGCAGTGACAATGTCAGTGACAAATATGGTGGGCGAAGTTATTCAATCTGTGGCTAATGAAGAGCAAAAGCAACAGTATTTACCAAAGTTGTTGTCTGGTGATTATGCGGCAGGAAGTTTTTGTTTGTCTGAACAGGGCGCTGGTTCTGATCCTGCTGCAATGAAAACAAAGGCGGTAAAAGAGGGTGACAGTTGGGTTGTCAATGGTACCAAGGCATGGATAACCAGTGCTGAATATGCCGGTATATTTGTAGTTTGGGCGGTGACCGATCCGGATGCAGCGAGCGGTAAAGGTATTTCGTGTTTCCTAGTTGAGGCCGATACTCCGGGTATAACTGTTGGTAAAGCAGAACAAAAAATGGGTCAGCATGCGTCGAGCACTAATATGGTCAGCTTTGATAACTGTCGCATTCCCAGTTCAGCCTTGATGGGTGAGTTAAATGACGGTTTTCGTATTGCGGTCGCAGAACTGGCAGGAGGACGAATTGGTATTGGCTCTCTGGCATTGGGAATAGGTTTTGCGGCTATGGATTACGCACGTCAATATACCACTGAGCGAGAGCAATTCAGTCGCAGTCTTGCGAGCTTTCAAGGTCTGCAATGGATGATGGCGGATGCTTACACCCAGCTTGAGGCATCGCGTTTATTATTAATGAATGCTGCCTATTTAAAGGATAGTGGAAAGCCTTTTAACAAGGCGGCAGCTATGGCCAAACTTCATGCAACCGAGACTGGTAATAAGGTTTGCTATACGGCTCAGCAGTTGTTAGGAGGCATGGGCTATACCCAGGACTGCCCGCTAGAGCGTTTTGCTAGGGATGTGCGGGTGACCTCCGTCTACGAGGGAACAAGTGAAATTCAGAGAATTATTATTGCGCGTGAATTATTAAATGATCTCTGATCTTGCCGCTACTCCAGATTTAAGGCTAATTGCATTGCAGTTAGCTATTTACTGAGAATTATTGAGCCTGTTTTGGGAATAGCAATGTTGAAAACGACGTACAACAAAATTACAAACTGGAGTAGCCTTTGAATCGGATATTTCATGTCTATATTGTGCCAGCTGCGGTGTTTATTTCTGTTGTCATGGGGGGTGGCTATGGCACCGGCAGAGAAGTAGTTGAATTCTTTACTCGTTACGGTCTGTTGGGAGGTCTTTTAGGAACTGTCACTGCCGCCTGTGTGTTTGCAGTTGTACTCGCCTGCACTTATGAATTTGCCCGTGTCTTCCGGCTATACGACTATCGATCTTTCTTTAAGAAGCTGATTGGTCCGTTCTGGGTGTGCTTTGAAGTCCTCTATCTGCTTTTGTTTTTATTGGTACTTGGTGTGGTAGGTTCAGCCGCTGGCAACATACTTGAGCAAGAATTCGAGATATCTAGTTATTTTGGTATGGCGGGAGTGTTGGTGCTAGTAGTCGTATTGGTATATTTTGGACGCGAAGCAGTGGAGAAAGTACTCACATTATGGTCGATCGGTATGTACCTAGTGTTTGGTTATTATTTCATCGAGATACTCAATAATGGCAACGTTGAGATCCTACAAACGTTAGCTAAGGGCAGTATTGAAGCCGGTTGGTTACAGGGGGGTATTCTCTATGCCATGTACAACTTGGCTATTGCTCCGGTTTTGCTGTTTTCTACGCGAGCTATTCAGTCGCGAAGCGAAGCTATACTGGCCGGTGTTATTACGGGCGTTGCTGTTATGGTACCTGCGGTACTCTTCCATATTAGCTACGCGGTCGGCTATCCAGAAGTGTTAGAACAACCGGTCCCCAATTACTGGATGATGTCAGAATATGCTAGTCCGTTGTTGCTTATCGTTTTTCTCGTGGCACTGTTAGGCACTTTGGTGGAGACAGGTGCTGGGCTAGTACAAGGCCTTATCGAGCGCATCGAGATGGCGGTGAAAGTGGATGCCAATGATACCCTAAGTCAGCCGGCCAGAGCGGCTATCGCGATTGTGACCCTGCTCTTTGGTGGTTTAGTCGGCTCACTTGGTATTGTGGCTCTAGTGGCGCAGGGATATTCAGCCCTCTCGGTTGGCTTTGCATTGGTCTACATCATTCCTGTATGTACGCTAGGTGTAGTTAAAATAATTAAGTCTGCGTAACTCCTATTAAGTAGGAAATGTAAAAATAAATTTTGTAAGTGAGTAATATCATGATCGTGTATTTAAATGGCGAATATATGCCTGCTGAGCAGGCAACAATATCCCCCTTAGATCGAGGGTTTCTTTTTGGTGATGGTATTTATGATGTCACGCCATCCTATGGTGGAAGAATGGTGGGTTTGCAATTGCATATGGAGCGGATGAAAAATGGACTGCAGAGCATTGGTATCGATAACCCATTAAGTGATAAACAGTGGCGGGATATCGCGATGAATCTCAGCGAGAAAAACGGCGGCCAGAATCTTGGGATATATTTCCAGGTAAGTCGTGGTAATGAAGGGCGCCGTTTCCATGGGTTTCCATCTAATACCAAGCCCACGGTTCTTGGTATGGTTATCGAGATTGCGCCTCACCCTGAGGTTCCTGATCGAAAAACTAAAGCAGGTTTGAGAGTGGTTTCAAGTGAAGATTTGCGTTGGCGTCGATGTAATATTAAGTCGACAGCACTGCTTGGTAATGTGTTGCATTTTCAAGAGAGTTACGAATTACAGAGAGATGAAACTATTATGCATAACGCGTGTGGCGAGTTAACCGAGGCCAGCTGCAGTAATGTCTTTATTGTTAAAGACGGGATTGTAGCCACTCCAATATTGGATCATCAGTTACTACCTGGTATTTCTCGACATATGGCCATCGAATCTATGCGTGCAGACGGAACAATTAAAGTGCAGGAACGAGTCGTGACTATGGACGAAGTTCGCACGGCGGACGAAGTGTGGATTACTAACTCTAGCAAACATATTGCGCCGGTGGTTGAGTTGGATGGACAGCCAGTAGGTGATGGCCTAGTAGGCCCAGTTTGGGAGAAAGCAATGATCCTCTATGAGGCAGCTAAGTACGATTTCTAGGGCGATAAACTATCTAACCTTAACAATGCGATTTATGGATGGGGCGATCTGCTATGGTAATGAGCGTAACCATTCGACAACACTTAGATAGTCGCCTCTGAAAACAACCCTTTCACGACGCTTTTCGAGTTGATATAAATACATAGGATCATAGTAGTCGGCAGTAATTGCCGTTAGCCAGCCGCGGTGATTGGCAAAATTGTCATTGTGTTGAGTCTTGAGCGCATTGTTCATGAGTGTGTGAATTTCATTGGTGCGTTGTCCCCCCAAGCGTTTTTTTACTCTTAGTAAACTGTCAATAAGATAGTCTGCAAAAGCGGTTTCTGCATTTTCTGCATGATATGCCACGGTCTCTTGATAGCGATCAACTACATATTCTTGCCACAGCTTTTCAATGCGTTGCTCAAACGGGAGTTCAATCACTACCATTGGACTCACAACCATGGATGAGGTCAGTGGAATAGGTAGGTGTCGCCCCCCGATATTACGACTTTC
>Ga0066826_10000917_pt1 | contig 15033 bp, 9 predicted proteins | sample ETNtaG_12_FD_65496 | JGI IMG/M metagenome (GOLD analysis project Ga0066826, IMG submission 65496) | Marine microbial and viral communities from oxygen minimum zone, Eastern Pacific Ocean - ETNP201306SV49 | ecosystem: Environmental > Aquatic > Marine > Oceanic | place: Pacific Ocean: Eastern... | reverse complement strand
TGGGCAGCTTAGCGTCAAAGCTTTTTTCTTCACCTTTGTTCATTCCTATGACGTTATTAAAAACCTCCCCCAACATATCACCTTTAGAAAGGTGTATTTCTCTGGCGTCTCCTGACAGCGGCTTAATTTTCTGACCATTTTTAGTTGCTGAGTAATCCACAGTCACATAATCACCATCCTGTGCTGCTCGATTTTCTACTGGTTCGTGGCGGGCATGCCTTTGCTGGATATTACTAATTACCTTTTCAACCTCACCTTCCTTGATATTGCTTATCTTTTTTGTAAACTTGTATCCGTCAACATTTTTTAATTCAATCTTTGGTAAAGTCTCCACTGTGGCGGTAAACGACAATGGTTGGTCTTCTTGAATAATGATGTTGTCAACAAGTGGCTCACCGATAGGCTTAAGGTCGTTACTTTCCACCGCATTACGGAAAGCACCGTCTATTAATTTCTGAGCAGCATCTGAGAACAATGACTTTCCATAACGCTTCTCCAATACTGCCCTGGGAACTTTACCTTTTCTGAACCCTGGTATTTGTGCTGATTTGGCTATTTCACCAAGCATTGCATTCTTTTCCGCCTTCACTTTTTCAAGTGGAACTTCGACACTAATCTTTTTTACACAATCCTCTAAGTCCTGCAATTCGATCTTCAATCTACTTTCCTTAAAATGTTTAGCATTATTAGTAGTGTTCTCCCAAGCATAACAAATAGTTTATTTCGGTAATGCCTGAAAACAAATGGTGCGAAAGGGGGGAGTCGAACCCCCATGGTCTCCCACTGGATCCTAAATCCAGCGCGTCTACCAGTTCCGCCACTTTCGCCATCAGACATCCCCGGTACCGAAATCACAAGTTATTGCTTTATAAGAAATCACAAGGAGCTTGCAAACTGAGCCGCTCGGTTTGTTATAATATCACGAATTATGTTTGTCATGCCCTGTTTTGTAAAACCAGCAAATAATTTACAGTATTGGGAAATACCCGATAACAATAACACTCAAACTGTTACATTGAAAAATCACCTCTATTTCACTCGCTTGAAGGTTGATCAATCCAACAAGTCTCTAAACCAGTCTAGTATTATATTTTGTTATTTGACTTTAATATTTGATAGGGTTGTAAGGCAATTTTGAAGGCTATAATTATATCAATTGGCAACGAAATTACATCTGGCCATGCATTGAACACAAACGCATCATGGTTGGCCAAAGAGCTTGAATCAATAGGTATTATTTCTGATAAAATAGTAACCATTCGGGACAATGTAAAGACCCTTGTTGACGAAATCCGCGCTGCAGTTAAAAGCTTTGACGTTGTACTCACCACCGGTGGACTTGGTTCTACTAGCGATGATGTAACAAAACTCGCTCTTGTGAAAGCATTTAAAACAAGGCTTGTAAGAGACAAGAAAGTTTTGACCGAGGTGATGAATTATTATAAAAAAATAAATAGACCAATGGCTCCGGTAAATAAACAACAAGCTGATGTTCCAGAAGGGTTTGAGGTAATACGTAATAGCTGGGGAACATCTCCTTGCCTTGGGTTTCAAGGAGAAGGGTTCCTGCTCTACTCATTGCCAGGCGTGCCCTACGAAATGAAAAATATAATGAGCCATGAAATTTTAAAGCGGTTACAGCGCATATCCCCCAAATTGGGGATAATACGGTCAACTATGAAAACAATTGGTATTGGGGAATCTGACCTATTCACGCTTATAGATAATTCAGGTGGAATTGGAAGCCCTGTTGAGATTGCTTACTTGCCACATTTAGGGCAGGTGGATCTTCGCTTAACCTCGATTGATAAAAAAACTACATCGGCGCGAGCTAGATTGAATGCGGCTCGTAAAAAACTACAAAAGGTTATTAGGCCCTACTATTTTGGGGATGATGATGAAAGCATAGAAATGGCTATTGGCAAACAGTTAAGGAAAAAAAAGTTAACCCTTGCCTGTGCTGAGAGTTGTACTGGTGGTTTATTTGCGTCAATAATCACATCAGTTCCCGGGTCAAGCGACTATTTTTTAGAAGGAGCAATAACATACACAAACAAAGCTAAGGTAGACAGGCTTGGTGTTACAGAATCGACACTTGTGGAGCACGGAGCAGTTTCTGCACAAACTGCCTCTGAAATGGCTCGAGGAATTCAAAATACTAGTGGATCTGATATAGGGATTTCTTCAACCGGAATTGCCGGCCCTGCTGGCGGTACCAAAGATAAACCAGTTGGGCTTATTTATATATCCCTTGCAATGGGCAGTGAAGTAATAACTAGCAAATTAAACTTTAGCATGGATAGGGTTAGAACCCAAGAGCGCACAGCAAAAGAGATGATGACTATACTATGGCAAGCTTTAGTGAAAATACCATGACCCGTTCTGGAACACTTTTTCTGGTGGCCACACCAATTGGAAACATGAGTGATATTACTTCGAGGTCAGCAACCACTTTAGGAGCAGTAGATATCGTAGCAGCAGAAGATACTAGACATTCCAAAAAATTGTTTTCTATACTCGGAATATCACCTCCAAGCTTGGTGTCATTTCACTCCAATAACGCATCCCAACGCACACATCTATTGGTGAAGAAGCTTAAAGAAGGAGCAGATGTGGCATTAATTACTGATGCAGGAACCCCAGGCATTAGTGACCCTGGTATTTCCCTTGTTCAAGCGGCAGTTGAAAATCAAATATTAGTTTCACCGATTCCAGGGCCTAGTGCGCTAATCCTGGCAATTACAGCTTCTGGCTTTCCATCACATCGTTTTCTGTTCGAGGGTTTTCTGCCACGTAAGAAAGGACGCCAGAAGCGACTAGAGTCTTGGGTGAAAGAGAAGAGAACAATTGTTTTTTTTGAATCGCCTAATCGTGTTGTTAAAACATTATCTGATATCAAAGAAATAATGAGTGACCGCCAAGTGTGCGTGGCAAGAGAAATCACAAAAGTATTTGAGGAGTTTATCCGCGGTGAAATTTCAAAAGTTATTGAAACCCTCGAGTTGTCGGGCAAAATCAAAGGTGAGATAACGGTGGTATTGGCACCGCAAGGGTTTGAGTGTAACAAAAGCAAACCTTGATAGCGTGCATGCAGGATCAGGTTACAATAAATGCGGATAACAATGTAAATAAGATAATAGATCTTAACCATTGCCACATATCCACTAATTACCCAGAATTGTTGACACCTAAATACACTTAGTTTAGAATGAGTATAAGCTAGCACCTAGTTATTTGTATTTTTAGGTTTTGAGAGATGGAGTCAAATTATGGGAAAAGTAATAGTTACCGGAATTTCTGGATTTATAGGGCATCATTGTGCCGTTGAACTTTTAAAGAATGGCTACTCTGTGAAGGGAACCGTTAGAGACTTAGGGAAAAAGGATGAGGTAATCAATGGTGTAAAAAAAGTTGTGGACCCTGGTGGGAAATTAGAGTTAGTAAATTTAAATTTACTAAATGATAAAGGTTGGGAAGATGCTATGCGAGGATGTGATTACGTTCTGCATGTTGCATCTCCATTTTTTCTGAAAGAGCCTGGTAGAGAAGAGGAATATATTAAACCTGCATATGAAGGTACAACCCGTGTGTTGAAAGCAGCCCAAAAAGCAAAAGTAAAAAGAGTTGTATTAACTTCTAGTGTGGTTGCAATGGCAGGTGAAATTTACGATAGCAACGAAGAAGCTGGAACTGTGGATCATGAAAGTTGGACCAACGAAAACTCTAAAAGAATATCTACGTATATGAAAAGTAAGACTATTGCCGAAAAATGGGCATGGGATTTCATAAACAGCCAATCTGGGGGTTATAAACTAGAACTTGCAGTGGTTTGTCCTGGATTTGTAATGGGGCCATCATTAACTGGAAATGTTAGTGGTCAATCTCAGGAATTGGTACTCAGAATGTTGACTGGTCATTTTAAGATGGCAATGATTCCTCCAATAAGTTTTTCCATGTCAGATGTTAGAGATGTTGCAAAAATTCATGTACTTTCTATGACTGAGCCTAAGGCAAAAGGTAAGCGTTTAATACCAACAACTTCTAGAGCATATTCAATGATGGAAGTGGCAAAAACACTTAAGGAAAATGGATACAATAAAGTTAGTACAATTAAAGGACCAGCATGGATGATGACGGCTATGAGCATATTTGATAAAGAGGTGAAAGGTATGCTGCCTATGGTTGGAAAGAGTGTAGAAGCTGATAACAGCGAAACAAAAAACATTTTTAACTGGGAACCTATATCTTTTGAAAAAACTGTCCTAGACAATGCAGCTTCAATTCAAAATCTTATTTAATGATTTAGCCGGTTGATTTCCTTAGTGAACAGTTAATGATATTTTGAAAATCAATCGATTTGTTTTACAAGGATCGAGGATTTTACTTAGTCTTTAATTGGCGTAAGTCTGTTTTCTGCAATGCGAACTGCTTCGATCAATGCCTTGCCTTTGTTGATAGTTTCTGCATATTCGTTGGCGGGGATGGAATCTGCAACTATTCCGGCACCAACTCCTAGATAGGCCTTAGAGTCTTTTATATACAAGGTTCGAATACCGATGGCCATATCCATATTTGCGGAAAAAGAAAAATATCCTATAGCGCCGCCATATACTCCGCGCCGTATGCCCTCAAGCTCTTCAATGATTTCCATGGCCCTTATCTTAGGTGCTCCTGTAAGGGTGCCAGCAGGAAATGTAGCTCGCAATGCATCGTACATATCCATATCAGATCGTAGGCGTCCCTTGACGTTGGAAACTATGTGGATAACATGGCTATATTTTTCTATTGCCATAAGCTCGTCAACTTCAACGCTGCCACCTTCTGCAACCCTGCCAACATCGTTTCGCCCCAGATCAACAAGCATAATATGTTCTGCCAGCTCCTTAGCGTCAGCCAAAAGCTCTTCAGACATAGACCGATCTTCTTTTTCTGTCTTACCTCGTGGCCTTGTTCCAGCGATAGGTCGAACTTCTACTATGTCATTTTCTACTCGTACCAACGATTCGGGCGAAGCGCCAACTATACTTTCATCATTACCAAAATTGAGATAATACATGTAGGGTGATGGATTAATTCTACGTAGAGCCCTATATACTTGAAACGGCGGCACGCGCAATTTGGTGGACAAGCGTTGCGCTAGAACCACTTGAAAAATATCACCTTCCTTGATGTATTCTTTGCAACGGGAAACTAGTTTTTCATAAGTTTGTTGATCAATGTTCCCTTCAAAGGTCAGGTTGTCTGGGTCACCCTGAACAAGTTCAAAATACGAGAGGGGGCTATTGAGTCGTCTAATTATCGAATCGATCTTATCACAGGCTTTCTCATATACTTCTTCGGCTTTTTCATTATCAATAAATGCGTTGTAAACAACTTTTATAGTGTTAGCTACATTATCAAAAATAACGATGGCGTCTGTAATAACAAATACTGCGTCTGGTACGGAAAGTTGATCTTTGGATGTTTCTGGCATCTTTTCAAAAAATCTGGCCGCATCATAAGATAGATAGCCAACAGCACCTCCATAAAATCTAGGTAGACCTTCAACTGAAACTGGCTTGTAACGTGACATGATTGCACTCAACTCTTCCAAAGGATCGCCTAAAGCCTTTCGTACTGTTGTTTTGCCATTATTGATGATAGTTACTTCATTGCCACAATACCGGAAAATTATAGATGGGTCCGATCCAAGGAATGTATACCTACCCCATTTCTCACCACCTTCAACTGATTCAAGCAGATAAGAATATCCTGACCCATCAAGTTTTAGGTATGCTGAAACTGGTGTTTCCAAGTCAGAAAAAATTTCACGGTACACAGGAATCAGATTCCCATGTTTGGATAGCTCTACGAACTGGTCTTTAGTAATTGAATACATTTAGTTTTCACATTTAAACTGTTACGTAACACACAAGTGATAATAGTCCGTAGACAAGTATAGCTTAAGTTGCAGGCATCTTGTTATGTAGATAGATTAATATTGATTTGATGAATTTTTGTGAAATATATTTATAAAAGCATTTGTCTATTGCATCGAACTGCGCCAAAAATTTTAATATTCTACTTTAAGAAGATAAAGTCCTTCCGCGGGTGCGCATTGGCCGGCAAGTTTGCGGTCTCTACAATGAAATAGTTTGTCTATCCAGTTTGGTTCAAACCTTTCATTGCTTATATCAACCAATGTCCCTACTATATTTCGAACCATCTGTTTCAAAAACCCGTTTGCCGTGACCTCAAAAATTACCAGTGGTGGTTCATTTGTGACACTTAACTTTATGATATTTCGGACGGCGCTGTAGACTGGCCGACCAGCCGACTGAAAAGCAGTAAAATCATGCTCACCAATCAAAAGGTCGGCACTGTTTTGTATTCTTTCCATATTGAGTGGTCTTTTGATATGCCATGTGGACCCATGATAGAATGCGGATTTAGAGCGCTGGTTTAGCACACGGTACTGGTACGTCTTTGTGAGCGCCGAAAATCTGGCATGCCAACTGTCAGCAACAGTGCTGGCGCAAATAACGCTTATGTCATTTGGCAAAACGGTACTTAGAGCGTTTGCAAGGTCATGGTCTGTTATATCTGTTACCAAATCCACATGTGCTACCTGATTGATCGCGTGTGCGCCAGCATCTGTTCTACCAGAAGCTATAACTCTGCTTTGTTGATTTGTGACTATGGAAATTGCCTCTTCTATTTTCTGCTGAACTGATACCCCGTTTTTTTGATACTGCCATCCACAGTATTGTTTACCAATATATTCTAAATCCATCCTTACTCTTCTTATCTTAGGACGCATTATCTTTTTACCCATGGGTTGGTGTCATCTCTAGTTTTAAAGCTTGACCTGTAAAAGAATCACCAACTTCGGCAATCATTTCCGGTGATCCAAAGGCGATTAGCTCTCCTCCACCATCTCCACCATCTGGACCAAGGTCTACAATGTAGTCTGCAGTTTTTATTACGTCTAGGTTATGTTCAATTACTATTATAGTGTTTCCAGCATCCACCAGTTTGTTTAGCACGTCCAATAGTTTTTTAATATCTTGAAAATGTAGCCCTGTAGTTGGCTCGTCAAGAATGTAAAGGGTTCTGCCCGTAGATTTCTTTGATAGTTCTTTTGAAAGTTTAACCCTCTGTGCCTCACCACCAGAAAGTGTGGTTGCTTGTTGCCCTAACTTTATATACTCCATTCCAACGTCAATTAGAGTACCTAGAATCCTTGCAACTTTGGGTTGATTCATAAAAAAGTTGTAAGCCTCCTCAATAGTCATATCCAAAACATCAGCTATGGATTTTTCACTGTATGTGATATCCAGAGTTTCACGATTAAAACGTTTGCCGTCACATACATCGCATGTAACATAAACATCAGGTAAGAAGTGCATTTCAATTCTTATGATTCCGTCACCATGGCAGGCCTCACATCTGCCACCTTTTACGTTAAATGAGAACCGACCCGGTTTATAACCGCGTTTACGGGATTCTGGTAATTTGGCGTAAAAGTCACGTATCATGCTAAAAACACCTGTATATGTGGCCGGATTTGATCTTGGTGTTCTGCCTATTGGGTTTTGGTCTATATTGATGACCTTATCGATGTGACTGATACCCTTGATCGTTTTGTGGGAGCCAGGCCTATGATGGCTTTTCCAGAAATGGGAAGCTAATGACTTGTATAATATATCAAAAAGTAGTGTGCTTTTCCCTGAACCAGAAACTCCAGTGATACAAGTGAAGGTCCCGAGTGGAATTTCCACATCAATATTTTTTAAATTATGCTCGTTAGCCTTCTCTATGCACAAATAATTGCCGTTTCCTTCTCTTCGTTTCTCAGGAATTTCTATGTTTTCTTTACCTGATAGATATAGCCCCGTAAGGGATTCAGGATGAGCGATGATTTCAGCGGGCGAGCCAGTAGCAACCACTTTCCCGCCATGAACTCCGGCACCTGGCCCAAGGTCTATTATGTGGTCTGACTGTAGAATCATTTCCTTGTCATGCTCAACAACGATAACGGTGTTGCCGAGGTTACGGAGGTTTATAAGCGTTTCTATCAACCTTTTATTGTCACGATGGTGTAGGCCAATAGATGGCTCGTCAAGTATGTATAGCACTCCAACTAAGGAAGAGCCGACTTGAGTGGCAAGACGAATGCGCTGACCTTCTCCACCAGATAGTGATCCGGCGGTTCTATTCAGCGTTAGATATTCAAGACCAACATTTTTTAAAAATCCAAGTCGCTCTACAATTTCCTTTAAGACCCTCCGTGCGACATGAATCTGTTTATTGTTGAGTTTTAGATCGCTGAAGTATTGAAGAGCCCCTTTAACAGAATATTGGCTAACCTCCATTATTGATTTCCCACCGACTGTAATTGCCAAAGCCTCTGGTCTTAGTCGTTGTCCCTCACAAACTTCGCACGGTTCCAGTCGCATATAATCTTCAAGCTCTTCCATTATGTTATTTGAGCCTGTTTCATGGTAACGACGCTCTAGATTTGGAATCACACCTTCGTACACACCTTTGTAATAGTGTCGACGGTTTTGTTTTTTGTAATAAAACTCTATTTCTTCGGAACCTGAACCGTAAAGAATAATGTCTCGATGCTTTTTTGATAGTTTATTGAATGGCGTTTCAATAGAGAAGTTATAATGATCTGCTACTGATGTAAGCATTTGTTTGTAGTATATTGCTGTGTCTCGGCTCCACGGATTAATGGCACCATCCTTTATACTAAGAGACGCATCTGATACTATAAGGTCACAGCTCATGATCCTTTTAACGCCTAGCCCTGAGCAGTTTGAACATGCTCCATGCGGGTTATTAAATGAGAACAGCCTCGGCTCTAGGTCAGGATAACTTATATCACAGTGTCCGCAGGAAAACCTTTCGGAGAAAAGCAAATCTTTATTTTTGTCCAAGTTTACCAGCGCTAAACCATCTGCCATAGTTAGCGCAAGTTCTATGGAGTCGGCAAGACGATTTCCTAGACTGGTTTTTATTATTAAGCGGTCAACTACCAGTTCGATATCATGTTTTTTTTTCTTGTCGAGCATTATGTCTTCACTCAAGTCCCGCATTTCCCCATCTACACGGATTCGAACAAATCCTTTTGACCGAAACTCATCCAGCTCTCTACGGTATTCACCTTTGCGCCCACGAATTACTGGGGCTAACACTTGAATTTTACTTCCCTTTGGTAGAGCTAAAACGCGATCTACCATTTGTTGTACCGTTTGGTTAGATATGGGCTGGTTGCAATTGTAACAGTGGACGTCTCCAACCCTTGCAAAAAGCAACCTCAGATAGTCATATATTTCAGTTACGGTTCCAACTGTGGAGCGTGGGTTCCGTGATGTTGTTTTTTGCTCTATGGAAATTGCCGGTGACAAGCCCTCAATATATTCAACTTCTGGTTTCTCCATCTGTTCGAGGAATTGGCGGGCGTACGCTGACAATGACTCGACATATCTGCGCTGTCCCTCTGCATAAATTGTGTCAAAAGCAAGTGACGATTTACCCGATCCAGATACACCTGTAATGACTACAAGCCTATCACGGGGAATCGTCAGGTCTATATTTTTGAGGTTATGCTCGGACGCACCTTTAACAATTATGGAATTTTTCATTACTTAATACAAAATTTGCAATCTTCTATTTTAATCTTAAAAAGTGTGGATGAATGAGAAAATGACAAGAGTTAAGCTGGTTTTGAGTATTGTTGTCCAATTCTAAAGTTGCACAACTGTAGTTATGCTGAAAAAATTATTTAAACTTGGGGGATAGCGGCTGGAGGAAGTAAAACCAAACATTAAAAACTTATAACTAACTATAGACACCTTGGAATTTTTAACAAAAACTGTAATGGAGGGATTTTAGGGTAAAAACCGTGCAGGTTTATCCAAACTGTGCACAAATAACCTGTGATTTAAAAATCTCATCTTGTGGAACTCGTAGTAAAGACGCCATTTCCATGGTTACAAGGATCTCACCCCTCTTTGAAAACCCTGGGTTACCCAAGACTAGGCTCCATATAAAACTGGTAACTTCTAGCTTCTCTTCCCTAGAAAAGGTTTTATCAACCATCTCTGATAGACGCCATCGGTCTTCAAGTTTAACCTTGTCCATGGCTTTCAAGGCATGGGTTTCTCGAGTCGCGGGGCATAGGCGTGTGTGATCAATGCCTCTTTTTTCCTGCTTATTTCGTGGTTGGACAATATCCATGGCTAGATTATCAGTTAGGCCAAAAGATGACTTTAATGTGCGGACAAGTAACAATCGATCATTGTTCGATAGACCAGCTAAGTTGCGAGCCATTTCAAGTAATATAGCGCATGCAGCAAGGGATACGGTAACTTCTTCTTTACCACGTTCCTTACAGCTATCCTTCTCTGCGCTTTCATATGTTTGGAATAATGAGCTAATCATTTTACCCCTCCAGTCACACTCCGATGCTAACACACTGCTGTTACAAATGCCACTTATTATTAGAGTTATTTTTATGTTTATAGCAAGTCTAATGAAACAGTAACAGAAGAAGACTATTTTATTAGCTGTTAATTGAGAAAGAAGAATAAAATGACGAGTTTAAAACCTGCTAGCTTTCTTCGTTTAATCCTTAATATATAGCATATTAGTTACTAAGCAACTGCTAACGGGGCTGGTTCACGTTCATTTTTTAGGCTTACGGCAAGAACTTTTGAGACACCTTCTTCCTCTTGATGTGTCACTCCGTAGAGTCTATCCGCAAAACCCATAGTTTTTTGACTGTGGGTTATGATTAAAAATTGTGTTTTCCCCTGCATTTCACTAACTAGATCGAGAAATCTGACTATATTCGTTTCGCTAAGCGGGGCATCGATCTCATCAAGCAGGCAAAAAGGGGTTGGTTTTGCCTCAAAAACAGCAAACAACATCGCAATGGCAGTTAATGCTTTTTCGCCTGATGAAAGAAGGTTTATATTTTGAATCTTTTTACCTGGAGGCTGCACAAATATATCTACTCCAGGGTCAAGGCTATCATTTTCGGAAACCAGCCGCATTTCTGCACGGCCGCCGCCAAAAAGACGCACAAAAACTTTCCCAAAATTTTTTGACACCTCGCTAAATGTTTCCATAAACATCTTATTTGTAGTGGTTTTTATGTTTTCAATGGTTTTGTGAAGCGTAGCAATTGATTTGACAAGGTCATCGCGCTGGCTTTTTAGAAAATTCCAACGGTCATTTATCTGCTCATACTCCTCTAGTGCAGAAAGGTTGACATCGACAATTTTTGCAAGTTCACTTCTCAAAAAGGTTAGGCGGTTATTAACCTCATTGACGTCGTGTTGTTCCATGCTCATATCACTAAGATCTTCTAAAGGTATGCTGAACTCCACGTCAGCACGCTCAATGATGTTTTCAAGGCGAAGGTCCGCCTCCGACTTTGCAATAGAGATTTCATACATTTTTGGCTGCAATTCTTTAAGTTCTTTTTGCAATCGAGAGCAAATTTCTTCAAGCCCCATCACAGAGGCCAATTCATCTTCTAAAACATTGTTTACCTCTATTATTTTACCGTTCAGACAATCTTTGTCTTTTCCAAATTCAACGGTTTCTTTTGCAATAGATTCCATGGAATTGTTCGTTTCTAATATCTTGCTATCTGCTTCACTGATTACCTTGCGAAGTTTAGAAATGCGGTTTAGCCCGTTAGCCTTCAACTCTTCAATCCGTTCTATATCAAGCTCTACATTTTTTTCGGTACCTTTTTGTTCGGCAAGTCCAAGTTCTTCCGTTTGTAATTCCCCTCGCAGCATGTCTAGCTCAATTACTGCTTGGTCAATGCTCTTTTGTGAAGAAACATTAGAAGCTTCTATGCGTATACGTTCTTTTTTATAGGCAGTAACTACTTCTGTTAGTCCATCGAGTTCTAGTCTTAACTGATCTTTCGTATCGATCATATGGCTTTGTTCAGTATCAAGTGACCTTATATTTTCTTCGTCTCGTGAACTTGCCAAATCAATATTGCTAATTTTGTTATTAATTCCAACTATTTCAAGTTCAAGTTTTCTGACATCAGCTTGACAATTCCCAAGCTCAGCCTCCAAGCTTTGCTTGGAACCCACTTTGGTGTTCTTTGTATTCTTTGCAGTATCCTTAATAATATTAAGATCTGTTACTTTTTCCTCTAACTCTTCAATTATTCTTCGGCGAGAGACGATGCCGGTACCAGCTTTTTCACTGCCACCGGTTATGAAACCAGATCTGTCAATTGTATCGCCATCTATGGTAACAACATTAAAAGAGCCTGGTACCGCTTTCCAAATTTCTATTGCGCCAGCGAGGTCACTAGCGATTAATGTAATTGTTAGAAGCCTGAAGACGCCCTCTAATCTTTTCTTATCCACCTCAAAAAGCTCTGATGCTCGACCCATAAGCGATGGGTGGGCCGGAGGGTTTGGTGGTGTTTGCTTTTCATTCGGTATCATATCAGCAACAGTGAAGCTTGCTATTCCAAGAGAGTCAGCTTTTAATATTCCAAGTACAGTGGCGGCCTCGGTTGAATTGGAAGTGATTAAAGCTTCGAGCTTGGATCCAAACGTTGAAGCGAGAGCGGTCTCAAATTCTGATTTAGCTTTTACTTCTTCTGTTAATATGCGGCTTATACCTTCAGTTCCTTTATACTTTTCCCCTTTAAGTTTCATCAGCTTGCGGACGCCTTCACCATAACCCTCGAAGTTTCGTTCAAGCTCTCGTAGCGATTCCAACCGCGACTCGTGTTTAGTAAACTCAGATGTAATATCACTAAGTTTGTTATCGGCTTGGCTTAACTCCTCAGTTGCCAGACCCAGTGCTTGGCTAATCGAATTTTCTTTTTGTTTTGTTGCAGAATAGTTTGATTCGTAGTTTTGTAAAATTGTTTCGAGTTCTTTTTTATTTTCTGTGTTAGTAAGGACATCTGTTTTAAGTTTTTCGTCCTGATTTTTTAATGCATCTAACCGGCTAATTAGTACGTCCAAACGACCATTAATGGATGATTGCTTACTTTGGCTATTAGATATCTGTTCAGCATTGTTATTTGCTGAGTCCAAGCCGATTTTTAAGTTTGATCTAAACAAATCAACTTGACTTTGAGCCTTCTCCAATGCTTGCCTTAATTTATCGATGCATTCTTGTTTTTTTTGTATCATTTCCGTTAACTGTTCAAGTTCTTCTGATCGCTCTTTAATTAAAGATTCGCTTTCATCCAATTCTTGCTCTAATGAATTAATTTCCGATTGAGAATTTTCTTTTTCGTTAGCGATATCAGAAACTTGGCGACTTAGTAACTGGCGATGGTGGTCATTTCGCTCAATGGAAGAATCTGCCTTACCGAACCTTTCTTTAAGATCCAAAATTTGCTTTTCTTGACCAGTGATTTTTATTTTCAAGGTTTCCAATTCATTTCTATGGGTCGAAAGGTTTGCAGTCAAGCCTATTTCGTGGTTTTTCAACTCTTCCAACGAATCTAAAAGCTCTGATACTCTGTTAGAATAGTTTTGATACTCACTGGCGTAGTGAATAAGTCCCTGCTCTCTTATTTCCTTGCGGAAAGACTGGTATCGCTCTGCTTTTTTTGCTTGCCGATTTAAAGAATTGCGCTGGCGTTCAAGCTCCGCGATTATATCTTGAATGCGAAGGAGGTTTTGCTGCCCTGCCTCGAGCTTGTTAAGCGCTGCGTTTCTTCGCACTTTATACTTCATTATTCCAGCTGCTTCGTCTATAAAAACTCTGCGTTCTTCTGGCTTGGAATTAATAATTCTTTCTACTTGGTCCTGCTCAATTATGGAAAGTGCCCTGGCGTTTACGCCGGTATCAAGAAATATGTCAACTATATCCTTTAGGCGACAGGGAACTTGGTTAATCAAGTAATCTGACTCGCCATTTCTGTAAAGCTTTCTGGTGACGGCGATTTCTTCAAATTCCGAATACGGTTTAGAGCTAACAGACCCTTCCAGCCCAGAAATAGTAAGTGTTACCTCGGCGAAACCCATTGGTTTCCTAGCACCAGCGCCGTTAAAAATGAAATCCTCCATTTTTGACCCACGCATTATTTTTGCTGACTGTTCACCTAGAACCCAACGTAAGCCGTCAGCTATATTACTCTTACCACAACCATTCGGACCGACAATTGCTGTGATTCCATCTTCAAATTCAACTTTGGTGGGCTCAACGAAAGACTTAAATCCATGAAGCTCAAGACTTTTAAAGCGCATGAAAACTCCAATAAATTGCACAAGTTCGGTAAAAACTGTTGTTAACTTACCATGGAGCCGAGTTTTAGTAAAGTTACAAATGCTCCATGTAGTGGTTAAATAATTGATTACCACCATATGGAGTATAATAGTGGTGCTGTTGAAATACTTTGACTAGTAGTTATTTATTATTATGTAACCATCCATATTGATGCATTTTCAACTCTTTTCCACTTGTCAAAAAGAACTTGGGATCTGGTCCTTTGGGTATTATTTTACCAATTGCAGCTGCTTCAATTAAACCAGATTTGATTAATTTTTCTATTTTCATTGAGTTTTTTTTGTTGGCAGTAAAAAGTAGTTCATAGTCTTCTCCGCCTGTTAAGATGAGTCTCCACAGGCGATTACCCATACAGTCAAAGCTCTTAACGGTATCCCGTGAAAGCGGAAAATGATTTAGGTGGATTAGTGCCGAAACGTGAGAGGCATCTGTCAGTCTTTTTAGATCTAAGGCAATCCCGTCTGAGACATCTATCATAGCGCTAACAAGATTATTGTTAGCAAGTAGTTTCCCCCATTCAAGCCTTGGGGTCGGTCTTTTGTGGCGATTAATAAGCCGGCGTTCAGCAGCTGTTAATTTATTTTTACGTGAATTCAGTATGCTAAGCCCTAATGCCGATTCACCAGGGGCTCCAGTAATATAGATTATATCTTCTGGGCTAGCACCTTTTCGCTCGATCCGAGAACACTTGGTTATTTCTCCTAGCACGGTCATTGTAAATGATAGATCAGCGGGGGAATTGGAGTAATTTCC
>Ga0066826_10000914_pt1 | contig 15059 bp, 13 predicted proteins | sample ETNtaG_12_FD_65496 | JGI IMG/M metagenome (GOLD analysis project Ga0066826, IMG submission 65496) | Marine microbial and viral communities from oxygen minimum zone, Eastern Pacific Ocean - ETNP201306SV49 | ecosystem: Environmental > Aquatic > Marine > Oceanic | place: Pacific Ocean: Eastern... | reverse complement strand
GAACCGGGAAGCTCCATCATGCCGGGCAAGGTCAACCCCACGCAATCGGAAGCGATGACCATGGTCGCGGCTCAAGTGATTGGTAATGACACCGCCATCGCAGTTGGCGGATCATCCGGCAACTTCGAGCTCAACGTGTTTAAACCCGTGATGATTTACAATTTGCTCCAATCCATCAGGCTCTTGGCCGATGCGTCCCGTTCATTCAACGATCACTGTGTCGCTGGAACCCAACCGAACAAAATACAGATTGAAGCGCACCTGAGAAATTCGCTCATGCTCGTGACCGCGCTCAATCCGCACATAGGATACGACAACGCCGCTAAAGTCGCCAAGAAAGCGTATCAGGAAAACACCACACTCAAAGAGGCGGCAGTCGCACTCAACCTGCTAACCGCAGAAGAGTTCGATGAAAAAGTCCGCCCCGAAAATATGACGGGACCCCGCTAAGAGCGGGAGCAAATTACGGTAAATTACCCCGCGATCTTCAGTAGCCGGGGAGAATGGTAGAATCTGAGGTTTTATGCGGCCCCGCGCCTGGTGGTCAACTGAAGGTTGCGGGTGAAGCATTGGCGGTAGGCCAGGAGCGTTACGATAAGGCAGGTGATGCCCGTCGCACCCGCGACCATATACATAATCGCCAACTGAAATTTTACTGCGGTCATGGGTGATCCGCCCGCGATGATGAATCCTGTCATGATGCCGGGAAAGTGAACCAGCCCCGCAGTCTTCATTGTGTCCATGGTAGGGATCATCGCCGCTTTGACCGACTGGCCCACTGCATTGAGCGCGGCCTGCTTCGATGACGCACCCAACGCTAGCAGGGTTTCTATTCGTGCTCTCTGGTGTCCCATTTCGCTGATCAGTCGGTTGAGCGAAAGTGATGACGCCTTCATCGAGTTGCCTATGATCATCCCGCCGAGCGGTATCACATACCGCGTCTCTGACTCGATTACTCCGGCCGCGTACAATACTCCAAATGTCACCAGCGATCCGATAAAAATTCCCGCAAAGGCTATCCAGTGCGAACCGGAAATTTCTTTTCCCCGATTGCCGGAAATGGCTCCCGCCACGGTGCACATGAATAAAAGGATTAGTAACAGGTACAGCGGGTTTTGAATGTCCAGGATTGCTTCCAGCACAAAGCCCATGGCAATCAATTGCACCGTTGCGCGGAGCGAACTCCAAAACAGTTCACGCTCAATTTTAAGCTGATTATAAAATGAAATCAGAATGGCGCCGATCACCAGTCCATATGACATCAATAACGATTCGTTTTCCATAAAGCTCTCCTCAAAGACTACGAAATAAGTTTGCTATAGTTTCTTGAAAAGATTTCGTGAGCAACTAACTCTTTTCTGGCTCTATTCAAAGATTCTACAATGGGTCTCAGTCCATGCGTCCTTCAAAAAATTTGGTGAGTAGCGGACTCTTTTCCGATTCCATCAATTCGTGAATGTTTCCTTCAGCGAAAACTTCCCCGTCAATAAGAACCAATGTTCGTGCGTTGAAACGTTTTGCTTGTTCCAGATTATGAGTGACCAGAACCGTCGCTGTGTTCAGCTTGCGGTGCAGTGATTGAATCAGGGTCTCTATGGTGAGGACCGCAGTAGGATCAAGTGCAGAGGTCGGTTCATCAAGGAGCAGGACATCCGGTTCGTTGGCGAGCACTTGTGCCAGCGCTACCCGCTGACGCTCTCCAACTGAAAGCGCGTCTGCGTTGCGGGTGAGATGTTCGTGGGCCAAACCCACTTGCGCTAAAAGAGAATGACAATTTGTGTCGGGAAAATCTTTTCCCGCAAGCGCGGGGCCGATGCCAATATTTTCCTTCACCGTACCGGGGATCAATGCGGAGGTCTGGAAGACGAGTCCAATCTTTCGGCGCAGTTCCATAACCGGAGGGGTTTCGATATTTTCTCCGTTAAGAAAAATTTCACCCGCGTCAATCGATTCCAGCCGATTCAAACAACGCAACAGTGAAGTCTTGCCGGAGCCTGACGGACCCAGCACAACAAGGATTTCCCCTTGCACCAGTTCAAAGGAAACATTCCTTAGAATGGGATTTTCCCGGGTGAATGAAATATCCGATACAGTTAGCATCTATGAGGGAGGGCGGATTTTATTTTGTAGCTGCCTGATTCCCGGCCCTCCAGCCCTTGAAGTATTAAGGTTGGCTGGACGGGCATCAGGCAACTAAAAATAGCAATTGGTCAGTCTTTTAGATATGAAAACATCTTGTCGACACAACGCAGGGCGTTTTGTTGAACTTCGGGATCGAGTTCGATGATGCTTCGGGGAGCCGGGTTTTCCAGCACGTTCAAAATATGTTCCAGGGAATTGGCTTTCATGTAACGGCAGGTCGTGCAGGTGCCGACAAACTGTTTGTTGGGGAACTCCGATTCAAGAATCCCCGTCAACCCACACTCAGTCAGCAGAAAGAAGCTTTCGTGATCAGACCCACGAACGTGATCAAGCATCCCGCTGGTTGACCCAACGTAGTCGGCCTTGTCCACCACGCCCGGACTGCACTCAGGGTGTACCAGAATTTCCACACCTGGGAAATTATGCCGCACCTGATCCACACTTTCAGGCTGGTACTCTTCATGGACATAGCAGGTGCCATCGTAAACCTCCACCTCCTTGTTCACGCCTTTTGCCTGTAGATATTTTTTAACGTTCTCGCCCATCAGGCGATCCGGCAGGAAATAAATTTTATCGTTATCGATCCGCTCCATGATCATATACACGTTGGATGAAGTCACGCAGGTATCGCAAAGTGCTTTCACCTCGGCGGTCGTGTTGATGTAGCAGACAAAAGTGTGATCGGGAAATTCCGCACGCAGACGCGCAACATCTTTGGCAGTGATTCCATCTGCAAGAGTGCATCCCCCATCCGGATTCGGATCCAGCACCATTTTTCCCGGATTAAGAATTTTCGCCGTCTCGGCCATGAAACGCACCGCCGCGAACAGAATGACATCGGCAGTCGATTCACGGGCTTTCTTGGCCAGTCCGTATGAATCGCCCGTGTGGTCCGCGACACCGTACAGGATTTGTGGAGCGACATAATTGTGAACGAGGATGATGGCATTTTTCTCCCGCTTTAATTCTTCGATCCGCTCAATCGTCGGCAGGAGGGTTTCGCAAATCTGCTCGGTGAACTGGCAAAGTGGATTTCCCACGCGTATGTCTTTTAATTTACCGTAAAGTTGTTCAGCAGTAATCATTGCATTAACCCGGTGGCCATTTGAAAGGCCGTCCGCCCAGAAGATGATAATGAATATGGAAGACCGACTGCCCTGCTTCTTTACCGCAGTTGACCACCACGCGGAATCCGGTTTGGTCCAGTCCGTTATCCTTGGCCAGACGGTTGGCGATAGAATAAATCGATCCGATGAGTTCGTGATCCTCTTCCTGAATTTCCAGGATCGTCGAAAAATGTTTTTTCGGGATGATGAGTAAATGGATCGGCGCCTGCGGATTCACATCCTTGATGGCAAACAAACCATCGCTGTCATACACCTTTTCAGAAGGGATAGCGCCCTTATTAATCTGGCAAAACAGACATTCACTCATAACCAAAATATCCTTTAAAAATTAAGGAACCAGACAATCCCCATGATCACAATATAGCATCGGACAGGGCGAGGTACAAGGATAGCGGAGACCGGCACAACCCATTTAACGCAGAGATCGCAGAGGAAGGAAATTATGTTAGCCCCCTCACCCCAACCCTCTCCCTCGGCGGGGAGAGGACTTGTTCAACATTCCTCTTTGCGCACTTTGCGCGAGATAGGCCTATGAATATTTTCTTTTGGCGTTATCCGGTTCATCGGTGGGGAGGTCGTGCTCTGAGGGGTCGTCCAGTTCTATTCCTTGCAGGTAGTTGCGGATTTCTTCTTTGTAGGAAATAAAGGGATCGAGCATCAGGAAGGGTTCCTGGTTTCGGCTGAGGCGGAACCCGATCCAGTCGATCAGGTAGCCGGCCTGGCTATTCATGAGAGTTTTCACCAACTCACCGCGTCCGTCAGCACGGGTACCTCTTGGCGGTGTGGTCTTGGCATACTCAATGGCTTCGTCGCTGGTTTTCCGGGTGGTATCGCCGGTGGCTTCCAGTCCCCAGTACAATCCGCTTTGTTTATTGATGTTGTGGTATTCCAGATCCAGACTCTTGAGCCACGGATCCTGCCATTCAAGATTTTCCTCTTTTCGGAATTCGCAAAGCATCCAGTATTTCGTGGCCCAATCGACACGGCCTATCACCGCTTCGGGTCCGTTGGGTAGATCATTCAGGACCGACTCCCACCCTTCGATGATCCAGTCGGTTTCATGATTCATTCCCGTCAGGTGTTTCTTCGCGGTTTGCACCATATCCATTTGCAGTTCTAGTGCGGTGGTGTGAGTTCCGTTTCGCAGAACGATTTCCCATTTGAATTCCGGATCGCGCGATATCGCGCGCATGGCCTCGACCGATTCGGCGAGTATCCAGTCGGGATTGGCGAGGCCCCGTTCCATGAGCTCGAGAAGGAGAGTGGTCGTTCCCATTTTCATAGCGGTGGCGAACTCGCTCATGTTGGAATCGCCGACCAGCAAATGGATGCGCCGGTACTTACTGGGGTCCGATAGAGGTTCGTCGCGCGTGTTTACGATGGCTCGGTTGTATTGAACCCAGCGGTAAAATTCGTTGGGGATATGGTCTGCTCTTTGGGAAATTTGAAAATCGACTTCCGCTTCTTCTTCCTCGACAGAGGTGCCTTCCCAGTCGCGGAAGGGATGCGGATTGCACCCGCCGATTCTTCCCGCGCCGCAGAATATCTGCCGTGTGACCAGAAACGCTGACAGCAGTTTCAGGTTGTCGCGTTCGTCGAATGGGAAATTGCGACTGACCAAATAATTCTCGTGGCAACCGAACGTCGCGTTGGTTTCGAGGTCGACATTATTTTTGATGATCCCTATCTGATCGCTCCAACCCAAATCTTCCACAGCGTCCTGAATCACAGAATCCCCGGCCCGGTCATAGGTGACGAGGTCGGTCAGAGTGGAACATTCAGGCGAGGCGTATTCCAGATGCCCCATGTCCAGGTATATGCGTCCCGCGTTGCGGAGGAATCCGCCATTACCCGGAGGCTCGTCGTTGGCCCGGTAGTGGAGGTCGAGCACACCCAGCTTTGTTTGGAAGATATGGTTCTTGATCCGACTGGCAACTTCCTCCGGGTTCAGTCTGAACTCGGTATCTTTGATCAGCAAACCATATTCTGTTTCGATACCGTAGATGCGTTTTCGCATGACTATTGAGTGACCGCGGATTCAAGAGTGGAGATTTCCTGTTCGGTCAATAGCCGGTATAGACATTTGCGTTGGGTATTGCGACTGAGGACCGCCGCTTCAAGATTCCAGCGATCAAATGCTTCCTTGAGAGTAGCGGGAAGCTTCTCTGATTCCTCTTCATCTTGATCGTCATCATCCGATGAGGACTCTGCATCTTTCTCCGACTCAACTTTCTTGCGGCCTTCTTCCCACAGGCGCAGTGCCGACTGGAGCGCTTTGTCGAGGCTCAACGAAGCAAAGTCGGTGTTGTCTATTTTCTTTTGTATGCGTTCGCAGACTTTACTGTCCCCGGCAATGACAGTGCCCTTCTTGAACGTTTCCCAGTAACCGTCATAATTGACGCGGAAAAATTCGGCCCCGCCTTCGCGGTTTATTTCAGTCAGGAGCATTTGAATGAGATAGGGAGCACGTTGGATTTCTTCAAAATTCTGTTTCAGAGCCGGTGCGAGCCCGAACTGCAAAAGCCTCGCGATGGTTACATCCTGCGCCGAGCGGTTGAATCCTTCCACATGCGCCATGTCCAACAGCGTCATACGCAAACGTTCTACATCAGCAGGATGGCCCAGTCCGCCCAAAGCAATGCGGTCGTAAATTTCAAAAATTTTTCCGGGTTGCGGGGAGAATCCCAGAATCACCGCACCCTCATTGTAAGGAACTCCGATGACCGGCTGACCCTTGCCCAGCTTTTCACGCACATAACTGTGGCGAGTAGAAATGGCTTCCATCCAACGAAAATGTTCTTCAAACACAGACGATTCCTCTATTTAGTAACGCACAAATAACTTTTTATTAATAACCTCCCCTAACCCCTCTATCCTGCGGGCACCTTCGGCCTCCCCTTTCCAAGAGGAGACCGAAGGTGCCCGCAGGGTATTGGGAGGGGTATTTAAAAAAACAAAACTAATTCCTCTTCATTGAAGCTTTATAAATATCTTCCATCTCATCATCTGAGATGAACTGGTATCCGTCCTTGGTGATTTTCGCAATGATGGGGTAGAGCTTGTCTTCGGGCCGGGCTTGTCCTGTCGCCGAGTCGAACTGCGCCGCCGTTTGCAGAAGCCGGATAGCCAGAGACATTGCTTGTTCCTGTGATCGTTCTTCCAGCGGACACGAGCCCCAAAGGTTTTCGTGTTCCATCACACCCCGGATCATGGGGGAGCCGGACCCTGTGGCGACATGGGTGAGTATCTGAAACTCGGCTCCCAGCATGTCGTAAAAATATAAAAACGGTTTTCCCTGTTGTATATCGTAGATGGCGAATAGAGGGCTCACTGCGCCCACACCCTGCATGGCCATGGCAACATTATCTTTTAACAATCGCGACAAAGCCCGCACCTTTCCCTCGGTGCTCATGTTCCTCAATTGCGAACGGCGATAATATTCGAAGTTGTGTGATAAAATGCGCGCCATCTCGAAGGCGGTCGCCGGTACCCCGGCGATGGCCATCAACGAATAATCATCGATAGGAATCACCTTGTCGCAACGCTCGTACATGATAGCGTTGCCTGCGGTGGCTCTGCGATCACCCGCCACAATGATTCCATCTTTATAATGAAACGCCAGCACGGTGGTTCCCTGAGGAATTTCCAGTGCCTTGTTTTCGGGAAGAGCCGAAATTGCGGATTGCGAATTGTAACCCGACCTTTTGAGAAGTTCAAAGAAGTCGCCAGAGCTGTGGATTGGGTCGGAGTTTTTCATTATTGCCCGGTTCGCTGTTTGTATTTTTCTGATTGTTTGGGATCAACTTTCTTCATGCGCTTGAGAATGTCGTCACGGCCCGGTCGCTTGACATCCGGACTTGACGGCCCGGATTCCTGACGGTCGGGAGCGGACTCCTTTTTTTCTTTTCTCCTCAAGGGATCGTTCATAACCATGGGTATTGCTCCTTTTTGGAACTGAGCAAATGTTCTACGTCGGCGGAAGTGACGATCTTTGAAAGATCTATAAATCCGCCATCGGTGAATTCGATGCCCGTCCAGTGAATGTTTTTTATTTTACCCGTGCCGTGCGTGACTGCCAAACCGCGAACAAAAGCCCGAGTATCTTCCGGTGGTTGTTTAACAGCACGAGTAACTTCGTCTTCAGAGAACATGGACACGACATCTCCTGTCTGCTCCAGTCCCCGGTACAATCCTCTTTCGGGATCAATATTATGATACTCCAAATCGAGGCTCTTGATCCAGGGATCATCCCACCCCACGCCTTCCGATTCCATAAAGCGTGAAAAAATATCTTTTTTGATAGCCCAGTCAATTCGATCCGCCAACTTTTCAGGGTGATACTGGAGTTCGTCTAAAGTGCGCGTCCACTCTCGGATAATCCAGTCCCATTCCTTGCACTGTCCCGACAGATTTTTTTCAACAGATTCCAGGTAAGATTCCTGAATTTCCAGCGGAGTGATCGTTCCGCCATCCACACGTTTTAATAGTACCGTTCCCGTGTGATCGCGGGAAATTGTTTTAATATCGTTGACCGGGTTTTCCAGCTCAACCGGCGGCGAAAGTTTTTCTTCGCCTATCAGCGTGAGTACCAGACGAGTGGTTCCCACCTTGAGCGCGGTCGCATAGGGAGACATGTTAGCGTCCCCCAGAATCAGATGCAGTCGGCGGTACTTGTTCGCTGTCGCGTGTGGTTCATCGCGGGTATTGATGATGGGCCGCTGGGTCATCGTCTCGATACTCAATACCGTTTCGATGAAATCTGACCGTTGCGCGAGTTGGAGTCCGCTGAACGAATTATCGTGACGCAGTTCAGTGCCGACTTTTCCAGCGCCCGTATAAAGTTGTCGCGTCACCAGAAATGGCACCAGGCGTTCCACCCAATGTTCGAAAGGCAGTCGGCGCGAGATGAGGTAATTGTCATGCGTCCCGTAGCTATGCCCAATGTAGTCGGTATTATTTTTGAATATTTGTACGCTACCCGGCTCACCCTCCTGATTCCGCAAGCGGGCACATTCTGCAACAATACGTTCTCCCGCCAGATCGTGCGCCACCAGCTGAAACACGCTTCCGCATTCGGGAGTGCTGTATTCAGGATGCGTGTGATCGTTGTAAAAACGTGCGCCATTTTCCAGCACCCGGTCGCTTTTCATTTCCCAGTAACTGTAGGGTCGTTTACGATCTTCGGCGCAAAAGGAATCCTCTTCCTCGTCCTGTGCCAGAGAAGATACGTTAAACCCCCGCATATCCTGATGCGAACGCTCCCGCGAATAGGCCCAGTTGCCAAACTCGCTTTTCATTTCGCAACGGCGCACGAGTCGCATCGACTCCTCGACAACATCGTAGCTTTCCACTTTGTCACGCACGACGCCGTATTCAGTTTCCAGACCCAGCAAAGGAACAGTCGCGCTCATATAATGGACCGATAGAGGGTTTTAACAGGAACCGTTACACTCATATGATGGACCGGTTGAGGGTTTCAGCGGCGGCCTGGTCAGACTCGTTGGGACGCCGCACACGTACCACCTGATGCGGGTCCAGATCGAGTAGTTGAAGCCAGTCTTCCAGGTTCGATTCAGATGGAAGCAGATTACCGTCCTTGAATTCAGCTTCCAGACAGGCTGTTAAATCTTTCGACATGATTTTCAATTCTTCGCCCTCGATAGCTCTTTCGATAGCTTTTTCTTTAACCCGTTTGACTATCCCCTCGATGATCGCGCCGGAAATAAAATCCTTCCAGTACAATTTTTTAAGAGTGCCGGACCGCAAAGTCAGCACCAGAACCTCTTGCCGGGAACTCTTTTTAAAGAGCGCATTGAGGAACGGCTGAGTCATCGTGTCGAGATCATCATGTTCTCGCGGCAGGTTGGGTTTGAGGTAAACTTTCAGAATCGCGTTGCAATCTTCGCGGTTGGGACGCCCCACTTTTATTTTTCTGTCGATTCGACCCGGTCGCAGGATAGCAGGGTCTATCAGGTCGGGCCGGTTGGTGGCCAGAATGACAACTGCGTCGCGAAGCGATTGGATACCATCCATCTCGGCACAGAACATAGGTACCAACGTATTACTGATATTATTTCCACGAATGGCCTGGCGAGTCCCAAGGATCGACTCGGCCTCGTCAATAAAAATGAAAGGAACCTGTCCCTTTTCCTTATAGTCACGCGCCTTCTTGAAAATTTCCCTCACCTTGCGCTCCGATTCACCCAGCCACATGTTGAGAACCTCGGGACCTTTGACATGAATGAACCGGCCTTCGATTTCCTGATTGGATTCTTTTTCCTTAAGTTGCTGGATGATGTCCGAAAGGATAGCTCGACCAATGAGTGTTTTGCCACAACCCGGCGGACCGTAAAATAGAAATCCTTTTGGAAGTTGATACTCCATGGTGTCGAGTATTTCCTTATGCAGGATGGGGTACTCGATAACCTTGCGAACTTCTTCGATAACCTTTTTTTGCCCGCCCACATTTGACCAGTCGATTTGTTCCAGATCGTCTTCGACCACAACGCCCGATTTTCTCTTGGGTAAACGCGCCAGAATAACCCTCTGATTGGGATCGAGAATAACCTCGTCTCCCACCTTCAGCGACTCCGCTTCTATTTCGGGATGACTCAGGGCAAGAGTTTCGCTGTTGGCAGTTTGCCCGGTGACCAACCACTGTCCATCGGTCAACCGTGTGGTAATGCGGGCAATCGGACCCTGACTGGGCTGGGGCAATCGGGTGATAGCGACAAAACCTTCGTTGAGCGCGACCTGATCCCCGGGCTGAAGAGACCCCTGTTCAAGAATTTCCGGAGAGATGGCGGCCTGATACTCAGTGCCTCCGACCACCAGCCGATACAGGTCTCCTTCACCTTCCCCCAATACCGTGCCGATACGGTGAGCGGGGGACTTTAGCTTGCTCACTGTTTCCTCAAGGGTTTTGATTTTTAAGGCATACTGCTGAGACGACTGTTGAGCCTGAAACAGAGCATCCCGCAAATCGAATATCTTCTCTTGGAGATTGGGCTTATCCGCCGTTTCCTCTAGGATCTGATCTATCAATTCTATGATATGGGATTGGTCACCCATGAGTAAATCCTTATAAATTAATGATAATCTCTAATTGTAAAGCTATTAAAAATTCCACGTCAAGTGAATTTGTATAGCCAAATTCAGTCCCCTGTCATTTGAAAAACACAAAAAGGGAATATATTAGACCGTTTCGTCCTTTGGGGTTTTTCTGGTACAATTCGGACACTGGGAATATGGGTTATTATCGCTTTTCAGGGCATGCTGAAAATCAGCTTAGCCCTTGTTACAAAAGCGTTTTAGTGCAACATGCCTCCGTTGATGACGGTTGGCAAATAGATTTATTTTGAAGGTTTTTTATGAACAGCATCAGACAGCGGGCAGGTATCGATAAGTGTATCTTAAGTTTCAGCCACGACCGATATCCCTCGCGTAAAAAAGCGGACGCTACAGCTATCGCAAAAGCTGAACGTGAGATTGCATCCGGCAAGAAGGGAATCAGTCATCTTATCCTGCGAGCCGTGGATGATCCGATAGATCGCCTTAAGTTTCTTTTCCTTATCAACGGTATTCCTGTGATGTGTTATGCATTGGGAAACTTACTGGCTTCGAGTCTTAAACAAATTGTCATTGTCGGCTCGGAAGAAGTTGAACAAGTTGCCAACGCTTTTCTGGACACGGTTGGAACGCAGGGCAAGGACATCTCATTTGTTCGGGAAGACCCAAATAAGCTGAACCTGCCTAACACAATGCAACTGGGGCGAAGTCGCCTGAACCTGGAGCCTGATGAATTGGTTCTGTTTCAACCCGGCGACCTGCCTTTCATGTTCGATATCGAAAAAATCCTGCAAGACGACGACACCCGGAATTATAATCTGATCCTCTGGCTCAACTCCAGGCAGATGATGTTCCCCGGTTCCAATGAAGACCCGGAAAGCGAATTTGTTCAGCGCAATTATCATTACCGCGCTCTGTGCGAAGAAACAAACGAACTGCATGAGGTCAAAGAACCCAATGTATATCCCATCAACCTGTCTGCGGTTGACCCGGGTATCATTGACCATTTGCATTCAACGAGGAAAGATGGAAACATAATCAAGGCAGGGATAAGGCAAATCATGTCCATGCCGTCAAGAGTCTTAAAGCTACTTCCTGTAATGGTATACCACGCATTGCACTTTAGGTCCGATCTAAAACAATTCCGCAAAGAAGACAAATACCAGTTTGGAATGCATAGAGATAATTTTCATCGTGCGGTTTCGATTTTGTTGGATACCGAGTTCACAACAAAATTTCACAACGATCCGGCATTTGTTTCCGATGTGGATGCTCTGGAGGATTGGGAAGATTTCGAGGCGCTCACCCATTATGCCGAAACTCAATATGGCGAAGAAGGTCTGACCCGCATTCATCCTTTTGGAGAGGAGTTACTCAGCTTTCGAGAAAAGGGAATGCCTGGACTGAAAACAAGCATAGGCATGTATGAAAATTTTCCGGCCTACATCAACTCGGTTTACCAATCGCTCAAAATGGACCATGTGCCTTTTCCCGATGGGAACCAATATGTGCCACTCACATCCAATTCTGAAAAAGGCAAACATGCTCGCAAAATAGAGCATGCATTTTCTTGGTATTCCAGAAAGTGTGACGCTCTTAAAGTAGAAAACTGACTGTTTCTCGCAACAAATCTCAGCGGTTAGATTTTTAAGCAATTTGCAAGAATTCGTGCCACTCGAAAAAATTCATGGCAATCAATGAAACCCAAAAGTTAAACAGGCTGGCTCAATTTTCCCAGAAAGAATTCTGGCATCAGGGGGGTCTGCTCAAGCAAACCAAGTTAGGTAATTTCATACTCGTCGCTTTTGTGATCCACGTTTTGGTGATTGCTTTTCAGTTCCTTGCCCCCGCAAAATCCAAAGGCCCATCAGCACCCCCGCCTATCCAGGTGAAATATATTGAAACTCAAAAGCCCGATTCTTTTGAAAAAAAAGGAACCATCGTTGATGCTCCGAAGCCGAAAAAGGTGGAGAAAAAATTAGCCAAGCCATCGGAGTTACTCGCCAGCGCGGATAGCAGGGCACATGCGAACAAAAAACCACCTGTGCAAAAAAAATATCGCCGGAAAAAAACAGTGGCTCCGCAAGCCAGCGGAACCCCGAACATGACTCAACGCGCACAGGCTCAGGCAGAATCTAAAAAAAAGGCGGCCCAGTCGAAACAGAAAGTAGTCAAAAAAAATACTCCTCTTTCACTTTCAAATAGAGGAACACTTGCCCCGCAGGCTCCATCAGAAAAACTTGGGTCGCGGGGAGTTCTTTCCATGCTTGATGGATTCGATGCTGAAAAATACGCCATGCAAGATACCCAAACTCAGAATGAAGAGGATTCAGGTGACGATGAACCTATTTCGCTCGATACCACAGAAGCCAAATACGTTTCCTACTTTAATCGCATTAAGCACCAAATCCAGCGCGTCTGGACTTACCCGCCCCAAGCGGCTCAAAGGGGAGTGAGCGGACAAGTCTCGTTGAGGTTTCAAATTTCAAGAGATGGAAATCTTATCGGCGTGCGTCTGGTTGATAATTCGGGCTCTGAGATTCTTGACATGGCCGCTATCAAGGCGGTGAAAGAAGCGGCTCCCTATTATCCGTTTCCAGTGACAATTACTAAAAGGAAACTTTCTATACTTGCGACATTTGTTTACAGCCCTAATTACAATCAATTGACCGAACAATAGTAATCAGACTTAATAATGACTCCGCCAAAAACAGCCATCATAAGAACCGTTCCGTCAAAAGAAGGTACCCGGTTTTTGTTCAGGCGCAATATTGCCGGACTTTCCGTGTTCAAGCGCTTGATCTTTTCCCTGCAAAGAGCAGGCATTGAAAATTTCATTATCCTTGCTCAGGATATTTCAGTTTCAGACAAAAACTGGGTGGAGTTGGGTATCCAAAATGACGCCCGATTTAAAAGCCAGATCCGGTGGGGCGATCTGAGCAAGGAACTTACAGAGGACGAATTAAATTCACTTGAATTGCCTTCAGAAGTGGATAGCGTTTTGTTCGTTGAAAGTAATTTCGTGACAACCGCCGGGTTGATTAAGGATTTCATCGCGTCAACTCAGGGTCTGGAGAAAGGGAGCATTGCGAGTCTGCCTGTTGAGTCAGGGTATTCAGATGGCATGTACCTGCTTCCTCCATCCAGCATAGGTTGTTATTTGCGTTCTGGAACTTTCGAAAAACCGGTGACCCCAATCACTCTATCCGGGCCATGGTTTTACCGTCAAAAAGTGGAAGATTCACAGTCAGCCCGAACCGTTGAAAAAGAGTTGCTCCACGAACACAAGTTGTACTACAGCCAGTTTATGGACGTTTGGGTCAACTCCTTAATCTCCATCAAAATATCCTCTTTTCTGGTTAGAACTCCTTTAACTCCAAATCAGATCACATTGTTTGGCCTGGTCATCGGATTGGCGGCGGGGATTTTGTTTGCGCAGGGAAACTACTGGAGCGGTTTTGTAGGCGGCCTGCTACTTGCCGCTACCGCTGTTTGGGATTGCTGTGATGGTGACGTTGCACGACTCAAGTTTATGGAGTCGGATTTTGGTGAAAAGCTTGATACTGCCTGTGACAACGTGATAAATATTTTTGCCTTTACTGGATTGATGTTTGGGGCAGCTCATGCCCAGGGTTTAGCTCAGGCTATGATTCCTTTTCTTTTACTTATTTTTGGAGGGAGTAGTATTTTTTACCTTATATATTTTCCAAAAGGGGGTAAAGGTTCGTTTTTTAAAAATACCCCGATTTATGAGGTTATCCAAATTCTGGCGAGCAGAAACTTTATTTATATTATTTTTATATTTGCTGTTGTGGGTAAGCTGGACTGGTTCTTGTGGCTGGCTGGAATCGGATCCAATATTTTTGCTCTCAGTATATACATGTGTAAGGCCCCTAAATACCACAGACCCTAGTATAGGTCTGGTATAACTCAAAAAAGACATAAAAAAATCCAGTTTCAAGAATACTGAAACTGGGTTGATGCTAATTTTACTGGTTTTAACGACCCATACCAACGTTTTCCCTTGTTATTACTGGTCTAAACTACCTATACACCGTAAAACCTTTGATAATGCTGGTTAAAACTGAATGCCGAAGAGAAGACTCGAACTTCCACGAGGTTGCCCTCACATGAACCTGAATCATGCGCGTCTACCAATTCCGCCACTTCGGCATACTTCATTATGTGAATGAGCCTGTATTATCCTTATTTCTTTCTCAATTTCAAGACGTTTACCTCGATTCAGTCCGATTTTTTGCCTTGCTCTTCCTGATCAAGAAGCGCTTCCCCCTCTTTTTCGACATTTACCAGTGACTTGAGGGACATATGGTCATGAAATATGAAATAGAGTCCGCCCGCAAGAATCACTCCAGCAAACATGGCCCATCCTACCATACCGAATCCGACAGACTTGACTTCGCTTTCTCCCATGATCTCATGCAGGGCGATAAGGATTCCCGCATTGTATGACCCCAGAAAACCCGGAGTGGGAACAATTGTAATCAGAATGGATACCATCACAACAAGAATAAGCAGGGAGGAAATTGTCTTATGTTGCAGGTCGAAGGCATAATAGAGTGGAAAAAATGAAACACTATTACACACCCAAATAATAGCCGAATATACGGTAATTTTTACCAGAGACGAAAAGTTTTTGACGACCTCACAACCGGTAGCGAATTCCTCAACAAGGTATTCGATTTTATTTGCCCACTTTTCGGG
>Ga0066826_10000903_pt1 | contig 15152 bp, 11 predicted proteins | sample ETNtaG_12_FD_65496 | JGI IMG/M metagenome (GOLD analysis project Ga0066826, IMG submission 65496) | Marine microbial and viral communities from oxygen minimum zone, Eastern Pacific Ocean - ETNP201306SV49 | ecosystem: Environmental > Aquatic > Marine > Oceanic | place: Pacific Ocean: Eastern... | reverse complement strand
CTTTGCTGGGTAAGTGGACCTTTGTCTACTTCATCAGTGGCGCCTGCGAGAGTGAGTGCCTACGAACCGCAGACGCGTTGACGCGGGTTCGCCTGAGCCAGGGCAAGAACGCTCGGCGGTTACGCGTACTGGCAATTGTGCTTTCTCCAGCACAACTCTCGGCGGCAAGTCAGTTGCGTCTTGATATGCCCGAGACGATCGTGCTCGGTGTGAGCGCTGAAGAGAGGCAACAATTGGTTTCGCAGTTTGCCCAAGCATCGGGCGCACCTGCAGAAGGGGAATCGCGCATTTATCTGGTGGACCCGCTGGGCAACCTGATGATGAGTTATCCTGCCGATACCGACCCCTCAGATCTGCGAAAGGACATCGGTCGGCTGCTGCGGGCTTCACGTATTGGTTAGGAGGCATCTTTGAGTTCGCATAATTCAAGGCCACTTTGAAACCCCGGATTTTGCCCCAGTCGCGTATGCCAGAATCGCGGGTTCAGGCACTGCATGCCTACTACGAACTGACCAAGCCCAGAGGGGTGGCACTGATCGTGTTTACCGCGATCGTGGGCATGTTTTTGTCGGCAGACGAAATGGTGCCCTTGCCCGTGCTGGTTTCTAGTGTCCTGGGTATAGGTCTATCAGCGGCTTCCGGCGGCGCTTTTAATCATGTGCTGGATCAACGAACAGGCCGGGTGATGGCCCGGACTGTGGGTCGGCGGCTTCCCAGTGGTCGCGTTGATGGTATTCGCGCACTGGTCTTCGCTGCTGTGCTGGCGGTAGGGTCGATGATACTGTTGGTGACACAGGTGAATGCCTTGACGGCCGTACTGACATTTGTCGCCCTGATCGGTTATGCGGTTATCTATACTCTTTGGCTTAAGCACGCGACTTCACAGAATATTGTGATCGGCGGTGCCGCCGGTGCCATGTCGCCCGTGCTGGGCTGGACTGCGGTGACAGGGAATCTGGCGCCGGATGCGTTATTACTGTTTCTGATTATTTTCTGTTGGACTCCGCCACATTCCTGGGCGTTGGCGCTGTACCGCCGGGAAGAATATCTTGCGGCTGATATCCCGATGCTGCCAGTCACGCATGGTGAACGATACACGTCACTGCAGATGCTGCTCTATACCGTGTTGCTGCTTGCGGTCAGTGTGTTGCCTTTCGCCACCGGTATGTCGGGTTGGATGTATTTTGTAGGCGCCGTGCTGTTGGGCGGCATTTTTCTGACCTATGTGGTCCGGCTGTATCGCAGTTACAGTGATGAACTTTCACGACAGACGTTCAGTTTTTCTATCCAATACCTCGCTATGCTCTTTGCCCTGATGTTGATCGATCACTACCAGGTATCTTTAAGTCGGATGCTAGCGACCCTGCTGGCCTGATCCGCCCGCCCCGTAACCACCAAGCGATAACTCATTACCATGGGTGCTGAATCTGGCCCGGGACTACAGTTCTATTCGATCGCCCTGTTTCAATGGCGGTGAGTGGATTCCCGGTTCTGGTGTAGACCATGACCCATGTGCATTGAGAATCTCACGCAGTAGCCCGGGTCCGCGGTAAATAAGCCCGGTATATAGTTGGATCAGGGTGGCGCCCGCCGCCAGCGTGGCGCGTGCCGAAGCGACATCGGTAATCCCGCCAACGCCGATAATGGGTAAATCAGCGCCAACATGGCGCTTGAGTTCAGCAATAACCCGCTGCGATAGAGTGGCCAGGGGTGCGCCACTGAGGCCACCTGACTCAAAGACTTCGGGATAAAGGCGCTCATCCAGCGGCCGGGTTGTGGTGGTATTGGTCGCGACCACGCCATCAACCTGGTAATGCAGCAGCGCATCAGCGATTTCTTTGATCTCCTGGGTGCTCAGATCGGGTGCGATCTTCACCGCAATCGGGGTGTAGCGCCCATGCTGGTCCGCAAGTCGTGCCTGCTCATCCTTAAGACAGGCCAGTAACTGATTCAGCGCGTGACGCTCCTGCAGTTCGCGCAGTGTTGCCGTATTGGGCGATGAGATATTAACCGTGATGTAGTCAGCAACGGTATAGATTGCGCGTAGGCCCGTAAGGTAGTCTCGGTAGGCCAGTTCATTCGGAGTGGTCGCGTTGCGGCCGATATTGATGCCGATGATGACCTGCTGCTTATGCCGGCCCAGATTGAGCAGGAAGGTGTTCAAGCCGGCGCTGTTGAAGCCCATACGGTTGATGACCGCTTGTGCGCCAGTTAATCGGAACATCCTTGGTCGAGCATTGCCACCTTGGGGCAGTGGTGTCACTGTGCCCAACTCAAGAAAACCAAACCCCAGGCCAGCCAGCCCATCCACTGCCGTGGCGTTTTTATCGAGTCCCGCCGCCAGACCTACTGGATTGGGAAAACACAGCCCCATCGCTTCCACCGGATGTGTTGGCAGGGCGCCTCTCCAAGCATCCGCTAGATACTGATTCAGTGGGTGTATTTTGCCCAACAGGCCCATGGTGCCGAGTGTGATCCGGTGTGCTGTTTCGGGATCGAGGCTGAAAAGGGCGCGACGCACCCACCGGTACAGGTCCGCCATCAGAAGTGTTCTCCGGGGGTGAGGTGGCGCCACTGCCCCCGCTTGAGTTTCCCCAGGCTAACGCGCCCGATCCGGACTCGTACCAGGCTGTGGACAGTCAGGCCAACCAACTCGCACATGCGCCGGATCTGCCGTTTTCGCCCTTCACGCAGAATAAAGATCAGTCGATCCGGATTCTTTTGTGTGACCTGGGCCGGGCGCAGCGCCCGGCCATCCAGTACCAGGCCATGACCAAGGTGGGCGATAACTGTTGAGTTAATCGGGCCCGACACGTGAACCCGGTACTCTTTTTCAACCTGACTATCAGGTGCGATCAGTTGTCGGGCCACACTGCCGTCTTGGGTCATCACCAACAGGCCACTGGAATCGATATCCAGCCGTCCCGCGACGTGCAAGCTCTTTGCTGGGGGAATCGGCCAAGTAGCCTGGGTCCCCTGGTCGGAACGGTTTTGTGCCTGAATCAGAGAGGCCGCCTCGGGATAGCCCTTTTCAGGCTGGTTAGAGACCACCCCAGGGGGTTTATTCAACAGGACGGTGGCAAGGGATTGGCGTTGTTGCGTCGCTTGAGAGCTCAGTTGGATGTCGGCATGGGGGCTGACGCGCGAACCAAGTTGACTCACCGTGACACCGTCGACCAGAACGTGACCGGCTGAGATGAGTCGGTCTGCCTCACGCCGCGAGCAAAGACCCTGCTGCGCCATCAGTCGCGACAACCGGATCCCCTCCTGCACCACCTTGCCGGGGTCGTCAGCGATTGCCTGACCGTCGCTGCAGGAATGCCTGCGCTGCTGCTGCCGCGTTCCCGGTATAGGTGGCGGGAGTCAGGTTAGCGAGATAGTCCCGAGCCTCTGCTGGGATCGGCAGTTGTTCAACGAAATCACGCAGTGTCTGGGCGTCCATTGCCTGCTGACCCCGCGTAAGTGCTTTGAGTTTTTCGTAAGGTTCGGGTACCTCGTAGCGCCGCATCACCGTTTGAATGGCCTCTGCCAGTACCTCCCAGGCTTTGTCGAGATCTGCCTGGAGTCGGGCACTGTCCACGTCAAGTTTGCCCAGCCCCCGGCATGTAGATTCCAGCGCCAGCAGGCAGTGTGCCAGGGCCGGCCCCAGATTACGTAGCACTGTTGAATCGGAGAGATCACGCTGCCAGCGACTCACCGGCAGTTTCTCGGCGAGGTGCCCCAGCAGCGCGTTGGCAATACCGGCGTTGCCTTCACCGTTCTCAAAGTCAATCGGGTTAACCTTGTGTGGCATGGTGCTTGAGCCAACTTCACCTTCCACCGTTCTCTGGCGGAAGAAGCCCAGCGCAATGTAACCCCACAGGTCGCGGTCAAGGTCGATCAGGATGCTGTTGATCCGTACCAGTGCGTGACACAGTGCAGCAATGTCGTCATGGGGTTCGATCTGTGTGGTCATTGCCTGCCAGTCCAGACCCAGGCTCTCAACGAAGTGGCATGAGACCTGGGCCCAGTCGACATCGGGATAGGCCGCGAGATGGGCATTGAAATTTCCCACTGCGCCGTTGAATTTCCCGCGAATCGGCGTTTCCGAGACCTGCCCGCGCACATGGTCGAGCCGTGCGATCACGTTCGTAAGCTCTTTACCCAGGGTTGTAGGGCTGGCAGGCTGGCCGTGGGTTCGGGCAAGCATAGGCTGGTTGGTCAGAGTGCCTGCCAGGTTGCCTAGCGCACTGATCAGGCGATCGATGGCAGGCAGAATGACTTCATTGCGTGCATCGCGCAGCATCAGCGCATAGGCCAGGTTATTAATGTCCTCCGAGGTGCACCCGAAGTGGATAAATTCCGAAATAGCCCGCAGCGTATTTTCACTTGCCACTTTTTGCTTGAGAAAGTACTCCACTGCTTTTACATCGTGGTTGGTGGTGCGCTCTATCTCCTTGACCTGCTGCGCATCCTCAAGCGAGAAATTTTCCAGGGTTTTTTCGAGAAATGCGCTAGCCGCAGCTGACAGCGGCGCTACTTCCGGGATTTCTTCACAGTCAGCGAGGGCTGCCAACCAGCGGGCCTCGACGATCACGCGGTAGCGGATCAGCGCAAACTCACTGAAGAAAGGCCGCAGGGCGGCTACTTTGGATCCGTAGCGTCCATCTGCCGGCGAGAGCGCGGTCAGGGCTGTCAGGGCGTGGGGGTCGGGAATACTCAAAAAGCGGTCCGCATGAGCCGCAAAACAAGCCTTATTTTAGCATGCACCTGGCCAAGCTCGCCGATTTGCCTGATCGTATGGACCGGCAAAACCCGCCAGGTCATTGGGCCGCCAACACGGGGAGCCATAATCAGATTGACCCTCCCGTGCGTCGGCCATCCAGGTCCCACAGGCGGGGAAAGGCCAGTGAAAACCCTGCAAGGCTTATGCAGACCACCAACGCCCCGCAGACCACCGCCACGGGCGCCGAAAAAAGCTCTGCCAGCGGGCCCAGTACTAGACCACCGAGTGCAATCAGGCTGAAAGTGATACTGTGGATGCCCATGACCCGGCCGCGCAGCGCATCAGGGACGGCGAGCTGCATCACGGTCATTGAGCTGATAAGAAAGAACGAGCCGCCGATGCCCGAGATAGTGGCGCAAAGGCAGGCTCCGGTAAAAGCCCAGGGTAGATCACCAGCATTGCCGGTGACTAGGGCAAAGCAGATCAGCGCAAGGGCGAACATAACGGCACCGCCCATCATGATCCGCCCAAGTCGGGGTGACTGTTGCAGGCGCCCGACCAACAGGGTACCTGTCACCGAGCCCACTCCGGTCGCAGAGATCAACAGGCCATAGCCTTTCTCGTCTGCGCCGAGCAGTTCAGAGAATACCGGCATGATCTGCACGTAGGAGGTGCCGAAAAACATCAAAATCCAGGTCATCGCAATCAGTACGGTGAACAGACGATGATGCCAGATGAAGTGCCAGGCACTGGCAAGTCCCCGGTCTTCGCGATTCGGTGCTGAATTAACCGGAGTGACCTGCAAACTACAGAGAATCCACGCCATTGCCCCAAATCCAGCAGCACATAGGGCGAAGATGACCCAGGTATCAGCAATTGCGATCACGATGCCGCCAATAGCAGGCAGGATCATCCGGGTACCTTGCCAGAGGATAGAGTTCAGTGCGACGGCACTCATCATCTGCCCAGGCTTGATCAGTGCCGGAAAGAAAGATACCCGGGCCGGCAGGTCGAAACCGGAGATCAGCCCGAGAACTGCTGCGATTACCAGCACCTGCCATACCGAAACCCAGCCGGTCGCATCAAGTAGGGCAAGGACTCCCAGCGCGGTTCCAGCAAGTATCGAGGTGATAAGCAGAATCTTACCCCGGTTACCCCGATCGGCGATCAGCCCACCCACGAGTGTTGCGATAATCGTGGGAACAGCCATGGCGACGCCGAGCAACCCTAGATTCAAGGCGGACCCACTGAGTTCGAAAACCAGCCAAGCCATGCCGACAAAGTACAACTGGGTTGCTCCAGTCGAGCCGATCGATCCCAGCCAGAAACGCCGGTAGCGAGGTGATTTCAGAGCATCGAACTGCATATCAATTGGTGTACCGGGGACTGTGCCGCGAGTCACGCAGCCGGTAAGTGGGGCCCAGGGAAATCGGGCCGGTAATGATTCAGGAGGGTAAAGTGGGTTTGGCCGGCGCCTGGGCACTCAGCAAGACACTGATCCAGCGACTACGGGGATCACTTTCCAGGGCAATCTTTACCAACATCGTTAGTGGTGACGAAAGAAACATCCCGACAGGCCCGAAAACCCAACCCCAAAACACCAGCGAAAGGAATACCACCAGAGTAGAAAGTCCGAGTCCTCGACCCATATAACGCGGCTCCAGCACACTGCCTACGACCAGATTTGCCACCAGAAAGCCCGCAGCTACAGTCAGAGCGATGGTAGGCCCGTTATCGATCAGCGATAGGATCACGGCAGGAACTGCAGCAATAATTGACCCGATGTAAGGCACGAAGTTCATAAAAAATGCGAGCGTGCCCCAAAGAATCGCAAAATCTACCCCCAGTGCAAGCAGGTAGAGTGTGATGGCAAGCCCCGTAATGAAGCTCATGATGGCCTTGATGACGAGATATTGCTTTACTGATGCCATGAAGGTAGACAAATTTCCCAGGGTCTTATCCGGATCGGGCGTAATAGAGCGCAGTTTCTGTGGGATTGTGGTGGATTCGACCATCAGGAATAGCACAGTAAGGACGATGAGCAAGCTGTCAGCGAGCAGCCCCCCGAATCCGCTGATCATGCGTCCGAAGAATTGAGCCGCGGCCGCGGGATTGACGAGATCCTCGACGCCTCCGGGCGGCAGCTTTAGACCAAGGTGGCTCACTTGCAGTGCTGCGTGGTCGATAAGCGCGCGCAGTTGCTGCTCGTATCGCGGTAAGGTGTTGCTCAGTTGATCAATGGAGGCGCCGATGAGTGAGCCGATGCTGATGAGGGCGCTGGCAAGCAGCAGCAGGATCAGCGTCAGGGCGGCCCAGACCGGCAGCCCCCGGCGACGGAGCCAGTGCAGGGGGGCAGAGGCGATAATAGCCAGAAAAATCGCCATCAGCAGGGGGATGATAATGGCGCTGGCGGCTTTCAGACCGGCGATCACGATCACCAGGCAGGCCAGAACCAGAAGTACCTTGGTGCCTGTGCTGGAAGTGGGGGGTGTTAACACGGGTGAGGCTTACTCCGCAGTTCAGGCGCAGAGGATAACACTGCGGTCAGGCCAGGGTAGAGAGGCGCTCCTGGCATTGTGACTCAATGGTATCGAGTTCCTCCAGTGTCAGGTCGATGTCTTGACGTTGCTGGGTTAGTGCCAGACGCCGCTGCTGAATTTGTTGTAGAAAATAACGCAGTTGCCCGGCCTCTCCCGGATTCGAGTCGTACATGTCAATGATGTCACCCACCTCGCTCAGCGAGAATCCCAGGCGTTTCCCTCGAAGGATCAGTTTCAGCCGGACCCGGTCGCGGGCGCTGTAGACCCGCTGCCGCCCGGATCGTCCAGGCTGTAGCAGACCTTCATCCTCGTAAAATCGGATGGTGCGGGTGGTGACACCAAATTCCCGGGCAAGATCCGAGATCGAGAAAGTCGCGTTCCCCGCTTCGTTGCCGGGATTGGGTTGCATCATCAAGGCCATACTGTATGTCAGTATAGCTTCAATTGACGTTTACGTAAACGGAAACTAGAATGGTTTTTCGTATCGGTCAGCAAGCATGGCAGCAATGAACCCCAGTGTGACCCCCCTGCAAAGCCCAGGGGCTCAAAGCAATCCCAACGTGGACTACCGGATCCGTTTTGTCACGGCCGCGAGCCTTTTTGATGGTCACGATGCGTCGATCAATATCATCCGCCGTCTGCTGCAGGCCTCGGGTGCTGAAGTCATTCACTTGGGTCATAACCGCAGTGTCCAGGAGATCGTCGATGCTGCGGTCGAGGAGGATGTGCAGGGAATCGCGGTCAGCTCTTACCAGGGCGGTCACAGCGAATTCTTCCGCTATATGATCGATATGCTGCGTGCGCGCGGCCGAGAAGATATCCGTGTTTTTGGCGGCGGTGGCGGTGTGATCGTCGCAGAGGAGATCCAAGCGCTCCATGATTACGGAGTCTGCAGGATTTATTCGCCGGAGGACGGTCAGCGTCTGGGCCTGCAGGGCATGATTGATGACATGATGCATCAGGCCGATTTTTATCCCGGTCAGCAGGGTAGTGAAACGCTGGAAGGGTTGGATGAGCGCGATGGGGGGCGACTGGCGCGTCTGATCACCGAGATTGAAAACAGCACTGCCAGCGAGTTTGTTTTGCGCCAGGTTCGTACGGCCGGATCACCCGAATCGGGCCGGGTGCCGGTGCTGGGGATTACGGGCACCGGCGGATCGGGAAAATCCTCTTTGACTGATGAGTTAATTTTGCGTTGGCGGATGGATTACGGCGACAGTCTGCGCCTGGCAGTGCTTGCGGTCGACCCCACCCGCCGCAAGACCGGCGGAGCCCTGCTGGGGGACCGCATTCGAATGAACGCCATAGACGGCGACGCGGTGTTTCTTCGGTCTCTTGCTACCCGTGGTGCAGGTGGTGAAATCCCACCACAGCTGGGGGACATTATCGCGGCCTGTCGTTGTGCCAGTTTTGATCTGATCATTGTCGAAACCCCAGGCATCGGCCAGGGTGATGCCGGCATCGTTTCTCAGGTGGATTGTGCCTTGTACGTCATGACCCCGGAATTTGGGGCTGCATCGCAACTTGAGAAGATCGAGATGCTCGATTACGCGGATCTCATTGCAATTAATAAGGGTGATCGTAAAGGCGCCCAGGATGCGTTGCGCGATGTACGCAAGCAGGTCCAGCGCAACCGCAACGCGTTCGCCAGTTCACCCGCGATGATGCCGGTGTATATCACTATGGCATCACACTTTAATGATGCCGGCGTGACTGAGCTCTACCGGGCGCTCAAAGCTTACCTGGTAGATCGCGGATTCGATTCAGGCCCCGAACTTATGCCTGCGCTACAAACGGACGTGACTCAGGCCGAGGTCATTCCGGGTGACCGTGACCGTTACCTCTCTGAGATATCTGCTGCCGTACGTGATTATCATGAGCGTGTTGCACATCTGGCGGTCCTGGCGCGCCGGTACCAGCATTTGGGCACCAGCATCGACATGCTTGTTGCAACAGGGGAGCCAACAGAAACATTACAGGCTCTGGTTCAAAGTACCGCGCAAGCACTGGGGAAAGAGGTGCTAGAGCGCATCAAAGGATTCGACGCGCTAGTTGCACGTTACCGTGGGGACAGCATGTGTGTTGATGCCAGGGGTGAGCACAACGAGCAGGCGCTCAGCTATACCTCATTATCCGGCACTCGTATTCCTCGCGTCAGCCTGCCAAATTATCATGATGCAGGCGATCGGCTGCGTTGGCAACTTCTGGAAAACGTGCCCGGCGAATTTCCTTTTACTGCGGGTGTTTTCGCATTCAAGCGGGAAGGTGAGGACCCGACCCGGATGTTTGCCGGGGAGGGGGACGCCGCGAGAACCAACCGCCGTTTTAGATTTCTGTCTGCAGATTCCAAGGCCAAACGTCTGTCGACCGCTTTTGACTCGGTCACGCTGTATGGTGCTGATCCTGCACCGCGACCCGATATCTACGGAAAAATCGGCACTTCCGGGGTTTCGATCTCTACGCTGGAGGATATGCGCACCCTGTATGCGGGTTTTGATCTATGTGATCCCGCCACATCGGTATCGATGACCATCAACGGTCCGGCGCCTACGGTATTGGCGTTCTTTCTGAACACCGCGATTGATCAACAGGCCGAGCGGTTTCGCGAGGTGTATAGCCGAGAGCCTGACGCACACGAATGGGCGGGTATCAAGTCCACGGCGCTGGAAAATGTTCGCGGTACAGTACAGGCAGATATTCTTAAGGAGGATCAGGGCCAGAATACATGCCTTTTTTCTACCGATTTCAGTCTGCGCATGATGGGCGATATACAACAGTATTTCATTGATAATCGGGTCCGTAATTTCTACTCTGTATCTATCTCGGGTTATCACATTGCTGAGGCGGGTGCTAATCCGATTACCCAGTTGGCGCTTACCCTGGCCAATGGCTTTACCTACGTTGAGTCTTATCTGGCTCGTGGTATGGCAATCGATGATTTTGCGCCAAACCTGTCATTCTTTTTTTCTAATGGTATGGATCCGGAATACACCGTGATGGGTCGGGTTGCGAGGCGGATCTGGGCGGTTGCGCTGCGCGATCGTTATGGTGCGAATGCGCGTAGTCAAAAACTGAAATACCACATCCAGACCTCGGGCCGATCGCTGCATGCGCAGGAGATGAGTTTTAATGATATCCGGACGACGTTACAGGCTCTGATCGCGGTCTATGATAATTGCAACAGCCTGCATACCAATGCCCATGATGAAGCTTTTACGACTCCCAGTGAGGACTCGGTGCGCCGGGCCCTTGCAATACAGATGATCATTAACCGCGAGTGGGGCCTGGCCCGTAACGAGAACCCCAACCAGGGCAGTTTCATCATTGAAGAACTGACAGATCTGGTCGAGCAGGCCGTGCTCGCTGAGTTCGATCGACTTGCCGAGCGCGGTGGCGTGCTGGGCGCGATGGAAACGGGTTACCAGCGAGGCAAGATACAGGAGGAGTCGTTGTACTACGAGACCGGCAAGCATGACGGTAGTTACCCAATTATCGGTGTCAATACTTTTGTCAAAGATCAGCCGGGAGTCGATCTGGAAGTGGAACTGGTGCGAGGTACCGAATCGGAGAAGCAGGGACAATTGCAGCGCCTGGCGGATTTTAAGTGTCGCCATGAGAGTCAGGCGGGTACGGCCCTGGCTGCAGTTAAGGGCGCAGCCCTGCGTGGAGAGAACGTGTTCTACCCCCTGATGGATGCTGCCCGGTGTTGTTCATTGGGTCAGTTGACTGAGACCCTTTTTCAGGTGGGCGGGAAATATCGTCGTGGTATGTAGACTCCAGTGCGCCATGTGTTAGTCGCCCACATTGCACCATTTTTTGTAATCAAGACCGTGTGCCCTGTGGTTACGGGCCAGAACTAACAGGATTTCCTCCATGTCTTTCACGGGTGCGCTACGGCGCAATGTGCTTATCCTGTCAGCCTGTCAGGCACTGCTGAACTCTGCCTCCACGCTTATCATGACCACCTCTGCCCTGATCGGGTTTGCGCTTGCCGACAATAAGGTCTGGGCGACCGTGCCAGTAGCCTGTATGTATGGTGGCTCACTGCTCGTCACGTTTCCCGCTTCAGTTTTAATGAAGGCGGTGGGTCGACGGGCCGGATTTCTCTTGGGACTGGTGATCGGTCTTGCCGGCGCTACGCTTGCGACGTGGGCCATTGTGGCGCGGGATTTCGCGGCTTTTGCTGCAGGGTCGTTGCTTCTGGGCGTGTCGAACGGTTTTGGCCAGTATTACCGTTTTGCCGCGGCAGATATCGGTGGGACGGAATACCGCAGTCGGGCGATTTCCTGGGTCCTGGCCGGCGGTGTGGCGGCGGCTCTGATCGGCCCCAACCTCGCCAACTACTCCAGGGATATACTGACCGGGGCCCCATTCGCCGGCAGTTATGCCAGCCTGTTAGTTCTATACGGGTTGTCGATTGTCCTGGTGTCGCAGGTCCAGATTCCGACCCCGAGTGGAATCGAGCGCTATGGCAGCCAACGGCCGTTGATACAGATTGCGCTACAGCCTACCTACCTGGTAGCAGTGACGGGTGCGATGATTGCCTACGGTGTGATGAATCTGGTGATGACCTCTACGCCCCTTGCGATGGCTGGCTGTGGTCACGCGTTTTCCGATACTGCTTTGGTATTTCAGTGGCATGTACTGGCTATGTTTGCTCCCTCATTTGTGACGGGAAGTCTGATTCAACGTTTCGGTGTCACCCGGATCATGAGCGTGGGGGCCTTGCTCTTATTGGCCAGCATCCTGACCAGTCTCAGCGGCCTGGAAGTCGGGTATTTTCTGGTAGCCCTGGTGTTGTTGGGGCTGGGCTGGAACTTTCTTTTTATCGGTGGAACTACTCTGGTTACGGAAAGTTACACGGCCTCTGAGAAAGCTAAAGCACAAGGTCTCAATGACCTTCTGGTCTTCGGTACGGTGGCGTTGACCGCTGGAAGTTCGGGTTTGCTGCACCAACTGGTCGGTTGGCGAGCACTCAACATTGTCGTTTTACCGCTGGTTGTACTCGCTTTTTGCATGGCGCTGTGGCTGAGTTATCACCGGCGACAGCACCAACTGCCCGGGTCTTAAGCGTTACCGGTGTTATTCCTTTCCGCGGGGCAAGCGTGGCAGGGTGTAATCTCAGATTCAGGTCGTTGGCGTTGCGCTGAAGATCGATGCCGCTTGGTTCAGGGTGCTGTCATTGATGACACTGTGATACTGCGGTGGGGTGTCGTGCCGACGAAAGGTTTTCTTAACGATCCCCGCCAGGTTGGGTTTCTTTTCAGCAGCACTGTCGCCTTTTCCGATACCACCCCCAAACTCAATGATCGTGTCGCAGCCCTGGTCCACTGCGTACATAAGGTTGGCGTGCCAGAGCACCGGCTCGAACAATTGTGCAAAAAGGTTTGCCTTAATACCCGCGGCATCCTGCGGGTGGAAAGTTCCTGTGTAGTTCGACAATACCTTGAGGGTGGGGGTGTGAAAATCTGCCACTTCTAGTACCTCCCGAAAGCGCCTGGCTGCCTCGACCATGTAGTAGGTGTGAAATGCCCCTTCGGTTTTAAGGCGCGTTGAGCGCTTGCCGGGGTGCGTTTCCTGCAGCTCGGCTACCAGCGCATCAAGATCCTGCGTACGCCCACCTACTGCGGTCTGCTCGGGCAAGTTGCAGGCGGCAACAGCGCAGTAGTGCCGGTTGGCAAGCGATCGGGCGCTCTCAAGATCCAGTGGCAGGGCCTCCATTTCGCCCTCACCCAGTTCTCCCATCAGCCGGCCGCGTTCGGCGACCAGGCGCAGGGCCACGGCAAACTCCAGCACTCCGGCAGCGACTAGCGCTGAATATTCCCCCAGGCTGTGGCCACCGGCCGCCTGCGCCGATACCCGGCCGCCAGTCATCTCGGTGAAGGCCTGCCAGCAGGCCACTGAGTGGGTCAGCAGTACCGGCTGGGTATAGCGAGTCAGGTGGATCTGTTGCTGTGGATCATCGAAAGAAAGGGCGGTCATGTCGTAGCCCAGTACCTCACTTGCTTCCCCATAAACTTTGCGAGTCGATTCGAACGCCTGAAAAAGATCTTTGCCGATACCCGGGTACTGGGAGCCCTGGCCGGGAAAGATGAGCAAAATGGAGGAGCTAGGATCAGTCAACTAGAGTACGGCCAATGCGTCGATAGATGATCAAGGGTATTCTCATGGTTCGTATTGTATCGCCTACCCTAGGCTATGCCCAAAAAATGAGCTGGCGGCTTAGGTGCGCCTGAAACAAACCTTGCTGCTAAAACTGCATTGCCTGCAACTCAATAGTGAATGTAATTTACCGATATGGTAATGACCCGCCTGTTTACCAAGTAGTACAAGAGTAGGTTCAAGGGTTCACTAGCCAATCTCAACTTTAATTCTCGCGGGTGATCTGTATCGGAGAATTGTAGTAAGGCATCTGATGAACTCGAATACTTCCTGGGTTATCTAGGTGTTGCCTGCGTATATGTTTTGCGATCTCCTCCATGGTAGCGAACCAGACGTTCCCTTTGCACATAATGTACTCGATTAACTTGGTAGCCTCTAACCATCGCGCCAGACGACCGGAAACAAAAGGATGCCAAACGGGCACCCATAGCCCACCAAACTCCCACATCGCATCGAATTCAGCCTTAAAAACTGCAATCGCTTCTTGGGGTGATTTGATCGGCATTGTGTAGTCGATATCACTCATGTGGACGTATGGTGGCCAGTCGTCCATCCCCCAATGTGAAGGTAATTCGACTAATTCTCCGTGCGTCGTGTTCAGTATGTAAGGTACATCATCACCCATAAGTGAGGCATCATATTTGAATCCATACTTGATCAATAAGTCTGTACTATGGGTTGAGAAGTTATAGAGAGGCGAACGAGACCCACGTGGCTTCTTGCCAGTAGCCCTCTCAATGACTTCGATGCTTCGACAAAGCCAATACTCCTCCTCATCTTTCGTCTGTTCATTCGGATGTTCGTGAATGTAGCCGTGGTGAGCGACCTCGTGACCACCGTCCATCATTCTAGATACAGCATCAGGGTATTGCTCGATACACCATGCAGGGACAAAAAAAGTTTGTTTTATGCCGAATTGTTTATATGACTCAACTATTCTTTCAATAGCAATTTCTGGCCCATAGCGGAGAGTAGATATAGCTGCGACACGGGAAAAACTATCAGATGGCCGGTGAAGGTGTAAGAAGCTATCGGCATCCATGTCGAATGTTATTGCTACTGCACACTTTGCGCCGTTTGGCCATGACGGTGGGTTTGCAATCATCTCCAGTGTCCTCTATTAGGCAGAGACTAGTATGTGGCGTCTTTCGGGAATTGTTAATGATTAATGCAGTAAGCCTGGTGCTACGTCAAATGCCGCTAGGGTGTCAGGTTGCCCAGCCATAATCGGTTACTCAATAGAACAAAACCACGTTCTAATCGCTGATCAGGCCTTTTGGATCGAATGTGATCCGATCCGATTCGGCATACCGCCTGGATGACGGGCATTGAAATCAACGAGAGTTTTCTCATCACGGCAAATGGTACACAGTCGCTGTGACGTCACACCATAAATGTCGGCAAAGAGCTACTGCCTAGCGTGACCGGTGAGATTGCGTTGATTTGGTGCGTTGCAAAATAAGTGAGGAGGCCTGAGGCGAGGTTTAGAACTGGTTTGGGTAAGGCAACAGATGGATAAAAGAAAATAGGGGGTAAATAAAAAAAGTTTATTAAACCCCGGTAAATGTGGTATTTTTTTGTAACGGCCAAAAAAAAGCCCGTCACAAGAAAGTGACGGGCTTAATCTAAGGAGGAGGATATGAGAAAAGAAATTGTGCAATGCACAAATTCTGAAACGATAGTACCCCCACGCTGACAGGTTGTCAACCCTGAACACGTTTGGCGAAAAATGTGGCGACTCCCTC
>Ga0066826_10000897_pt1 | contig 15165 bp, 7 predicted proteins | sample ETNtaG_12_FD_65496 | JGI IMG/M metagenome (GOLD analysis project Ga0066826, IMG submission 65496) | Marine microbial and viral communities from oxygen minimum zone, Eastern Pacific Ocean - ETNP201306SV49 | ecosystem: Environmental > Aquatic > Marine > Oceanic | place: Pacific Ocean: Eastern... | reverse complement strand
CGGGGAACTTCCTCGTAATTGCTGAACTCCATTGAAAAGATACCCCGACCTTGGGTCATTGATCGGAGCGTGGTGGCGTAGCCAAACATTTCAGCCAGAGGCACTTTTGAATTCACTTTAGACAATCCATCGTCAATAGACTGTCCTTCAACCTGCCCACGACGTGAGGATAGGTCACCAATTACAGATCCAAGGAAATCCTCTGGCACCTCAACTTCAACCTTCATCATTGGCTCAAGGAGCACTGGTTTGCACTTCTTGACTCCATCTTTGAAGGCCATTGATCCTGCAATTTTAAAAGCCATTTCCGAAGAATCAACATCGTGATAAGAACCATCCACCAGGGTTACTTTCACATCGATCAATGGATAACCAGCAATAACTCCCGACTCTGAAGTTTCCTTCATCCCAGATGCTGCAGGCTTGATGTATTCCTTAGGGACCACACCACCCACAATTTTGTTGACAAACTCGAAGCCTGATCCTGGCTCTCCTGGTTCCACTTCCACAACCACATGTCCATATTGACCTTTACCACCTGTTTGCCTGGCAAACTTCCCTTCACCAGAGGCACTAGCACGAATAGTTTCTCTATAAGAAACCTGTGGAGCGCCAATGTTTGCTTCTACCTTGAATTCGCGCAACATGCGGTCAACAAGAATTTCAAGGTGTAGCTCCCCCATCCCTGCAATAACCGTTTGATTAGTTTCCTGATCAGTACTTACTCGAAATGTCGGATCTTCCTCTGCCAAGGCAGTCAAAGCCTTGGAAAGCTTTTCCATATCACCCTTGGTCTTAGGCTCAACTGCCACAGAGATAACTGGCTCTGGGATAAAGAGAGTCTCTAGAACAATTGAATCATCCGTAGAACATAACGTGTCACCTGTAGTGGTGTTCTTCAACCCAAGTACTGCGCCAAGATCACCTGCTCGTAATTCATCAACTTCCTCTCGATCATCTGCCTTGAGAATGATCAAACGAGATATTCTCTCTTTCTCATCCTTAGTTGAGTTAAGGACATAACTACCTTTAGAAAGGACCCCTGAATACATGCGAACAAAAGTCAGTTTTCCATAAGGATCTGACATCACCTTGAACGCCAAGGCACTAAATGGTGCATTGTCATCAGAAGCACGGAATGCCTCTTCTCCATTAGTGAGTAGCCCCTGTATGGGAGGTACATCTACAGGTGCTGGTAAGTAATCAACAACAGCATCAAGAAGCAATTGCACTCCTTTATTTTTGAAAGCAGATCCACATAGGATTGGCACAAGCCCATGCTTTAAAACACCTTCTCGAATTCCTGCTACTAGTTGATCTTGACTAAGTTCACCATCCTCAAGGAAAGATTCGATAAGAGTTTCGTCAGTTTCAGCAACAGATTCCATTAATTTGGATCGCCACTCAGAGGCCAGTTCCTGCATGTCAGCAGGAATATTCGTCTCCTCAATATCTTTGCCTAAATCATCTTTATAAATAAAAGCCTTATTCTTTACAAGATCAACAATGCCCTTCAGATCATTTTCAGCTCCAATTGGCAGCTGAATTGGGGCTGCATTAGCTTTTAAACGATCTTTAATCTGCCCATGAACTTTTAGGAAATCAGCTCCAGTCCTATCCATTTTATTCACAAAAACCATTCTGGGCACTGAGTACCTATCTGCCTGACGCCAAACAGTTTCTGATTGTGGTTGGACGCCACCAACTGCACAGAAAACAGCAATAACTCCATCAAGCACCCGCATAGAGCGCTCAACCTCGATGGTGAAGTCAACGTGACCAGGCGTATCAATAATGTTGATCCTGTGATCTTGCCAAGTAGTTGAAATCGCAGCTGCAGTAATAGTGATGCCACGCTCTCTCTCCTGAGCCATCCAATCAGTAACTGCAGCGCCATCATGAACCTCCCCCATCTTGTGGACAACACCTGAATAAAACAAAATCCGCTCTGTACATGTTGTTTTACCAGCGTCAATATGGGCTGCGATTCCTATATTTCTGACGCGTTCCAAGGGGAAGGCACGAGCCACGGGAAAATCTCCGGAATGGGGGATAAAATGCGGGTGTGACTCTACAGGTCAGCCCCCCTCAATTCAGATATTTCTATGCCTGAATTACTTTATTAAATTATCAATAACGATAATGAGCGAAGGCTTTATTGGCTTCTGCCATCTTGTGGGTTTCTTCCCGTTTGCGAACAGCGCTTCCAGATTCATTAGCTGCATCCATCAGTTCTGAAGCAAGTTTTTGCGCCATACTGCGTCCATTCCTTGACCTTGAAAAGTTCACTAGCCAGCGGAGTGCCATAGCAGTACCACGCTCCTGACGAACCTCCATAGGCACTTGGTAGGTCGCTCCACCTACACGACGTGCTCTTACCTCAACTAGTGGCGTAGCATTTTTAATAGCAGTCTCAAATAGCTCTATAGGGTCACTACCAGTCCGCTCATTAATCAGTCCAAAAGCTTGCGAGAGAATTCTTTGAGCTGTCGATTTCTTACCGTGCTTCATAAGTCTTGCGACCATCATTGTCGCCAATCGATTATTAAATTGTGGGTCAGGAAGGACTGGGCGTTTTTCAGCGGCGTTACGGCGAGACATAAAACGTCAGAATTTAGTGAATAAACTAATGAAAAGAATCAAGAGAATTTAGTGGAGCTTTGATTTACTCCTTTGGCGCCTTAGCGCCATACTTGGAGCGTGCCTGACGGCGATCTTTAACTCCTGCCGTGTCAAGAGTTCCACGGATTATGTGATATCGAACTCCAGGCAAATCTTTGACTCTCCCTCCTCGCAATAAGACAACAGAGTGCTCTTGCAAATTGTGACCAATACCAGGAATGTAGGCAGTAACTTCAAACCCTGACGTAAGGCGAACACGAGCAACTTTACGCAAAGCTGAATTTGGTTTTTTTGGGGTAGAGGTATAAACCCTTGTACAAACTCCCCTCCTTTCAGGACAAGCTTGCAAAGCTGGTGACTTCGTCTTACGACTAAGGCGCTGACGTTCAGTTCGAATCAACTGTTGAATGGTTGGCATCGACGATAAACTTTTGGTCGGACTTCCGACCTATTTCCATAATCAATCACATTACTGGGTCACCTGACCAAGTACCAAGTCTCGAATTGAACTAAACAAACGCTATTAATCCTAAAATCCTGGTTTTTCACCTAAAAGGAGCCTCATAGAAGGGATGTTCTGGGGAAAGCAAGACCAAATCAAATTTTTAAGAATGACAAAGCAATTGCAAACAACTATTCATTTCCAAAACTTCAGCTATAGAAATATTGGATCCTTGATTGATTCCTAATAACTTCCTTCGAAATACCTATTCCTTTATAGGCACTCGCCTACTTAGGATTCTGCATTGACCTTTCAATTTGTTCCCATTCGCGCCTGCGTAGGGGAAAAGTTCGTTTGAAGTTTATGTCCCATCTTCCGCGTAGTCCCAAGTGGCCCTACTGCGACAGCAGCTCTCCCAGTTCTTTGTCTGGAGAAAGGGATTCTTGTGGCGTCGGTTTTTTGGCGCAAATAAATGGGGAGCCTAGCCATTGGGTACTACAACAAGCCCTACGTGGCCTTAAATGCATGGAACATAGGGGAGGATGTGGTGGCGATAGTGATTCTGGAGATGGAGCAGGTTTACTTTGCGGAATTCCCTGGAATTACTTAAAAAGTGTTTGGCCTGAAGCGAAAGATATAACCACCCAGTGCACTGGTTTAGGCATGATGTTCATGCCTCGTGAACCGGCTCTAAAAGATCAAGCTCAGCATTTATGTGAACAAGAAGCAAAAGCTCTTGGTTTTAAATCTAAAGGCTGGCGAGATGTTCCAGTCAACAAGTCAGTACTGGGTCCACTAGCTAATAAAACAGCACCTCATATTCAACAGTGGCTAATAGAAGGATTAGAAGCAGGAAATACATTAGAGGCTGCATTATTCCGACTTCGAAGACGCATTGGGGAGCGAAGCCGACAACAATTGGGGGGAAATGCCAATGAGCTTTATATCGCCTCTCTAAGCAGCAGAACAGTTGTTTACAAAGGTATGGTTCGCTCAGAAATCCTTCCGTCCTTCTATTCAGACCTTAGAAATACAGCTTTTGAAATTGCATTTGCTGTTTATCACCGACGTTTCAGTACAAACACGCTTCCAAGATGGCCATTGGCACAACCAATGCGATTGCTTGGTCACAACGGTGAAATCAATACCCTTTTAGGGAACTTGAATTGGGCCCGAGCAACTGAAGTCAAACTTGATGCTGTATGGGGCCAATCCGCAGCAGATTTAAAACCAGTCGTAAATGCTGCTTTTAGTGATTCAGCCAATCTTGATGCGACCTTAGAGCTCCTGGTTCGTAGTGGTCGACCAATTACTGACAGCCTGCTCACCCTGGTCCCAGAAGCATTTCGCGATCAGCCCGAGCTCAAAAACCAACCAGAAATAGAGGCATTTTATGAGTTCTCTGCATGTACTCAAGAACCTTGGGATGGTCCAGCATTACTTGTTTTTTCTGATGGATGTTTTGTTGGTGCAACATTAGATAGGAATGGTTTGCGCCCTGCTCGTTATTGCATCACAAAAGATGGCTTTGTAATTATGGGTTCTGAAACAGGAGTTGTAGAACTCGAAGAAAGCCAAATAATTGAAAAAGGAAGACTCGGCCCCGGACAAATGCTTGCAGTTGATCTTCAGAAAGGTCGTATTCTGCGCAACTGGGATGTAAAAAGAGAAGCCGCTACTCGTCATCCTTATCAAGCTTGGGTCAATCAGAATCGCAAAACGCTGGTTCATCAACCTTGGGGCCAAAACATCCAATTAAGGAGTGAAGAACTGCTTCAACAGCAAACAGCCTTTGGCTTCTCAGTTGAAGATTTTGACCTGATTATCGATGCAATGGCTGGGGGGGCAAAAGAACCCACCTTCTGCATGGGAGATGATATACCTCTTGCTGTGCTTTCTGATAAACCACACCTTCTCTACGATTATTTCAAACAAAGATTTGCGCAAGTTACTAACCCGCCTATAGATCCATTACGGGAAAAACTGGTGATGAGCCTAGAAATGCATTTAGGCAAGCGTGGCTCACCACTCTTACCAAATGCAATTGCGGCTTCAGTACTTCACCTGAAAACACCAATTCTTAACGAAGCCGAACTTGATACTCTTGGTAATCAGGGACTTCTTACAACCACTCTTTCAACTCTAGTTCCAATTAGTGATGGTCCATTATCACTAGAAGAAAGAGTAAAGAAGCTATGCCTAGAAGCAGAAACAGCTGTAAGGGAAGGCCATCAAATATTAATTCTCTCTGACCGAGGAGTTAGCCCTAGCAGCATATACATTCCACCTTTGTTAGCTGTTGGTGCAGTTCACCATCACTTACTCAAAAAAGAATTACGACTAGAAGCTTCACTAGTTGTTGATACAGCCCAATGTTGGAGCACCCACCATATCGCTTGTCTTATCGGATATGGCGCTAGTGCAATTTGTCCATGGCTGACCTGGGAAACAACAAGACATTGGTGGAAACATCCTCGAACTCAAAAACTCATAGAGACTGGCAAGCTCAACAACCTAGGAATTGATCAAGCCCAAGCCAACTTGCAAAAAGCATTAGAAGATGGGGTGCGCAAGATCCTTTCCAAAATTGGTATATCTTTGCTCGCCAGTTACCACGGTGCACAAATTTTTGAAGCCATTGGGATAGGTGCAGACCTCGTCGAATTAGCTTTCAAAGGCACTACAAGCCGAGTCGCAGGAATAAGTCTTAAGGAATTGGCCAACGAAACACTTAGCTTCCATAGCAAGGCATTCCCAGAACTAGAACGCAACAAACTGGAATTCATGGGCTTCGTCCAATACAGAAATGGTGGTGAATTTCATCTCAACACTCCTGAAATGTCTAAGGTCCTCCATAAAGCAGTAAAAGCTGGACCCAACTATGACCACTTCTCTAGCTATCGAACCCTTCTAGAAAACAGGCCTGCGACTGCCCTCCGCGATTTACTCACTTTTCGGACTGCATCAAAGCCAATTTCATTAACTCAAATCGAAAGTGTCGAAAGCATTTGCAAACGCTTTTGCACAGGCGGAATGAGCCTTGGTGCCCTCTCCAGAGAAGCGCATGAAGTGCTTGCCATAGCAATGAATAGAATTGGAGGGAAAAGCAATAGCGGAGAAGGAGGAGAAGATCCTGCCCGATTCAAAGTTCTTAATGACGTAGATACAAATAATTGCTCAGCAACTCTACCAACAATTAAAGGTCTGAAAAATGGTGACACTGCTTGCTCTGCAATCAAACAAATCGCTTCGGGCCGCTTTGGGGTAACGCCTGAATATTTAAGAAGTGCAAAACAACTGGAAATAAAAATTGCCCAAGGTGCCAAGCCTGGCGAAGGGGGGCAACTACCAGGACCAAAAGTTGACCCTTATATAGCCAAATTACGTAATAGCAAAGCGGGTGTGGCTCTTATTTCACCTCCTCCTCATCACGACATCTACTCAATTGAAGATTTAGCCCAACTAATTCATGACTTGCATCAAGTGCATCCATCAGCAAAGGTAAGCGTGAAGCTTGTAGCTGAAATTGGTATCGGAACAATTGCGGCAGGAGTAGCAAAAGCAAATGCTGATGTAATTCAGATTTCTGGTCATGATGGAGGAACAGGTGCTTCGCCCCTTAGTTCAATCAAACATGCAGGAGGGCCTTGGGAATTAGGGCTAAGAGAAGTTCATCTTGCATTACTTCAAAACGGTTTACGCGATCGTGTTTTGCTTAGAGCAGATGGTGGATTGAAAACAGGCTGGGACGTTGTAATCGCAGCATTATTAGGTGCAGAAGAGTATGGATTTGGTTCAGTCGCCATGATTGCCGAAGGATGCATCATGGCTCGCGTCTGTCATACCAACAAATGTCCTGTTGGAGTGGCGACACAGCAAGAAGCTTTGCGCAAACGTTTTCCTGGTTTGCCAGAACATGTTGTGAACTTTTTCCTTTTCATAGCCGAGGAAGTAAGGCAAATCATGAGCGTTCTAGGAGTAACCAAATTAGAAGATCTAATTGGCCGCACAGAGTTTCTACAGAAACGGCAAGTCAAGCTGGCAAAAACGAATGAAATCGACCTCTCATGCCTTCTTGAACCAATCAAAGAAGAACAGAACAGAACATGGCTATCTCATGCCTCCAATGCTCATAGCAATGGCAATATTCTCGAAAATGAATTACTTGCTGATGTCTCAGTAATAAATGCCATAAATCATCACAACAAAGCAACTAGAAAAATCCCAATCTTCAATACAGATAGGAGTGTATGTGCCCGGATTGCTGGAGAGATAGCAGAGAGATATGGCAACAAAGGGTTCAAAGGACAGCTAGATCTGACGTTTGAAGGTGCTGCTGGTCAGAGCTTTGGCGCTTTCGTAATACAAGGGATGAATATTGTTCTTATTGGAGAAGCCAATGATTACGTCGGCAAAGGGATAAATGGTGGGCGTATTACAGTTGTCCCAGCATCAACAAATAAAGATGATATTGGAAATCAAGTAATTCTCGGAAACACTTGCCTTTATGGAGCTACTGGAGGGGAACTTTTTGCTCTTGGAAGAGCAGGTGAACGTTTTGCTGTGCGCAATAGCGGCGTAAACGCAGTAGTCGAGGGCGCAGGAGATCATTGCTGTGAATATATGACTGGTGGAGTAATTGTTGTTTTAGGTTCAACAGGCCGAAATATAGGGGCTGGAATGACAGGTGGGGTTACATTTCTGCTTGACGAAAACAACAAAGCAGTTGAACGTGTTAACAAAGAAATTGTTGGCATCTATGAGCTTTCTAATGAATCTCAAGAAGCTATTTTAAAGCCACTTATAGTCGCTCATTTGGAGCAAACAAAAAGCAAGAAGGCTGAGGTAATTCTTTCCAATTGGAGTAAATGGAAAAAGAAATTTAAGATTCTTGTACCACCAAGTGAAAAGATAAAATTAGGGCTAGAGAGTAAATAAAATTTGTTTCGATAAAAATGCCTTGGTTCATCAAAACAGAAAAATTCAATTCAAGAATAAACAATCTTACAGCTGAAAAACGTCGGCAATATCTTCAAGATCATCGTTCTTGGATTATGAGCTTGAGGAAATTAGGCACCAAAGTCTCAAGTGGATACTTAGTCAATGAGCACAGGTTGCCGGGTGGAGGGGGCTTACTATTTCTTCAAGCAAAATCATATAACGATGCCCAGCATCTAATTAAGAAGGATCCAATGATCATGGCTGATTTAGTGACTTGGGAGCTTCAAGAATGGATTCCAGTTGAAGGAGAGCTGATGAATATCCTCAACGTGGATGCCTTTCCATAAGTTTTTGGACCTCGCCAGCGTGATAACTGCTCCGTGTCAATGGTGAACTGACAACCTGCAGAAAACCAAGTTTTTCTTCTCCATAACTCCGGAAATAATCAAATTCTTCTGGTGTTACGAATCGGCGTACCGGTAAATGATTAGGTCCTGGAGACAAGTATTGACCAATAGTTACGATGTCGACTTCATTTAAACGAAGCTCCGAGAGAACTTGAATAACCTCATGATCTATTTCCCCAAGACCAACCATTAAACCTGATTTGGTATAAACCTTTGGCCATCCTTCTCTAACCCTTTTTAAAAGTTCTAAAGATCGTACATATCTTCCCTGTGGGCGAATGCGTGGATAAAGCCTAGAAACTGTTTCTATATTATGGTTTAGGACATTTGGGGATGCATCCATTACAGTGCTCAAAGCAGTCCAATTCCCACAGAAATCTGGTATCAACAATTCAATCGTGGTAGAAGCACATAGATAGCGAATCTGTTCAACACAAGCAACAAAATGGCTTGCACCACCATCAATTAAATCATCACGGTTAACAGAAGTAATAACAACATGTCTAAGGCCCATGCGAGCAACAGCTGCTGCAACGCGTTGCGGCTCTGTTGGATCCAATTCCCTAACACTCTTATCAAAATCAATGTCGCAATAGGGACAAGCCCGGGTACATCCAGGGCCCATTATCAAAAATGTCGCCGTACCACCTGCAAAACATTCACCAATATTTGGACAACTCGCCTCCTGACAAACAGTGTTTAGTTTTAAATCCACCAATAAATCAGATACTGCACCAATGCGTTCTTGCTGAGGAGCCTTAACACGTAACCAGTCGGGTTTCAGCAAGACTTCACCTCTAATAAAACAACTCTAGAAACACTGTCACTAAAGCAATGTATTTGTGCAGAATCTTCTAAAGTTAACTGATCGGGATGTAGCGCAGCTTGGTAGCGCACTTCGTTCGGGACGAAGGGGCCGCAGGTTCGAATCCTGTCATCCCGACTAAAGAAGAGTCTAGTCACTTAAGTATCCACGAGGAGTAACAAACCATCTGCCATTTAGAAGACTTTGACTATTTCCTATTAATACAAGAGTAAGCATGTCGACTTTATTTACTGGACAATCTCCTAAAGAGTAAAACTCTATTTTTTCCTCCCCTCTTCCCATTTGGCGGGCGAACACTATGGGAGTATTTTCTGAGCGATATTCTCTAATTATATCCAGCGCATTTTGGAGCTGCCAATCACGATCTTTTGACCGTGGATTATAAATAGCTATGACAAAATCTCCAATAGCAGCTCCTCTAAGTCGCTCTTTGATTGTTATCCAAGGAGTCAAATGGTCACTAAGACTAATGGTGCAAAAATCATTCATAAGCGGCGCTCCAGCTCGTGCAGCCGCAATTTGCATGGCAGAAATCCCAGGATGAATATTAAATCCAGGCCGATCAATTTCAGGCTGTTCTAACCAAAGCTCCAAAGCCAAACCAGCCATTCCATAAATGCCGCTATCTCCTGAAGAAATAAGCGCGACACTTGCTCCTTCTCGCGCCAACTGAAGAGCTTCTTTACAGCGTTGCCGCTCAAAAGTTAATTGCCCATCAATACGAACTTGATCACTTCGCCGGATGGGCTCCAAAAGGTCTAGATAACGGCTATATCCAATCCAAACAACACATCTTGCAAGTGCAGCTCGGGCATCATGAGTTAAGTACGCCAAGTCTCCTGGACCACTTCCAATTAAATGCAGCGCACCACGTTGTGGAGCAAAAGGTTGCAAAGACTCTGCAATGGCGATTGTTGCAGCGCCTTTTTCATCTGTGTTGGCCCTATATATCTGCTTCTTCATGAGCAATACTCCCCCTTCTCCTGCGGCGAAAAGGGCTGCAGCTTCAGCCACAGAAGGAGTTCCTGTTATTGATTCAACTTCTTTAGATGGTGTAGGTACCGAAACCTTCGAAAGTGCTGAAGCAGTAAAGAAGCGCAGTGGCCTTGCCCACTGTTTCGAGAGCGCGCGCAATGCCGACTCATCAAATTTGAGATCAATGCTAATCAAGCCAGCGATAGCCTCTTTCGCAATGCCAACTTGAGAAAAAGCACTATTCAATGATCTATTAAGGAGCCCTAAGCTTGTCCCTCTCTCACAGCCAATCCCAACCCATATTGTTGATGGATGCCAGCAACAAGTATCAATACTCTTTGGTCCAATAGTAAAAGACTTGAGTTCAAGAGAATTGTGAGTTTGATTCTCTCCTACAGAATTGGCAGCCCCCTCAGAATTCAGCCATAACTTGGACCCTGAATACTGATTAGACCTTATCCTCCCCCCACTAGCTTGATGCACCATCAATTGATGCCAAGCTGAGCTGTCCCCAGACCTTTCCCAACCCCAAGCCTCTCCAAAACCATCTAAAGGAAGGCATTCCTGAATCCTTGAATGACCAGTAATGACAGCCTTGCCTCCTAATAGCTCTGCCAATTCCAAAGCCAAATTTTCTGCTCCTGCTTTATGGCCACCTAATAGTGGTACAAAATTCATTCCGTTTGCATCAATTACAATTACGGCTGGATCCTTTTCTTTGCTCACTAATAAAGGTGCTACTAAACGTGTGACAGCACCGATTGCACCTACAACAAGCAATACTCCATTTGTATCCCAATATTGGCTAAGTATTTCCTTAGCAGAACCAACCAATAAGTCTGTTGGTTGACAGCCCAACTTAGATGCAGCCCTAGGCGTTAGAGCAAGGTGATCAACACACTTCAGAATTTTCAATCTTTGAAGCAATGGCCAGGTACTAATTGAAAGTCCCAGTGCGATTCTTTTTGAAGTAGTTGCGATGTAAGTATTAGTCAGGAGAAGTTGTTTTAAGAAGAAGGGTAATGAAGTCTGTTTTTAGCTAAAATCTAGAATAAGAGAAAGCATTGGAAAAACTAAGGAATCCAAAAACAAGCTCTCTTGAGAAATTTTAGAAGAAGATAACTATTGCTGTAACTTTCGTGGAAAAACTAACTCATACTTAGCAATAGAAGGATCATCTTTTTCTTGTGCAAACGATTTCTCAATGGGTTGGCTTGAAAATAACAATTGATCTTTAGACAAAGCAATTGACACTGGCTCCTCAGTCTCGCCTAAAAGCCTTGCAAGCTGATTCTCATGCAAGCCAGGTCCAATCCAAATAGGTTTTTCTGCAGAAGACATAGACATAACTCTGAGCTTGTTAGTAAAGATTGGATTAATTGGAGCTCCAAGTCGATCCAACAATTCGAACTGAACAATAGATTCATTAGGTAAAAGGCCTTGAATCCAAATTGGCTCTTGAGAGTCCATCAAAAAACTTTCACCATTAACAATAACTCTCAACCTCCATTTATCATCCCCCTCCTTTAATCCTTGAAGAGGGGCATTCCAAATCAAAGAATCAATTAAGAGTGGTTCATGAAAATTCCTATCAGATGGACTTGGAATTGTTAGCCATGTCTCTCCAGTCCCTGGTTGGGTTCCTTCAAGTTTCTTGAAAAAATGAATCCGCCAATCAAGACTGGTTTCAGGCTCCTTTAAAGCCTCTCCCCATGGATAGGCCAGGTAAGCAACTAGTCGATGACTACCGGGAGTTAAACCATCCATAGGAAGAACTATCTTTCCCTCTTGGGATTTAGCAATTCGCAGAGGTGGAAAATCATCAACTTCAATAACCAAATGCGCTCCCAAACCAAACTTAGGGTCGTCAACTAAAGGCCAATCCTTCACATTCAATACAAGAGGCCATTTTTCGTTCAGCCCCTTCATGAGGACTTCTCCATTGGCTGGGGATTCAATGCTGAGTTGTGGCTTGTAATGAGCTAAGCGCGCCCGTATTTGCTGAACAGCGGCAGGAGGGGAAACTTCATGGAGGCCCTCTTGAGAAAACTCAGCTTCAACGCTTCTTTTTACGGAAAGGGATTTTTCTTCTGCTAACTGAGAAGGCATGTCCTCCTCGGCTATAGCAGTAGGAATGCAGGACAAATTCAAAAACAAAGCAACTATTAAAAAAGTCTTGGCAATGAAATCCGAACTAAAAATCATCCTCACTTCAAAACAGACGGCCTAAAGACAAATGAAAATCGTACGTATAGAACAATTTGTTTGCAGGTTACAAAATCTTAGAGAGGGCAGATCTAAGGCTGCCAATGAGAGCAAACGTACTTGAAATAGTCAGATTTGTTTTTCTAGAGAATTGGCTATTTTCAAGTTATTGGTCACTTATTTGATTCCCAAGACCTTATTTCAGGAAAAAAAGTCAATCTGGAATAGTCAGGGGATAGAACATTTGTTACGTGCCTAGGTAGTAACAGGCTCGCGGTTCTAAGCTTTCTGGATGCGGACCCCAACAAGGGAACCCTTTCATTGGTGATAGCAAAGGTTTTCTCCTTTGCTGACACTCAATCCACAAGCCAGAACTACAATTAAGTAGTTCATGCCTTATGGAAAAGAAATAAGTCTCTGACTTGTTTCTGCGGTGTAAATCCACCTGGACCCCATACCTCGAGGAACCTCTCGATGACCATTAGCCCACCAGAAAGTGGGGAGAAAGTGAACGCTTCGGGAGTCCCGACTCCCTATAACCAGCCTGTCGACCGGGACCATGTTCCAGCCGATCTTGAAAAAGCCGGTAACCCCGGTTTCTGGTCAAGAAGCCTCGCTAAAGGACCCAAAACCACAACATGGATTTGGAATCTCCACGCTGACGCACACGACTTTGACACCCATATAGGTGATCTTGAAGAAACAAGCCGGAAGATCTTTTCGGCCCACTTCGGACACCTAGCTATCGTCTTCATCTGGATGAGCGGTGCCTTTTTTCATGGCGCACGCTTCTCTAATTACTCAGGTTGGTTAGCCGATCCAACGCACGTGAAACCTAGTGCGCAGGTTGTCTGGCCAATTGTTGGGCAAGAAGTGATGAATGGTGATGTGGGGGCCGGATTCCATGGCCTTCAGATCACTTCAGGTATTTTCCAGATGTGGAGATCTTGGGGCATCACCAGCGAGACACAGTTAATGGCTTTAGCCATTGGTGCTGTTGTGTTTGCGGGCCTAATGCTCCACGGAGGCATTTACCACTATCACAAATCTGCTCCCAAGCTTGAGTGGTTCCAAAAAATTGAACCAATGCTCCAGCACCATCAGATCATTCTGTTTGGGCTGGGATCAATTGCTTGGGCTGGTCACCTAATTCATATAGGTGCACCCGTTGCAGCAATGATGGATGCCATTGATTCTGGATCACCACTCGTAGTTGACGGTGTCTCCATTGCAACTGCTGCAGACATCACTAACCTTTCCACCAGGCTCTGTGACCCTCATGTAGCTGGCCAGATTTTTCCTAGCCTTGCTGGTCGCACAGTTGAAAATTTCTTCACTCTTAACTGGTGGGCCTTTAGCGATATTCTCACAAACAAAGGTGGCTTAAACCCTGTAACAGGAAGCCTTTGGATGACAGACATCTCACACCATCATTTGGCTTGGGGTGTATTTGCAATCTTTGGTGGCCACATGTGGGGTAACAGTGTTCACGGAGTGGGACACAGGATGAAGGAAATAATGGACGCCCACAAAGGTGATCCAATCCTTTACCCAGCCCCCAAAGGCCACGAAGGCATATTTGAGTTCTTAAGCAACAGTTGGCACGGTCAGCTCAGCATCAACCTGGCCATGATTGGCTCAGGAAGCATTGTTGTTGCTCATCACCAGTATGCACTTCCTGCATACCCATATTTGTCGATTGATCACCCAACTGTGCTTGGCCTATTCACCCATCACATGTGGATTGGTGGATTAATGATTTGTGGGGCTGCAGCTCATGGCGGTATTGCCATGATTCGCGACTATGATCCTGCACTTCATATAGACAACGTATTAGATCGAATCCTCAAAGCACGTGATGCAATCATCAGTCAATTGAACTGGGTTTGCATGTTCCTTGGCTTCCACAGCTTCGGGCTTTATATCCATAACGATGTAATGCGTTCTTTGGGTCGTCCAACGGACATGTTCAGCGACACAGCGATTCAATTACAGCCAGTCCTTGCTCAGTGGGTTCAAAATCTCTGGAAAGGTTCTGTAGGTACTGGAGAGCTTGTTGGTGCTGGTCCAATTCCTGGTGGTGTTAGCGACGCATTCTCAATACCTTTGGGAACAGCCGATTTAATGATCCACCACGTTCACGCTTTCACCATTCACGTAACTTTGCTCATCCTCCTAAAGGGTGTGCTTTATGCAAGAAGTTCTCGACTAATTCCAGACAAGGCCAAGCTGGGCTTCCGATTCCCTTGCGATGGACCTGGTCGTGGAGGTACATGTCAGGTTTCATCTTGGGACCACGTGTTCCTAGGCCTCTTCTGGATGTACAACTCTCTGTCAGTCGTGATCTTCTACTTCTCTTGGAAGATGCAAAGCGATGTATGGGGACTAACCGGTGGCAACTTTGCTCAAAGCTCCATCACCATCAATGGTTGGCTACGTGACTTCCTATGGGCACAATCCTCACAGGTCCTCACTGGTTATGGAACCGCTACTGCTGGCTACAGCCTTTTGTTCCTTGGCGCTCACTTCATCTGGGCTTTCAGCCTGATGTTCCTATTCACAGGCCGTGGCTATTGGCAAGAATTGTTTGAGTCAATTATTTGGGCTCATAGCAAACTGAAGTTGGCTCCAACCATCCAACCTCGTGCTCTGTCAATTACTCAAGGCCGTGCTGTGGGTGTTACTCACTTCCTACTCGGTGGAATAGTCACCACCTGGGCCTTCTTCCATGCCCGCCTTATTGGGCT
>Ga0066826_10000880_pt1 | contig 15277 bp, 10 predicted proteins | sample ETNtaG_12_FD_65496 | JGI IMG/M metagenome (GOLD analysis project Ga0066826, IMG submission 65496) | Marine microbial and viral communities from oxygen minimum zone, Eastern Pacific Ocean - ETNP201306SV49 | ecosystem: Environmental > Aquatic > Marine > Oceanic | place: Pacific Ocean: Eastern... | reverse complement strand
AAACAGATATAACCATCCGGGTTCAAAATAATGAACTTGCCGTTAAAGAACACCAGGTTAAAGAAATGTGGTGCATTCCTCTGTCTGCTGAAAAGGACGATTATATTCAATTAAACCCCATTCGAGCCGGGAGAGGTTTCCACTGGGGAAAAAATATTAAAATAAAGGTTCTGGGAGATGTGCGAATTTCATTAAAAGACGGACAGCTTTTTGTGGTTAATCAAGTTACACTGGAAAAATATATCATGTGCGTAGCCACCTCCGAGATGAATGCTAACTGTCCTCCTGCGTTGTTGGAAGCACAAACAATCGCAGCCCGGTCCTGGCTTCTGGCTGCCGAAGAACAAAAACATAAAGACCTGGGCCTGGATGCCTGTAATGACGATTGCTGCCAGAGGTATCAAGGTGTAAATAACTTGACAGAATCTGCACTGACGGCAGGACAATCTACCCACGGGAAAGTCTTAATATATTATCATCAGATCTGTGATGCCCGATATTCAAAATCTTGCGGGGGAATCACAGAGAATAACGAGAATGTCTGGTCCGAAGAGCCAAAGCCCTATCTTCGTTCCATACAGGATTCTGAAGGGATTCCGCCGCCCATGCTGCACAATTCAATTGGTCGAAAATCTTGGTTCCTGTCAAATCCTGCCTGCTTTTGCAGCCCGGATCATGTCCCGGAAGATGAACTGGCTGCTTACCTCGGCAATGTTGATGAAAAAGGAAATTATTTCCGCTGGAGCGTTTCCCTCACCCAGCAGGAACTTTTGGAATCAATAAACCATAAGACAGGAAGTGATTTTGAGTATATTCATTCGTTGATACCCCTGAAGCGGGGTAGTTCCGGAAGAATAATTCGCTTGAACATTGATGGCACTATTAATAATCAAAGTTCTACCATAACCGTCGAAACCGAATACGAGATTCGACATGTTTTACACCCTGACTTTCTATTTAGCTCAGCCTTTATTATTCAAACTGATTTTGATGATGGATCTCATCCAACACATTTTCATTTGAAAGGTGCCGGCTGGGGTCATGGTGTGGGGCTATGCCAAATCGGAGCATTGGGAATGGCCTTGGCAGGTAAAAGTTCCGGCGATATTTTAAATCACTATTTTCGATCTACGGAACTCCTAAAACTCTATGACTGATACCATCAGCCTGCATTGGGCAGACTGGGCTATTATTCTGGCCTATATTGGATTTTCTTTGGGCGTGGGCATATATTTCTCCAAGAGAGCAGCTGCCAGCACGGAAGAATATTTTCTTTCGGGACGTTCCCTGCCCTGGTGGATTGTTGGCACCTCCATGGTAGCCACCACTTTTGCTGCGGATACTCCTCTGGCAATTACAGAATTTGTTCGCGGCCCTGGGATTTGGCAAAACTGGTTCTGGTGGAATCTACTAATGGGATCCCTTTTAGGGGTTTTTCTTTTTTCGAGGCTCTGGCGCAGGGCGGAAGTTCTCACTGATAATGAACTGTTGGAGATTCGCTATAGTGGAAAACCGGCAGCCTTTCTTCGTGCATTCAAAGCCGGATACTTTTCAATTCTATATAACTTTATCGTAATGGGATGGGTCATCAATGCTATGGCGTCTGTGATGTCTGTGATGTTGAACATGGATAAATGGACAGCGGTTTGGCTCTGCGTTATCATTGCCCTGGTATATGCGATCCTTTCCGGATTCTGGGGAGTGGTTATTACAGACCTGGTACAATTCTGCATTGCTATTTTCGGTTCAATTGCATTAGCAATCATAGCTTTGAACCATGTTGGAGGCATGGAGTCACTGTTATCTAAATTATCTGGGTTGTTAGGTTCTGATGCTGTACATGAGAATACAATAAAATTTATACCGCCTGTCCCAGATACCGGCGTGACTACATCAGCATTTTGGGAATCACCCTTTTCTAAATTTCTGATATTTATTGGCGTAATGTGGTGGAGCCACCACGGAACCGACGGGGGTGGATATATTATCCAAAGAATGTCCTCAGCAAAAAATGAACGGCATGCCCTTCTGGCCACACTGTGGTTCAATCTGGCCCATTATGCCTTGCGGGTGTGGCCCTGGGTCATTGTGGCCGTGGTTTCCATTGTTATGTTCCCTGTGATCCCTGATTCGTATTCGGAATTAGGTGTAAAGGCAGGGTACCCTTTGGTCATGAACACATTACTAGGACCCGGACTCAAGGGCATCCTGATTGTATCTTTCCTAGCGGCATTCATGTCTACCATAGATACTCATTTAAATTGGGCCTCATCCTATATAATTAATGACATTTACAAACGATTTTTTAAACCTGATGAGTCTGAATCACACTATGTATTGGTTGGTAAGATTTCCACCGCAATCCTGATGGTTATGGCAGCATTTACGGCAATGAAAATGCAAAGTATCTCCAAAGCCTGGGAATTCATCTTTTCCATGGGTGCCGGGATTGGCCTGGTACTTATCCTGCGCTGGTTCTGGTGGCGGGTGAACGCCTGGAGCGAGATCACTGCATTGTCTACATCAATTATAGTAACACTTATACTGGAAACCATTGCCGGCATCCAAACCATTCAAGCCGGGAATGAATATACCTTATTTGGTTCAGCACCAGTATTGTTTGGAATATCCCTGCAGATTCATCACAAACTGATGATCATCGTGCCCCTGGCTGTAACCGCATGGATAGCAGCTACTTTTTTCACAAAACCTGAACCCAACGAAATACTGACGAAATTTTATCAGCGGGTCCAGCCGGGAGGCTGGTGGGGACCCATCTCCCAACAAATCATTCACACCATGGAACCCGTAACTCATGGGTTTATTGTGCAATGGATCGCTGGTATTATGATGATTTACGGATTTACATTTGGAATTGGAAGTTTGGTATTTACGAAATACAGCCAGGCAGTGGTTCTACTAGGCTTTGCAATGCTCGGGACTTTTCTGGTCTGGAACAGAAGTATATCAAAATTGAATAAAACACAGAGAACACAAACTACTCAAAGTTAAAATTTATAGCGATTATCCTGAATACGGTGATTAGTACAAATACAGGAAATATTAGTAATCTCCAGGAATTCTGTATTTAATTTAAAATGACACAGCCAAGACGAATTTATTCTATAGATGTTTTCCGGGGCATGACCATCGCCCTGATGATCCTGGTGAACAATCCCGGGAGCTGGGGGCATGTGTATGGACCATTGCTTCATGCCAAGTGGCATGGATGCACTTTGACAGACCTGGTTTTCCCTTTTTTCCTTTTTATCGTTGGCGCATCTATGCGCTTTGCTTTTGTAAAATGGCATTATTTTCCGTCCAAAGAATTCTATAAACACATTTTCTGGCGGTCTTTTTCTATTTTTATGGCTGGTATTTTACTCAGTTCATTTCCCTTTATCCGGCAAGACTGGGACTGGTCCTCATTCAGAATAATGGGGGTTCTCCAACGAATCGCTCTCGCTTATGGTTTTAGTGCTTTACTCATTATTAGGTATGATTTCATAAAGCTTATTCAGATCCTGGCCGGAATCCTTATCTCTTACTGGGGTTTGCTATGGATATTTGGATCAGGGGATCCATACAGCCTTGAAACAAATCTACCGCGTCAACTTGATATTTTTCTCATCGGTGAAAAACACCTCTGGGGTGGATTTGGCGTCAAATTTGATCCAGAAGGTCTTTTGAGCACACTTCCATCGATCGGGACCGTTATTATCGGGTATCTCATGGGTGGCATGCTCCACACCACAAAAAACTATACTGATTGTTCAAAACGGATGTCAATCTTTGGTCTGGCATTGGTTGGACTCGGATGGATCTGGGGATTTGTTTTTCCCATCAATAAAGCGCTCTGGACCAGTTCTTATGTATTATTCACTGGAGGTATTGGCATTTTGGTATTGGCAGGGCTTACCTATCTTATTGACATTAATAACTGGAAAAAACCATTTTGGGTCTTTGAAGTGTTTGGCACCAATTCTATCTTTTTGTTTGTCATGTCTGGATTATGGACCAAAACAATTATACGTATCAAAATGACCTTTCAAGGTGAAACTGTAAGTGCCTATAGTTATTTTTATAAATCAATATTTGTTCCTTTTGCAGGGAATTTAAATGGTTCACTCCTTTTCGCCCTGACCCATGTTGCCGGTTTCTGGCTGATCCTGTATTGGATGTATCGAAAAAATATTCATATCAAGCTTTGATTTTGAATTCTTTTTACTCATTGCTGATATCAGTTGGATTGCTGTGGGCTGGAAAAAATACTCAATCTCCCTATGTGGTTGTTTTGGGCATCGTCCAGGATGGGGGCATGCCCCATGCCCATTGCCAGAAAAAGTGTTGTAAAAATCTTTGGGGCAAGGTAAAAAAAGAAAAGGTTTCCTGCCTTGGTATTATGGATCCTGGAACAAACCAGAGCTGGATCATCGATGCCACACCTGATTTTCCTGAACAGCATCAAATTATCACACAGGGTAATAATATAAAATTGGCAGGGATCTTTTTAACCCACGCCCACGCGGGGCATTACACGGGTCTGATGCATTTGGGCCGGGAAGTAATGGGAGCCAAAAATGTCCCTGTTTTTGCCATGCCAAGAATGAGAAACTTCCTGGAAACAAACGGCCCCTGGGATCAGCTCGTCTCGCTGCACAATATAAAGATTACAGAAATGCGAAAGCAAAAAGAGATCAAACTCAGTGATCGTTTGTTTATTGAGCCCATCCGGGTGCCCCACCGGGATGAATATTCTGAAACAGTGGGGTATCAAATCATGGGTCCCAATAAGAGCCTTTTATTCATTCCGGATATTGACAAATGGGAAAAATGGGATCAGGATATACTTATGAGAGTAAAGCATGTGGATTTTGCACTGCTGGACGGCACCTTTTACTCTGGGGATGAGTTGCCTCACAGGGACATGAGTGAAATCCCCCACCCTTTCATTGTTGAAAGCATGGATCTGTTTTCCAGTCTGAATACACCCAACAGAAATAAAATATTCTTTATACATTTGAACCATTCCAACCCTGTCATGGAGAAAAACAGCGCTGCATCCAATATGATTCGATCGAAGCGGTTCAATGTGGCTCGGGAAGGGATTATTTTTCCATTATGAAATCTGTATTTATTACCGGTGCATCTTCCGGAATCGGAGAATCACTTGCCTATTATTATGCAAAGGAGGGCGCCACTGTTGGGATTGCCGCGCGCCGTGATGATCGCTTAAAAGCGGTTGAAGAAAAAGTTAAGGAATATGGTGGATCTCCCGTCACCTTTCAATTGGACGTCTCTAATCAGGAAGCCTGTAAACAGGCTGCAGATCAATTTATTCAACAAACAGGAGTAATCGATATCCTTATTGCCAATGCCGGTGTGGGTGGCACAGACAAACTTTCATCTGGTGATGCATCAGCTATCAATAAAATTTTATCCATCAATATTCTCGGTGTCACGAATACGGTTATACCATTTATTCCAGCCATGAAAAAGCAACAATCCGGGCGCATTTGTATCATCAGCTCTGTAGCCGGGACGCGCGGATTGGTTGGGCATGGAGGCTATTCCAGTTCAAAAGCGGCGGTTCGAGTCCTGGGTGACAGCTGGGATTACAGTCTTTCACGGCATAATATTTCCACCACCGTTGTTTTTCCTGGGTGGATTGCCACAGAAATGACGGCGAAACATCAGTATAAAATGTATTTTCTTATGAACTCCAATACCGCTGCAGGGAAAATTGCCCAGGCGATTAAAATAGGAAAACGGAAGTATGTTTTGCCCTGGCAATGGAGAATCATTATTCCCATATTCCGTATTTTACCACGCCGACTCATTAATTTATTTTCAGTCTAATGTAGTGCTAAACAATATTTTAAAAATCAGCAATCTGAACTCATGCGGGTGCCTGTTGCAGTTTATTTATTTTATTAAGTTCAAACCTGACCCAGTTTACTGCAATCACGAATGCGACTCCAGTGGAAATCATCATGGCATACCAATTCCACTCTACTGGTTTATCCAAAACAAAACTGAAATAAAGCGCTAAGGGCGCAGAAATTCCTAAAACCCGGACCGTGGTAATTACCAGTACAGGGATACCTTTGCCCAACCCCTGCATTACACGGCCGCAGGATATCGCTATTGCCACAAAGGGATATACCAAAGTCATTAATCTCAAAAAATCAACAGATACATCAATTATTTCTGTATCCTGTGTAAATAGTGCAGAAAATACCGGTGCAAAAAAGTAAACAAAACCAGAGGAACAAAGTGTAATCATAAATGAGCGGGAGATTCCATATTTCACAATGGATTTTAAGGCTTCTATCTTCTTTGCTCCGTAAAACATCCCCACCAGGGTTGTAAGACCGCCCGCAATAGAAAAGATGGGCAGAAAGATCAGCATATCCAGGCGACCGGCAACCTGATAGGCAGCAACAGTCTGAGATGAGTAATGTATTAATATTTTATTAAAAACACCCTGGCCAAGGGCCATTATAATCATGGACAAGGAGGCAGGGATCCCCACTTTAATTATATCCCAGAGAATGACCCTTGATGGTGAAAAATCTTTAAGATTAAATGTGATATAGGCATGCTTTTTCACAAAAAGCATATAAACAAAGATCAGGAATACAATAGCCTGGCAGACGACCGTTGCAAGGGCTGCGCCTTTAATGCCAAGACCAAATCCAATTCCACCATAATTTTCCAATTCAAAAATAAAAATAGGATCTAATATAATATTAAGGATCGTACCAAAACCGGCAACCAGCATGGGTAATTTCATATCCCCTTCCCCGGCAAGAATGGACCTAAAGAAACCTGAGAATACCATAAAAGGCAATCCAACCACAATCACATATAAATAATCCCAGGCCAATTCAAGAATAATTCCTTCTGCACCAAGTTTGGCAAGCAAATCTTTCCCTAATACCAATCCCGAAATTGTAAAAACAATAGCAATTGCTCCAGCCATGGCTAATGCATGTTCCGCGCTGTTATCAGCATTTACTTTATTATTATTACCAATATATCTTGCAATGGATGCGGTAACCCCTGAACCCAGGCCCATCGTCAACCCCAGCATTAAAAAAAACAGCGGCATATTGAATGCTACCCCGGCAATGGCATCGCCGCCCAGGCGGCCAATAAATATCATATCCACCATATTATAAAGCGTGTGGATTCCCATTCCAAACATAATGGGGATGGCAAGTGACCAGAGTGCTTTCGGCGGATTTTCTAAAAAGGATTCCAACCGAGATTCAGACTTAGAATTCAATGCCATAAGCCTGAAATTTACGGGTAATTAAATTGTGGATTGGAAAATAGGATTATGTTTTGTTACTAAACGCTGCTGTAAAAAGAACTTTTACCCGCTAACAAAACGGATGATCTATCCCGTCTTTATCTGTAACAGAGGATCCTTCCTTTTCAGGTTCAGACTGAAGACCATGTTTACCAATTGAATCAATAATGCTGGCAATGACGGCTTCCCGCCGAATATTATTTAAAACAGTAATAACAAAAATAGGGTATTCCGCTTCAGGCAGAACTTTTTCCCATTCATCAAACAGGTTGGTTTGATCAAGAAAAGTATCCACGTCCGGTTTTTTTTCTAAACTGTCGACCACCCTATCCTGAAGATTCAGTAGTTTTACACGGAGTTCAGCTTTCGAAAGGCAGTCCAAACTCATTAATCCAGTACCGCATCTTCGTCTACTTTATCGATCTGGGTGTCAGCAATGTATTTAGCGGCATATTTTTTATATACGCCTGACTTTACAAATATCTCAAATAATTCCTCATCAATGTGATAATCATTCTTCATATATCCCATAATGCGCATAGCCTGAGATAATTTTTTACCATCCTTGTATGGACGATCCGCAGCAGTTAGTGCTTCATAAATATCGGCAATGGCCATGATTTTGGCTTGGGTAGACATTTCATTACCTTTCAGCCCTTTTGGATAACCGGTTCCATCTAATTTTTCATGATGGCCACCGGCGAACTCAGGTACATTTTTCAACTGTTTCGGGTATGGAAGCTGTTCCAGCATTTCAATGGTGATAACAATATGGTCATTAATGATTTCCCGCTCTTTCGCAAGCAGCGTACCTTTCGGGATATTTAAATTTTTCACCTCTTCCCTGCTGAGAAATGGCTGTTTTTCTCCTCCCAGATAAATTTGTTGTTTGGCAATATTTTTTACCCTTTCCTGTTTTTCCGGGAGCATAAATTCTCCACCAATATTACAGGATTCCAGGAATTGCATATTTTCATCGATCTCTTTGATCTGGTCATAATACATCTGGTCGAAATTACCCGGGACATTCCCGTTCAGCTGTCGTTTTAAAAAAGCGATCTCAGCGTCACGCTTTAAGATTTCCATGCGAGTCTTGACTAATTCAATACGGTCAAATATTGTTTCTAGTTTGGTACTCTTATCCACGATATGCGGCGGAGTGGCCACTTTTCCGCAATCGTGCAGCCAGGCCGCAATGTAGAGTTCATACCGTTCTTCAGGGGTCATGGTAAAATCTTTAAATTTTCCATCTTTTGTATTTTCCAAGGCATCCGCCAGCATCATGGTAATGACCGGCACACGCTCGCAATGCCCTCCCGTGTATTCAGATTTTTTATCGATTGCCGTTGCAATTAGCTTTATAAAAGCTTCAAAAAGAGTCTTTAATTCTTCAACCAGGCGTTTGTTGGTCAAAGCAACAGCTCCCTGAGAGCTTAAAGATTCGACCTGCTCCTGCATAATTTTATCGAAACTGATTACATTACCCTGTTCATCCCGGGCATTGATGAGCTGCATGGCGCCAATGATCTCATTCTCATGATTTTTCAGCGGTACAGTCAAAAAGGATTTGGAGCGGTAGTTGTTTTTCTGATCAAAAGCTTTTGTCCCTGTGAAATCGAACCCTTTTTTTGTTTCATATGCATCCTGAATATTTACTGTTTCACCAGTAAGGGCCACATAGGCGGACACATTGCTGTTATTTGGTTCACCATTGGAAAGATATAGTTTTACAGGATAGTAGGGTATCTCAACTCCGGAAGTGCCGCCCATTTTCTGATTCATGGTATCGTTACTCAGGATTTCAAAACGTAGATTGCCCTTCTCATCCACTGTATAGAGTGTTCTGCCGTCAGCTTTGGTGATTCTTGTGGCTTCATCCAGAATCATTTCAAACAGCCTGTCGGTATTTTTCTCAGTTGAGAGAGCGACCCCAATTTCACTCAAACGGTGAATTTGTTCCTGTAGGTACTTGATTTTATTCTGATCAGTCATATTAAGTTTGTAAAAAGTTATTGATCCTGTGCAAACTGAAATGTACGCTGTCTGTCTGATTGGACACAATTAGATTAGGATGGGATTGACAACAATGGATTAATTTCTGATATGGCCCAAGAGTTCCAATCTCGAATTATAGAATTAACTGATTCAGCTCTATCAGGTTCTATTACCGCGGATGCCCTCATCCGCTTAATGAATGATATAGAGAAACAATCACCGCCAAAAGAAATTATTCATTTATTCCTTGAAATGGCTCATTTACCCAATGTTGCAAAAATCATAACAGTTGCAGGACTTACAGATGCGTGGCTGAAACAAATCTGCAATTTCATTAGTGAATCTCAATATCATGTAGGCAGTTTACTTAAACAGCGTGCAGATAGATATAGTGATAAAACCGCATTTAAAATGATAAGCGGGGAGAATGTAAACGAACGAACTTATTATCAAGTCTGGTTTGATATTATTCAGGTCGGAAAATCAATCATTTCTTTCGAACGGCCTGAAAAAGTACCCGTTATTGGATTACTGACTTACAATCAATATCGCGGTGCATTAATTGATCTGGCATGCTTATCCTTTGGAATACGCGTCATCCCTATTCCATTAAATTCAACATCTGATCATTTAAACTTTATTTTAAAACAGGCAGAAATCTCCCATTTATTTATCGGGGGTAAAACCGGAATTCAACTCTGGAACGATGTGCAGGCAGATCATGACATTCAAGTGATTGCATTAGACGCTTCTGAAACCCTGAGAGGTCAAATTTCCGATTGGGAATCTTTCTTAGATCGAGGACAGGATTTTCATTTACAGGAACGGCTGGACCTGGTACCCATGGACTGGTCAGTATCTATCATGTACACATCTGGAACAACGGCAAACCCTAAAGGAATCATTTTTAATCAGGTCAATATTGTATCAAAGCGTTTTGCTCGAGCGCTGGCTCTGCCTGAAATTGGTTCTCAGGATACCTTTCTAGCCTATCTGCCCCTTTTCCACACATTCGGACGCTATTTTGAATTGTTAGGCAGTCTCTACTGGGGGGCAACGTATGTATTTGCGGAATCTCCTGCTTTCAATTCATTGTTAAAGGATTTTAAAATATCACAGCCTACTGTTTTCATCAGTATTCCCAAGCGCTGGGCACAGTTATACGAAACAATTGAAGAAGGAGGCATCCTCGATGCAGTAGATAAGTCTGTCATTAAATCAAAGATAAATGAGTTAACCGGCGAACAGTTAAAATGGGGGTTGTCTGCCGCAGGATATCTTGACCCTGACATATTTACATTTTTTCAAGACCACGGCATAAAACTATTAAGCGGATATGGAATGACAGAAGCAACCGGCGGAATTACCATGACACCGCCCAACGATTATATTCCTGATTCTGTGGGAAAATCTTTACCCGGGATTGATCTCCAATTAAACAGTGATGGTGAATTATGCCTGCAGGGCTCCTATGTAACAGCAGGATATTTTGATGATGATGATTCTTCCGTTTTCCGGGACGGGTGGTTTCATACCGGAGATATTTTTGAAGAGCGTGATGGCCATTACTTCATTCTAGACCGCAAAAAAGATATATACAAGAACAGCAGAGGGCAAACGATCGCACCGCAAAAAATTGAAAATCTTTTCCAGGATTTCGATTTAGTTAATTCTGTTTTCCTGATAGGTGACGGCAGAGAATTCAATACAGTTTTGATCTGGCCGAATCATGAAAATTCGCTGATTGATTTTCAAATCAAATCTGAACAGGAGATCCGCGATCTCTACAGCGCTATGATCTTATCAGTAAATAATTTCTTATCTCCCTACGAACGGATAGTCAATTTTGCAATAATCGATCGAGATTTCTCGGAAAGTGAGGGTGAACTCACTCCTAAAAAAACGTTTAAACGGAAAAAAGTACTGACGAATTTTGCCAATATTATTGAACCCATGTATGATCGCAATTATGTACCGATTCATAAAGGGTCGAAGGAAGTCAGAATCCCAAATTGGCTGTTAAGGGAAATTGGCGCTCTGCGCACAGACCTCAGTTGGGATGATCAATGTATTACCATTCGCGGACAATCCAATCAATTGAAATTGAGATGGGATAAAAACAATATTCAATTAGGCGATTTTCTTTACAATTCAGAATTGGATTTGCTGGATTTAGGATCTGTAATTCAGGCTCCAAGTCTCTGGCTCGGTAATGATGCTTTTACTGCTTTTGTGGGTGATGTTATCTTTCGATTAAAAGAGGTTGAGCCATATTCGGGCATAAAGGTCAGTGAGAAATCAATCAATTGGGATTTAAATCTCCCGGTAGCAGCTATGGATTCTGGCAAAGGTAATCTATTAAAGAAAATCCATATCGCACTTTGCAAATACCTCTGCAATGATGATTCATTTAATGATACCCTCGTTGAGATTGTTGATGGTGATCGAGAGATTTGGACAGGAGTTATCTTAGATACATTTCTAATTTACCAAGCACATCCAAAACAGCAATTTCGCTTACTTTTGATGGAGGCACTGGCGCCTCTCATGTCCGGAAATTTTTTAGTGGCAATGATGAAAAACATACACGATACGTACCGAATTAATAATCCCGCTAAAGCTTTTTCATTTAATATCGCAAGAACCAATGATGAACATTACCAGGGTCTAATTAGCTACCTGAAAAATGCCCACGCAAACATTGATTCTTTAAATAATAAAGACCTGAGTTTTATCCAAACACTGCTATTGATGGTATCAGATTTCGGCATCAAACACCCAACCAGGTACATCTGGGCCCGATCTGAATTAACCTGGTGGCAGATGTCTGATGTGCCAAAACCATTATTCTCTACGGCACAAAAAGCCTATTATGCGCTTATAAAAGGGTTTAGATCCTGGGTGGGGCCATCATCGCTGCTTACCGTGGATCGAGAGACAGGTAATGAATATAGCTGGTCTGATGTAATAACATTTGATGAAAATGTACGCGCAACTCATAAGACAAAGATACTAAAAGCCATACAGGAGACTCCCCTGATCCGGGAATCTATTTTTCTTTTTTCATCGAACTTTCTGATTCAGTTAAGTGATATACCTCAAAATGGAATCTGGATTACCCATTTAGGTTCCCGTCATAAAAAACATGTATTTAGAGCTTTGGTTCGGACACAGTCATTGGGGACCTTTAATATTGTTTTGAATTTCAATGATGGCTTAGACCGGGATTTTCTGGAGGAGGAAGTAAAATGGCTTATTACCATGGGTTCCGGATACAAAGACCTGCCCCTGGTTGAAACCTTTGGAGGGTATTGGCCGGAACACAACTTGTATACTGAAGAATATATACCCGTCGAAACCTTAACCACCTACCTGGATCGTAATCGGGAAGATATCCTGGATGAAACAAAAATGGATCGATGGCAGATGCGGTGGCTTCATTTTATCTGGAATGGCATACAGGCATACCAGGAATTCTGGACCCGGACTGGATTTCAATATGTCATTCAACCGCCCATACCAGAGAACCTCACCATTCCCCAGCATGATTACGTTACGGGAACACGTCTAATTTCTATTTCAGGGCGAAAAATAATTGACTCTCTGGGTCAATATTTTCTGGATCTTTTTACAGAATACATTGAAAAAACTGAAGAAAAATATCCGGGGTTGAAACATATGTCAGACTGGGAAGTGATATTTACTGCCACCATCCAGGCATTAAAATTAAAAAAAGGCCGATCTGTTCTGGAGCAGCTCCGAAAAGAATTAACTAACCGCAAACTGCGAAAAAAATTCGAACAGGCTGGCTGCACCCGGGATAGAATAACCCAGTATTTGCACGAGCTGGACCAGTTTGGAGTTTTGACGAAGCCAGTGGTGTTTGCATCACTGCGGTATGAACGATGGCTGGATCTGAATGTGGAAGCGACTCTAAAAGCCCGGGCCTCCATTCTGCAGGAATTATATCAGGACTATGAATTGGATAAAATGCTGGACGAATACCCTGAAACAAGAGTGCGGTTTTTTATGATGACCTGTTTTAAAAATATGAATCAGGAGCTTACCAGTGCTTTCCAGCACATCATTCAGGAACTTAGAGAGGGAGATTTAAGTCCATATAATATCCAGGAAAAAATTCAGCGAATCCAAACAGACCTGCCTGTTGATGAAGAAGAGAAATTTTTTCTGGCCAGAATGCTGTTTCCGCATGTGGATGCCGCAGACTATGTGGAACTCATTTCTACGTCGCACGGGGATATGGACAGTTTAAATCTTGTCTATCAGACAGAAGGCAAAGATGGCCAGATATATAAAATCCGTCCGCCTTTATTACCCAAGGAAATTGCCCGGTTTCACACCCTGTTATCTGACGCTTTGTTAACCGGAAAATTCACCAGCCAGCATGAATTCCTTTTGATCTTTAATGCCAGTAACAGGCTTGCAGGGGGACTTTACTGGAAAAACATGGATCCGCACCGGGTTCATTTAGAGTGGGTTGCTATTGGAAATCATTATCGCGGGATTGCACTGAGCAAGAGACTATTAAATGATTATTACGAACGAATGCGTCAGCGTGGAATCAAAGTAATCACAGTGGGTTTTTATCTGGAGAATTTCTTTTTTAAACAGGGATTTGAAATTAACAAACGATACGGAGGACTGGTGAAATTAATGTAAGCTACCATTTTGTAACGTTATTTCTAATAGAGCATTAAAAATATAATGACACCAGTTATTGATACATAAAGCCATATCGGCAATGTAATTCTGGCAATTTTTTTGTGCCGCTGCAATTGCGACATCCAGCCGCGATACAATGTGAATAAAGCGATCGGAACAATTATTGCAGCCAGGACGATATGGGTAATTAAAATAAATAAATAAATGGACGTAAAGTCCCCAGTATAGGTTTTGGGGCCAGTTTTAAACCAGTGGTAGATAACATAGCTAACCAGAAACATCGTTGATGTTACAAATGACATTATCATCACTTTACGGTGCTGTTGTTTTTTTTTCTGTTTGATCAATACAAATCCACAAATCAGCAGCAGGGTTGTAATTCCATTTAAAGCTGCATTTACCCTGGGCAAAGCGGAAACATCAATGGCTCCCGTCGTATCTGCGGGTCTGGGACCCAGAATTAAAAATGCCACGGCCAAACAAACTACAGCCGAAAGAATATATATGATCCGGGACCAGAACTGATCTTGGTTTACCATAAGAAATTAATAGAATCCAAGATAATAATGACAAACAAGGCTGGTAGATAGATTACAGACACATGTAATAATCGCTTTACATACTTCGTCTTGAAAGAACAAGAGGGAATAGTTTTGACCATAGGAAGTGTACTTTATTAAAATAAGTATCCTTTTTGGATAAACCAATTGACCCCCAGGTCCAGGAGGTTCGCAGAAATGATAACAAGTAAGACTGTTTTTAATTGGTTCAAATCATCTGAATAATATCACATTAAGTCACCGAAATTATTCAAATCTCCTGGTTGTTTTTTGAAAGATTTATAATATTTACTATCAGTCATTTTCATTAATATTCGCTCTTAATTTAATCACCAAATCACAATATTCATCATTACACAATAATATATTAATGGCATTAAACAGGATCGATCCGGGCACCCGATGCACCATCCGTGAAACGGGAGAAAAAGGCATTCTAAAAAAGATCTATTTTTATCCCACCAAATATGAAATAGAATTTCCTGATGGAAAAATAAAGCATTATTCTACTCAGGATTTGGATATTGATGGATTGGAGCGACCTGCTGTAAAAAAAATAGTATCCGATATTCCTGGCAATGGAATCGGGGAGCGGTGGACAAACTGGGAACCGTTTAAAGGTGAAAGTTGCGTCAAACATTATTTCTCCACCTCCAAGGAAATTATATGGGATATGCTTACTTCCCTGGAAATGTATAATGTTTGGTTTTACGGGATCCAG
>Ga0066826_10000840_pt1 | contig 15596 bp, 11 predicted proteins | sample ETNtaG_12_FD_65496 | JGI IMG/M metagenome (GOLD analysis project Ga0066826, IMG submission 65496) | Marine microbial and viral communities from oxygen minimum zone, Eastern Pacific Ocean - ETNP201306SV49 | ecosystem: Environmental > Aquatic > Marine > Oceanic | place: Pacific Ocean: Eastern... | reverse complement strand
TTAACAATAAAGTTGTTTTTTATATATTTGACACCAACTAATTGATGTGCTAAATTCTTAAAACCATTCTCTTTATTTAAATAAAATTCATAGGTAGGCATATTATTTTTTACAATTTTAAAAGATCTTCTATGGATAGGCGTTGATTTATTTATCTCTAATTGCTCAATATGGTATTTTGTACCATAACCCTTATGATTAATGAATTTATATTCAGGAAATATTTTATCATAATCCTTCATAATATTATCTCTAGTTACCTTAGCTATTATCGACGCAGCAGCTATACTCTGCGATATATTATCTCCATTTACAATATAATCTGTTGGGTATATAGTAATATTTGAATAGGGTCCATCAATTAATACTTTATCAGGTTTTATATCTAAATTTCCCAGAGATTTTTTCATCCCTAAAAATGTAGCTTTTAATATATTTATATCATCAATAACATCTTCATTGACAATACCAACACCAACAGATATAGCTTTATCATATATTTCAGAGTATAATTTATCTCTTTTTTTAGGAGTAAGTTTTTTTGAATCTTTAATACCTTCGATAATTTCATAAGGTTTTAAAACAACAGATGCTGCAACTACAGGTCCTGCTAGTGGTCCTCTGCCTGCTTCATCAATTCCAACAATATTTTTAAAACCTTCATCCCAATATTTTTTCTCATATTTAATAAAATCCATACATTTAATATAGTGTTATAATTATAAATATTTGTAATTTAAAATATAACTGGGGTGCTATAAAATGCTGAGAATATACCCTTAAACCTGATCTAGATAATACTAGCGGAGGAAACCTTATCAAACTTATTATCTTTTTATTAATCTCTACTATTTATTCAAATGAAATTATAATTAATTCTCAATTATTAAATATCAAAAAAATACCTTTAGAAAAAGCTGATATAGTCTGTGGAAATTCATATGCTACTTCAAATTTAAATGGTGATTTTACAATAAAATGTAATGATTCTGAAAAACTTAGAATTTCTTACATTGGATACAAAGATATTACAGTATCATTGATTGATGTAGGCAATACTATTATTTTAATAGATGAAGATATTAATTTTGATGATGTGAAAATTGTTGGTGGCCTGAATTCATCATCTACTGATAATAGAATAAAAATATTATCTCAAGACAAAATCAAATACAATGGTAAGTATCATTTACAGGATGTGATTGAATCTACTCCAGAATTAAATTATGCTGGAGGTACTTCTAGACCAAGATATTTCCAAATAAGAGGCCTTGGTGAGCTTAGCCAATTTTCTGGAGAAGGACTCCCTCATTTTTACGTTGGTTTATTCTTAGATGATATAAATTTTACTGGAATTGGAGGAATTTCAATTCTAGATGATATAAGACAAATTGAAATTTTCAAAGGACCTCAATCGACTTCATTTGGTACAAATGCAATGGCTGGAGTTATAAATTTATTGACAAATAATCCACATCTTGAAGAATCATTTAAAATCAATTATTCATTATCATCTTTTGATGGAAAGAAAGTGAATGCAAGTATTAATTATCCTATTAACAGCAAATTGCGGACATATTTTAATTTTATAAGAAATCAATCTGATGGTTATATTAAAAATGATTTTAGACCAGATGAAGATTCAAACAGACAAAACGAACAGCTTTCAAAAATAAAATTATTATTTACGCCAAATATTAATTCATCTTTCTTATTAACATATTACAATATAAACTTTAATAATTTATATGATGCGTGGACGATAGATAATAACGGTTATAATACTATGTCAGATTTTATGGGTGAAGACAATCAAAAGACTAACGCTACATCTCTAAAGTCACTGTATAACTTTAAGAAGTTTACACTTACTTCCATCACAACATATTCAGATAATGAGCTTAGCTATACTTACGATGGTGATTGGGGCAATAATGAAATGTGGGAATCAGATCCATACAATTGGGACCCAGCAACATATTATTACACCTGGGATTTTCCTGATATTACAAATAGAAAAAGAAATAATAGAACTCAAGAATTAAGATTTTCATTCGATAATATTGTATTTGGATTATTTTATTCAAACTTAAAAGAATATGATGATAGAAGTGGGTATTTTTTTAATGGAGACTATGATTATATGACATCCAGATTCAATATTGATAATAGCGCAGTTTATGCTAAGTATATGAAAGACTTAAATACCAACATATCAATTGACTTATCTCTAAGGTTAGATAAATATAAAACAACAAATGATCTATATTATTTAGCAAGCTATTATGGAAACTCTGGTAATGATTTTCTATCAATTGATGATAGTAATATTGGTTGGGATTTTTTAATAACTAATAAATTATCAAAACATAATATGCTAACATTTAGCATTTCGAAAGGGTTTAAAACTGCCGGCATCAATCAGTCCCCTAATTTTTCAAATGAAAGATACTACAAGACTGAAGATTGTTTAAACACAGAAATTGGTTATTTATATAAAGATGATAGAATATCTTTTAAAAGCTCACTGTTCTACATGAATAGAAATAATCCCCAACTAAGACTATTTATTCAAAGGGATATATCAAAACCAACTTATTTTGATTATGCAACTTTCAATGGCTCAAAATCTTATAATTATGGAATTGATGCTAACCTTAATGTTAAAAATAAATCTAATGAAACATTTATCAGTTTAAGCTTACTAAAAAGCAATTTAGGAGTTTTCTATTTCGATGAATCAGGTGATGGAAATGAAACTCAATTTGGCAATAGAGCAGGTGCACATTCTCCAGAGACAAGTATAACAATAGGCAATAAATTTATTATTTCAGATAAATTAAATTTTAATATTGATGCAAATTACTTAAGTAGTTTTTATTTTGATGAACAAAATTCTCATAAATCAAAAAATAGAACATTATTTAATTCAAGTTTAGCTTATGAAAATAAAATATATTCATTTTCATTTTGGATTAAAAATTTATTAGATACCTCTTATGCTACTAGAGGATTTAGTTTTGTTCTTGAACCTGAGACCACTGATGGATTTACTGAAGATAAAAAAAATTATAAATCTTTTGGCCCTCGCAGAACAATTGGCCTTACTATAGAATTTTTATTAAAATGATTATAATATATCTATTTATAATTCTCCTATTTGGATTAATAAAAAATAATTACAATAGTGATGAAGATTTTATATTCTCATCAAGAAAACTTACTCTTCCTGCATTTGTTGCAACCTTTGTAACCACCTGGTATGGTGGCATTCTTGAAATTGGAAGATTTACGTTTGAAAATGGTATTGTTACATGGATAATTTTTGGATTTTTTTACTACATAGCAGCGATACTGCTATTAGTATTTATTGCACCCAAAATTCATAAAAACAATATCAATACAATACCAGGATATTTTCATAGAAATTTTGGATATATACCTGGAGTAGTATCTTCGATAATAATTTTACTATTATCTTCTCCAGCACCTTACTTAATGATATTTGCTACTATCTTTAACCATGTATATGATATTAATTATATTTATTCAATCTTCATTGGACTTTTCTTTTCTGTTTCCTATATAATGCTTGGCGGATTTAAGTCAATTATAAGAACAGATAAAATTCAATTTATTCTTATGTATGTTGGTTTTATCATTATTCTAATAAAACTCTATATCGATTTTGGAGGAATATCATTTTTATTGAATAATGCTCCAGACGGACATTTAGAATTTTCCAATAAGCTCCCAATAGGATATCTTGTATCATGGTTATTTATATCCATGATAACTTTTATCGATCCAAATATTTTCCATAGAGTTTACTCTGCTAAAAATCAAAAAATATTATCAAAAGGCATTCTATTTTCAATAGTATTTTGGATAATATTTGATTTTTTAACTATATCTACGGGTTTATATGCATCTGCTATTATAAAATCAAGCGATATTACATCTTCCCCATACCTAATGTTGTCTGATATGGTTTTATCTCCTTATTTACAGGTATTTTTTATTATTTCACTACTTTCAATTGTTATGTCAACCATTGATAGCTTTACATTTACATCAGCAATCACTATTGGTAATGAAATTAAAAATAAAAAAACAATTAAGTTTAATACAAGAATAGGACTATTGATTACATCGATAAAAGCTGTAGTTATATGTATATCATTTAATAAAGTTATTGATATATGGTATATTTTTGGTTCTATTGGAGCATCATCAATATTAATACCTTTAATAAAGATTATTTTTAATCCTCATTATAAAACTAGTTATCCTACATTAACATTAATAACACCTGTTTGTGTTGCTTGTGTATGGATTTATTTAGGGTATCCCTATAATATTGATCCTATATTTCCTGGAATAATGAGCAGTTTTATTTTAAATAAGTCTATTCACAAACCAAATTAGAAATAATAGGATAGCTATCTGTAGCACCCCATTGACCTGGATTATCTCCATTGCAATATCCGGCATAGTCACAGGAGTAAACGTTGGCTTGACTCCAATCGCACCCTGAATTCAGTACATTTTGATATAATCCACTAGTTATAACATCGTATGAGACAACAGAAGAATATCCAGCAAGTTCACAATATCCATCAGCAAGTGCCGCTAAACCTTCTACTCCATACTGGATACAAGTTACATCTCCACACCCTGCAAGATATTCAAAATCATCATAACCACAAACACTATCAATAAGTCCACTAACTTCAGTTGGACTAACTTCAGTTGGACTATCATTATCACAACTAACAAATATTAAACTAACACTAATTAATAATAATTTCAACATACACTATTCCTTATTTTTAGTTTTTTCAAATAATACATTCATAATTTTTGATATTTCATCTGAACTTTTACTATCTATTGATGATTTGTACTTCAAAGTATCAACATTATCCTCGAGATCTTTTGCAAATTTACCATTTTTTATATTACTGAGAACATTTTTTAATTTGTTTTCATATTCATCATCAATTAGGTAATTACCAGATTTAAGACCACCATAACGCGCTGTATCGCTTATTGAATTGTACAGATAATCAAATCCCTTTTCATGAAATAAATCTACAATCATTTTAATCTCATAATAACATACAAACCATGCAACGATAGGCGAATAACCATCTTCAAGTAATACTTTAAGTGATTTCTCTATCATCATTGGTAAACCACCAGTTAATAATACTTGTTCTCCAAATAAATCAGTTTCTGTTTCTTCTTTAAATGTTGACAGAAATGAACATATCCTCGCAGATCCTATAGCCTTACTATATGCTTTTGCAGTATCTAGTGCATTACCAGAATAGTTTTGTTCAATAGCAAGGAGCGCAGGAACTCCCCTCCCTTTTTTATATTCATCTCTAACCATTTGCCCACCACCACTTGGTGCCACCATTATAACATCAACGTTTTTTGGAGGCTGTATTAAATTGTATGTTATATTATATCCATGAGAAAAAAGAACTGTATCATTCTTATTTAGATGACTTTTAATTTTTGAATTAAAAACAACAGGTATTGATGCATCTGAGACTAATATGCATATTATATCTGCCCATGACGATACATTTTCAATAGAATCATATACGATATCACTTTTTAACAAATCTTTTTCTATTGAATCAATATTTCGGACACCTACTTTTATAGATTGACAAGAATCTCTTAAATTTAATGCTTGAGCTCTACCTTGATTGCCATAGCCTATAATACCTATTTTTTTATTTTTAATTATATTTACAGAAATATCCTTATCAAAAAAAATTGGAGTGCTCTTATTGGTCATTAAAATTTAATCTTTTGTTTATCTTTATCTTTATTCTGTCTAAATAAAATCATTGTTTTACCAATACTGCCAGCTATTTCACATTTTAGATTATCAACAATTAATAACTTTCTTTCATCGGTAATTTTTCCTTCATGAAACTTTATCTTAATAAGCTCGTTAGAATTTAATGATTCATCAATTGAATTTAGTACTCCCTTATTAATTTCATTCTTACCAATTAAAATTTGAGGCTTTATGTGATGAGCTTTTGCTCTTAAATATTTTTTCTGAGTTGATGTTAATTGCATATTAATTCTCTATAATTATATTAACTAAATTTACAATATCTTGAACTGTTATTAACTGATCATTATTAAAATCTAAATTTTCAAATTGTTCATCTGATGGTAAATATTCTCCAAGGACTATACTAACAGCAATAATAGCATCAAGCACATCAATACTACCATCATAATTAATATCTCCAAATTGTGCTTGAATGTTAATAATTTCTAACTTAAAATCATCTAATGCAGCCTCAACTAAAGAACCCCCAGAGCCAACATCACCAGCATTTAAAAGATCAGATGCAATATATCTAAATTGAACTTCATTTGATAAATCGATGTAATCAGACAAAACAAAACGTCTTTCATACCATTGATTCATCGAGATTGACGTATACTCTAAATCAACCCAACTTACACCTCCATCTGATGATGCTTGAACGTTCCAAATATCACTACCTGGATTATTTCCAAGATCATTAGTATACCATCTCCAATATGATAAAAGAACATCAGGATATTGTTCTAAGTTATATGTTTCTGAGTATAAAATTGTTTCACCCCCATCAACATCACCACCACCAGGTTGAGATACATCATAATTACCAGTAACAAAACATTTTTCACCATTTTCAGAATAATCTTCATTTGTCTGTACAATAAAATCAACATTTGCAAAGCCACCCTGAAGTGATGTTCCAATTGGAATTCCCCACTCCCATTCTCCTACAGAAGCTGTAGATTCAACTGTCCAATTATTGCTCTCTTCAAAATCCTGAAATATAATATCAATTAAATCGCCATAAATAAATGATACACTTTCTTCAATTTGAGGATATTGAGAGCTCTGACCAATACTATTTGTTGCACTGATATAATAGTAGACAATTACGCTTGATTGATCAAATGTCATTATAGCTTCATATCTATTATCCATATTATTATACATTGATACATCATTCCAATTAATATTATCCAAGCTATAATGCAATGTTACATTTTCAATATTGCCTTCAAAACTATCAACGTATGCTACAAATGGTACATAAGGACTATCATCTAATGATACATCGTGCACATCGTCATGAATAATACTAATTCCTCCAACAGATAATACAAACAAACCAAGCTCTCTATCACTAGATATTATATTACCGCTAGGTAAATAAGGATACACACCCCAATTACTAACATAAAGACCTTCAGTATCACTAAAATCATAGTAAGCAATTTCTTCTAATTGATAAGGGTTTGAAATATCTATAATCCTAGTTCCATCTGCATAATAAGATACATAAAGCTGATTTGTACCGGGTTTAATATATATATTATGAGATGTATGCTCTTCGCCGTTTTCTGTTTGATATTCATCAATAAGATTTATATTATTATAATCAGAAATATCCCAAGCTTTTATATGCCCACCTAGATTTTCATCTCCAGTAAATAGATAATTCTCATCTTCAGATATTGCAACATCATGAGTACTAATACCATCTGTACCAGTAAAATGAGATAAGATAGTAATTGGATTTGCTTTATCACTAACATCAATTATTCTAAAATAGCCGACATAAATTGATGCACAATACAATTTATTATTATATACCTCTATATCATGGCAATATCCTGCCTGAGAACTTGTTTCATTTTCTAAATTCCAAGTTCCAATTAAATTTGGATTAGCAGGATCCTCTAAATCATAAATCCATATATCATTATCATCTGCACCAACTACATATAAATAGCCATCAGAATCTATATAAATATTATGTGAACTTACAATATCAAAGACTGTATTTACTAAAACAGGTTCATCCAGATTATCAACACTTACTATTTTAACACCATCTTCTGCTTCTGTACCTATATATACATGCCTATCCCAGTATTTAAGATCTCTCCATGTGCTACTTGAACCTTCTATAATTTCAATTTGAAAAGGATTATAAGGATCTGTTATATCTACGATTGCTGCTCCACTTTGTAATCCAATTACAGCAAATTCTCTTTCATCTTGATAAAACCCTGTTATATCATTACAAGTTTGATTAAAAGATATATTAGACAGTAACTGCATATTGTATCCTTCACTAAAACAATATGAAATAAAAATAGTTATAAATAATGATTTCTTCATTTTTCTATGTGTAATTTATAAAAGAATCTATCCTATTTTTATGTGAAAATCTGTAACAAATTTAAATAAATGTGATATTAATCAAAAAAATATCAATTATTAATACTTATAATACATGTGTAAGAATAGAATACTTGTTTTATATCTTACCAATAAAGTCTCAAATTGGCCTTGATGACAAAGAATAAACCCCTGATATTTTATCGGGGGTTTGTTTTTTTTAATACTTTTAAAAAAATACCATACTAATAAAAGCTAAATATCATTAATTTATTATAATATTTTTTAAACTTTATTGGAGATATAATGCATAGAAAAAAAATATCCTTAATTGGTGGTGGTCAAATTGGCGGTAACTTAGCCTTATTATCTGCTCAAAAAGAACTTGGTGATATCGTTATTTATGATATTCCAAATGCTGAAGGTATGATTAAAGGCAAAGCTCTTGATATTTCACAATTGACACCTATGGACGGTTATGATGCTAATATTACTGGAAGTTCTAATCCAGAAGATATTAAAGATTCTGATGTTGTTATTATTACTGCTGGAATTCCTAGAAAACCTGGAATGAACAGAGAAGATTTATTAAATATAAATATTAAAATTATTACAGCTGTTGCAGATAATGTAAAAAAATATGCTCCAAATGCATTTGTAATTGTTTTATCAAATCCACTCGATGCTATTGTCTATTCATTTTATAAAGTATCAGGGTTCTCAAAAAATAAAGTTATTGGAATGGCTGGTGTTTTAGATAGTACAAGATTTAAAACATTTTTAGCGATGGAAACTGGTTATTCTACTCAAGATGTTAATTGTATGGTTTTGGGTGGACATGGTGATACTATGGTTCCTATTACTAGACTTGCAACAATTGGTGGCATCCCTGCTGAAGAAGTTATATCAAAAGAGAAACTAGATACTATTGTTGAAAGAACAAGATTCGGTGGTGGTGAACTTGTTAACTTGTTTGGTAATGGTTCAGCTTACTATGCACCTGCTGCATCAGCTATTGAAATGGCAGAATCATACCTTAAAGATAAAAAACGTATCCTACCATGCGCAGCATTATGCGAAGGAGAATTTGGTGTGGATGGATATTTTATCGGCGTACCAACTGTCATTGGTTCAAATGGTATTGAAAAAATATTAGAATTCAAATTACTTGATAGTGAAAAAGAGCAATTAGAAAATACATTAAAAGCTGTAAAAGAAACTGTTAAAGAAACAGGTTTATAAGGAGAAATTATGAGTTTTTTAGATCAAGTAAATGAATTTTTTGGAATATTCGTTGAATTCTTAGCACCAATATTATTTTATTCTATTAAAGGATTTCCTTTAATTGTACTTGTACTTTTAGCTGGTGGTCTTGTATTTACATTTTATTTTAAATTTATAAATATCAGGGGTTTTAGCCACTCAATTGATATAATTAAGGGTAAATATGATAATCATAATGATACTGGCCAAATAAGTCATTTTCAAGCGCTAACCTCTGCCTTATCGGCAACTATAGGTCTTGGAAACATAGCAGGAGTTGCTGTTGCAGTATCGCTTGGTGGACCAGGAGCAGTATTTTGGATGGTGTTTATTGCATTTTTTAGTATGTCTGCAAAATTTGTTTCTTGTACATTAGGTCAGTTATACAGGCAAGTAAATGATGATGGCTCAGTTAGTGGTGGCCCTATGTACTATCTTGATAAAGGGCTTAAAGAAAAAGGATTTGGAACATTAGGTAAAATACTTGGTGGAATGTACGCTATCTTTATTATAGGAGGAGCATTTGGTGGTGGTAATATGTTTCAAGCAAATCAATCTTATGAGCTTTTTGGGAAATTAATAGGATTGCCAGATTATTTATATGGAATAATATTAGCCATTTTAGTTGGAATGGTAATTGTTGGTGGTATTCAAAGAATTGGTCAAACAACAGAAAAAATTGTTCCTTTTATGGTTGTTTTATATGTTGGTGCATCTTTATTTGTTATTGTAACAAACATTGATAAAGTACCAGGAGTTTTATCATCTATAATTAATCAAGCATTTTCTCCTAATGCAGCATACGGAGGATTTATTGGTGCTCTTGTAACTGGTATTAAGCGTGCTGTTTTTAGTAATGAAGGTGGTGTTGGTTCTGCTTCTATCGCCCACTCTGCAGCTAAAACTGATGAACCTGTTAGAGAGGGTATTGTTGCAATGATAGGTCCATTTATTGATACTATAGTAGTATGTTTCATGACAGCTTCAGTTATATTAATTACTGCAGATATAAATCCTCTTTATCAAGCAGGAGGTGGAATTAATGGAGCTGAACTTACTTCTGCTGCATTTGGTAGTGTTATATCATGGTTTCCTTATATACTTTCTATTGTTGTATTTCTATTTTCATTTAGTACAATGATATCATGGTACTATTATGGTGATAAAGGATGGAAATATTTATTTGGAGAATCAACTATTAAAGTATATCAAGGAATGTATCTTGGTTGTGTTGTATTAGGATCTGTAGCATCTCTTGGTAATGTAATTGACTTCTCTGATATGATGATATTGTCATGTGGTTTTCCTAATATTATAGGATGCATGTTTTTATTACCAATTTTAAAAACTCACCTCGAAGATTACTGGGTACGATATAAAGCTGGTCAATTTAAAACATACAAATAATTGAATAACCAATCTGAATTTTTAACTTTTGCTATTAAGATAGCTAAGGAAGCAGGAAAAATTCAAATGGAATATTTTGAACATATTTCATCAATAGAGAAAAAAACGACCAATATTGATTTAGTAACAGAAGCTGATAAAAAATCTGAAGATTATTTAATAAATCAAATAACAAATAAATATCCAAATCATTCTATTTTATCTGAAGAGACAGGTAATATTGATAACAATAGTGACTATCTTTGGATTATTGATCCACTAGATGGAACAACAAATTTTGTACATAATCTTCCTATTTTTGCTGTCTCTATTGGATTAGTAAAGAAAAACAAAGAATGTATCTGCGGAGTTGTTTATAATCCTGCAGCTGATAAATGCTTCTACTCTGAAAGAAATAAAGGATCATATCTAAATTCAAGAAAGCTTAAAGTTACTTCAAGTAATACTTTAAGTAAATCTCTTTTAGCTACAGGATTTCCATATTTACATGATGATAAATATGATCTATCATTTAAAATATTTAAACAATTTTATGATAAAACCAGAGGCATACGAAGACTTGGATCAGCCTCATTAGATCTTTGTTTTGTTGCTATGGGAAGATTTGATGGATATTATGAATTTGGTTTAAAAGCCTGGGATATATGTGCGGGAAGCCTTATTGCACATGAAGCTGGTGCTACGCTTTCAGATTGGGATAATTCACTACTACCTCATGATGGTTCAAGGATTTTAGCTACTAATAAAAAGATACATAATGAAATGGTTGCTATTTTAAGCAATAAAAATTATGATATATTTTTTAAATAGAGTTTTTTAGCTTTTCTACATTAGTAGCTATAAGATTCTCAAAACTTTTATTTTCATTAAATAATCTTATTTGTTCACCATAGTATGAATGACGTTGTTTAATTCTAGATAGAATTCTATCCATTGAATCTGATATATTCAACCTATTAATCTCTGGTTCAAGTGCAATAATTGTATTTTTAATTACTGTCGTAATATCTTCTTGTTTTCCTTCTGAATCTAATATAAGCTTAGCATCAATACCATATCTAGTTGCTCTCCATTTATTTTCATGAATTATCCAACTATCCAGGTAAGGTAATTGAGTACCATTTTCATAATGATTACATAAACCCACAACCAAAGCTTGAATTAGTGCAGCTAAATCTTGAATAACTTCTAAATCTGGGATACTATCACATACTCTTACCTCAACTGTTCCATATCCAGGATGAGGTCTAACATCCCACCATATCTCTCTAATAGATTCTATTGAATCTGCTTGTATTAATGTTCTCATTAATTTCTGAAACTCACTATAATTAGTTAAATCAGGTGGGATTCCCGTATTAGGTAAACTTTGAAAGATTTTTGTTCTTGTTGATGCTAAGCCTGTTTCTTCTCCCTCAAAATAAGGTGAATTTGCAGATAATGCAATTAAATAAGGTATATATCTTCTCATTCCATTTACTACAGCAATAGCCATCTCACCTGTATTTACTCCGACATGAACATGTATCCCTGTAATAAGTAATCTTCTTAACGGCCATTGCATTCTATCTAAAAAATCTAAATATCTCTTGTTTTCTGTTACTGACTGTTCAGAAACTCTTGAAAAAGGATGTATAGGCATAGATAGCAATTGAATATTATTATCTTCTGAATATTTAATTGTTTCATTAATCTTTGGAGCTATATCAGATATTAATTCTTTCGGATGATTGCATACATCAGTCGTAATCTCAACAATACATTGCAATAATTCTTCCTTGAAAAAATTATTATCTTGAAATTTTTTTAAAATTTTAGGCGCACCGTTAATTAAACCCAAACTGTCCTTATCAATAGTAAACAGCTCTAACTCTAGACCAACAGTTGGTTTTGGAGAACCATTAAATATAGTCTTATTTATCAATTTACTTTTTCCATTATTTTAGAGAAGCTAGTATTATAGGCTTTAGATAGTTGTTTTTTAGAGACATCTATAGAGTCATTAACTACAAATCTACCGTTATTTATAACTTTACCTATTGTTTGAGTCCTAACATCATATTCCTTAGATAAATGCACTAAATCATATAGTTTTGTTTCATTTATAGATACAATAATTAAACTTGAACATTCACCAAAAAGCAATTCATCAATTCTCATCTTATGTTCAAGGTTAATTTCTGCACCCAGTTTATCTTTAGAGGATAGTATACATTCAGATAATGCTATTGAAATGCCACCATCAGATACATCATGAGCAGAATTAATAATCTTTTGATTAATTAAATCTAAGCATAAATTTTGAACATTAACCTCATCAACTGTATTAAAATTAGATAATGGTCCTTCAACTTTATTATAAAACTGCTGTAAATATGTAGAACCACCTAATGAAGGATTGATATTACCAATAGCAAGTATTAAATCACCTTCATTTTTAAAACTCATAGTCATATAATTTGAGATATCTTCAATAAAACCAACCATCCCAATAACAGGAGTTGGATATACAGCTGAATGCACAGTCTCATTATAAAAACTAACATTTCCACCTGTAACTGGAGTATTTAAAATTCTGCACATATCTCCTATTCCTAAAACTGCCTCTCTAAATTGCCAGTAGATTTCAGGATCTTTTGGGTTCCCAAAATTTAGACAATTTGTTATTGCAAGCGGCTTAGCTCCAGTACAAACAACATTTCTAGCAGCCTCAGCTACAGCCATCATTGATCCTTGCCTTGGATTTAAATAAACATGCTTCCCATTACAATCTGTCGATACTGACAAACCTTTTTTAGTATTCTTAATTCGTATTACTGCTGAATCAGAACCAGGACCTAACACTGTGTTTGTCCTCACAGTAGAATCATATTGATCATATACATAAGATTTTGAAGTTATATTTGGATTTGATAGTAAGCTTAATAAACTTTTATTTAAATCTTTTAATATATCATATTTTTCAACATTATATGTATTGATTTCATTTAAATAGGAAGGAACTTCATAAGGCATATCATATTGGGGAGCATCTCCCCCAAGAACTAAACTTTCAGTTGGTATATTTGCTACAAGTTCATCTTGATGAAAAACTTCTAAATTTCCTGTATCTGTCACAATACCAACTTCAGTGCAATCTAATTCCCATTTTTTGAAAATATTTTTCAGCTCATTCTCTGTTCCTTTTTTTATAACAACAAGCATTCTTTCCTGAGATTCAGATAACATTATTTCATATGCATTCATATGTCTCTCTCTTAGGGGTACTAAATCCAAATTTATTTTTATACCTGTTTTTCCTTTAGCTGACATTTCAGAGCAGGAGCATGTAATACCAGCAGCACCCATATCTTGCATACCAACAAGCCAATCTTTACCAGCAAGTTCTAGAGATGCTTCAAGCAATAATTTCTCAGTAAAAGGATCTCCGACTTGAACATTAGATTTTTTTGATTCAGTTTCTTCAGTTAATTCTTCAGATGCAAAAGTAGCACCATGTATTCCATCTCTACCTGTTGATGAACCAACAATAAATACTGGATTACCTATTCCTTCAGCAATAGCACTTATTAAATTTTTAGAATCCATTATTCCAACTGTCATTGCATTCACCAAAGGGTTACCAAAGTAACTATCTTCAATAACGACCTCTCCTCCAACTGTCGGTACGCCTAAACAATTTCCATAATCTGCAATACCTTCAACAACATGTTCTAACAAAAATCTATTTCTAGGAATATCCAGACTTCCAAATCTAAGTGAATTCAATGATGCAATTGGACGAGCACCCATAGTAAAAACATCTCTCATTATTCCTCCAACACCCGTAGCTGCTCCTTCATATGGTTCAACAGCTGAGGGATGGTTATGAGATTCAATTTTAAAAGATGTTGCTAAACCATCTCCTAAATCAACTAAACCTGCATTTTCTTCTCCTGCATCAACCAATAATTTTTCACCAGTTCTTGGTAATGTTTTTAGCATTTTTATTGAACTTTTATAAGAACAGTGTTCACTCCACATAACTGAATAAATACCAAGTTCAACAAATGATGGTTCTCTATTTAAAGTATTCTTTATTTTATCATATTCATCAATAGATAAACCATGTTCTTCTGCTATCTTTAAATCGACTTCTGGATACTTAAACTTTTCTTTTATCATTTTATACCTTTTCTAATTGAGCTGTAAAATGTCTCAAGTATTTAGATTGTTTGATTATTTTTAATCCACTGAGATTTTTTCTGTTTTTATAAACTTCTATAATAACTTCTATAACATAATCTACATGACTTTGCGTATATGTTCTTCTAGGCATAGCTAATCTAACAAGCTCATTATCTGAATAAAAGTTCTTGCCTTCTGCATCAACTCCACCAAACATTAAACTTCCAATCTCTGAACATCTTATACCGCCTTGAAGATATAATTCACATGCTAAAGCCTGACCAGGAAACTGTTCTTTAGGTATGTGATTTAAAAATAATGATGCATCAATATAAATAGCATGACCACCTGTTGGTTTTAAAATTGGAACATTTTGTTCCAAAAGTTTATTTCCTAAATATTCAATAGATTTAATTCTATAATTTAAATAATCAGTATCCATAGCTTCATTTAAACCTATTCCAATTGCTTCTAAATCTCTACCTGCCAAACCACCATAAGTTGGAAAACCTTCTGTTAAAATTAATAAATTTTT
>Ga0066826_10000761_pt1 | contig 16219 bp, 13 predicted proteins | sample ETNtaG_12_FD_65496 | JGI IMG/M metagenome (GOLD analysis project Ga0066826, IMG submission 65496) | Marine microbial and viral communities from oxygen minimum zone, Eastern Pacific Ocean - ETNP201306SV49 | ecosystem: Environmental > Aquatic > Marine > Oceanic | place: Pacific Ocean: Eastern... | reverse complement strand
TAAAACAGATATAATTATAGTTGGAGCTGGCCCAGTGGCTCTATTTACGGTCTTTGAAGCTGGCCTACTGGGTTTAGAATGCGTATTAATAGACAACTTAGATAAAGTTGGTGGACAATGCTCAGAACTTTATCCAGGAAAGCCTATTTATGACATCCCGGGCGTACCTTACCAAACTGCTCAAGAACACGTTGATGCTCTATTAGAGCAGATTAAACCATTCAATTACGAAATACATCTAAATGAGAGAGTAAATTCGATAGAAGAACTTTCTGATGAAGATATTTCTTCTTGGAAAGTAACAACATCTGAAGGCAGTAACTTTCAAGCCAAAAGCCTTTTCATTGCTGCTGGTGCTGGCTCTTTTGAGCCAAGAAGACCTCCCAATATAGAAGATCCTGATCAATTCTTAGAGAAAGGCGTTGCCTATGCCGTAAAAGATAAAGAGAAATACAAGGATAAGAATTTAATTATCTTTGGTGGTGGAGATAGTGCTTTAGATTGGACTGTAGAGCTAGCAGATATCACTAAATCATTAAAATTAGTGCATCGAAGAGACTCTTTCAGAGGAGTTCCTAATACAGAAGCTCAAATGAGAGAATTAGTGGAAACAGGTCAAGTTGACCTTAAGACTCCATTCGTTATAGAAAAATTAATCTTCGATAAAGAAATTAAAGGTGTTTCAGTTAAAAACTTTGAAACCAAAGAAATAGAAGATCTGGAGTGCGATGAAGTCTTATTTTTATTTGGTTTAAATAAAAAACTTGGACCAATTGTTGATTGGAACTTAGAACTTTCTAATAAGAAGATCTCCGTTGATACTGAAAAATTTCAAACTAGCGCTGAGGGAATTTTTGCCATTGGAGACATAAATGATTATCCCGGAAAATTAGATTTAATTCTTTGTGGATTTCATGAAACTACATTAGCTGTTCAAGAGGCTTACAGAAGAAGTAATCCTGGTGAAAAGGTTCCTTTCGCTTACACAACCTCGAATACTAAATTACAAAAGAAACTAGATGCTTAGTAGAATTATTTCTTTCTTTTTGCGTTTGCTTTTAATCTTAAAGAGTTAATTTTAATAAAGCCTGTAGCATCTGCTTGATTATAAGCATTCTCATCATCCTCAAAAGTGACGATCTTTGAATCGTAGAGACTATGAGGAGAGGTTCTTTCTTTAACTATTATGTTTCCTTTATACAATCCTAGCTTTACAGAGCCCGCTACAAACTCTTGAGATTGATCTATAAAAGCTTGCAATGCTTCTCTTTCAGGGCTCCACCAAAACCCGTCATATATTAACTGGGCATATTTAGGCATTAGTTCATCTTTTAAATGACCTGTTTGAGCATCTAACGATAAAGATTCTATTGCCCTATGCGCTTTAATTAGAATAGTACCTCCTGGAGTCTCATAACACCCTCTTGATTTCATGCCTGTAAATCTATTTTCTACGAGATCTAGTCTTCCTATGCCATTTTTTCCTGCAATATTATTTAATGTATCTAGAATCTGCGACGAATCTAAATCTTTACCATCCAGACCAATAGGATCCCCATTCTCAAAATTTATGGTAATTTCTTGTTCTTTATCTGGAGCTTCCTTTAATGATGAAGTTCTCTGCCAAATTGATTCAGGCGCAGGAATAGATGGATCTTCTAGAATCTCTCCTTCATAGGAGGTGTGTAGAATATTCTCATCAGTTGAATACATAGGTTCATCAGGGTCAGCATCTATATTAATTTGGTTTTTTTTACAGTAATCAATCAAATCAGCTCTAGAAACAAAATCCCATGCCCTCCAAGGAGCTATAACTTCTATTGAAGGGTTTAATGAATAAGCTCCAATCTCAAACCTAATTTGATCGTTTCCTTTTCCAGTCGCTCCATGTGCTATAGCATCAGCGCCCTCTTCTTCAGCTATTTCTATCATTCGCTTACTTATTAGAGGTCGAGCAATTGATGTACCTAGTAAATATTCACCTTCATAAACTGTATTGGCCCTAAACATTGGAAAGACATAATCTTTAACAAATTCTTCTTTTAAATCTTCAAGGATTACTTTACTTGCTCCAATTGCATTAGCCCTTTCTTTAACTAAATCAGGATTATGGTCCTGACCTATATCGGCAGTAAAAGTTATAACTTCTGCATTATAGGTTTCTTTTAACCAATGCAAGATCACAGTAGTGTCGAGACCGCCTGAATAAGCCAGTACAATCTTCTTAATTTGCTTAGTACTCATAAGAGGCGCGTATTGTATACATACTTTTTAAAAAAACTAGTTTGTCTTAAGAAGTGGCAATTATAGATTCAAGATGAAATTTTAAGTCTTTTAAGTGTATTTCGTAATTTTTCCACTGGTTTAGGCCTTTTGTATTTATAGGTTCTCTTACTTGTTCAGAACTTGCAGTTTTAACGGCTCTTTTAGTTTTATAGAATTCTAGTGTGGACGATTCAAAATCCACTTCACAAAAATCGATTAAATCTCTAGTGACTCTTTCCTGATTATTTAAAAGATCTTCATGTTGGACTCTGTATACGTAACCAGGTAAAACTTTATCCCAATGATCCATTAAATTTACATAATTTACGTAGTATCGAGCAATTTCTGAAAGGTCATAAGTAAAGGCCTGCCCCCTTGCAAAAAGTTGTTTAAAACAACTAAAGCATGTATCCATAGGATTTCTTCTAGCATCAATAATCTTAGCATTAGGAAGAATTAACTTTATCAATCCTATATGGCTAAAGTTATTAGGCATCTTGTCAATAAAATGCTGTTTACCTGTCCTAAGAAATTGTGTTTCGTTTATAAATGATTTTCCTAAATCAGTAAGATCTATTCCCTGTAAGGTATCGATAACTTCAGGATAAGCTGTTCTATCTTTTGTGCTATTCCCTAGCTTTCTTGCAATATTCATTATATTGGGTAACTCCATAGTTCCTTCTATTTTGCTATGTGAAGCAAGAATTTGCTCTATAAGAGTAGAGCCGGATCTAGGTAGCCCCACTATGAATATAGGAGAATTAGAATTATCGCCAGAACCTTTATATTTATTCAACCTATCTTCTGTAAAGAATAACTTTAACCTTTCAGATAAAGCTTCTATAGCTTTAGGATCGTATGTAGTTCTTCCTCTATTAAGATCATTGCCTCTTTTATAATATTCAAAGGACTCATCATAGCTACCCATATCTTCAAAAGCCTTCCCGAGAGAAAATAAAAAATGCACTTTCTCTCTTTCTGGAACTTCAGTTAACTCTACCCTTTTTTCCATGTTTAAAATTTCATCACCACTAAATTTATAAGTTTTTAAGTTTGCTAAACTCCAGTAGGCCTCACCAAAATTATTATCAAAACTTATTGCTTCATTGTAAGAATTTATACACTCTTCTTGATTGCCAGTGGTCTTATAAACGTGCCCAAGACTTAAATGGACTCTAGGCTGATTAGCTTTAAGTTCAATAGACTTTTTATAAGATTCAATTCCTTCATTATGTTGTGAACTACGCGTCTGCATGGTACCTAACCCTGCCCATCCTTCTGCCCAATCTGGCCTCAATTCCGTTGCTTTACTAAAACAAAAAGCAGCTTTCTGCAAACTATCTGGGTCATCTTTCTGTCTATACATTTTAGCTAGGTTTTCCCAAGCTAAAGCATAGTCTGGTGCTATCTTTGTACAGTTTTCTAGCATGTTTATAGCTTGATCAACTGCTCCAGTCCTAGACGCTAGCAAGGCTAATAACCTTAATGCATCTACGTTGTTTGGATCATCGGAAAGTATTTCTCTATATATTCTTTCAGCTTCGCCAAGATTACCCTTTTGAACTTGGCTCATGGCTTTTTGAAGATCAAGATACTTTTTATCAGTAGATATTGCATTCTTATAAGCCTTATCGGCTTCCTCATCTTTTCTTTGATCTGAAAGGACATCTCCTAAGGATTTCCAGTTAGTAAAATTAGAAGGATCTATTTCTAAACATTTTTTGAAACAAGTCTCTGCTTTCTTTAAATCTCCAAGCTGTGTCCAAGCTTGAGCTAAGTTTTCATGCGCTTGAAGAAATTCTGGCGCTACTCTGATTGCTTTTTGTAAGGGTATTAGTGCAACTTCAGGTTTTTCTTGCTCTAAACTAGATACACCGCTTAATCTTAGGGCGTTAGGGTCATCAGGGAATTTTTTGAGAATTTCAGATAATTGCTGTTCAGCTAAATTAAATTCATTTTTCTTTAATAAATCAGCTGCATTTCTATAGGCCGTTTCTAGACTCACTTGATTATCTGATTCTTCTTTCACACTTACATTCTAGCTTAGTCAAGGTTATGCTTCATCTATGGAAGTAGTAAACAGACAACTAGACAAGTTAGGAGTAGATAAAATAACTCTATCAATTAGTCTATTCTCAGTTCTGTTCATTGCTACCTTCATCCTTTATGACGCAGAATTTGCAAAGAGAACAATCGATTTATCTTATAAATCCATTGTAAATGTATTTGGGCCAACTTATCTGGTACTCACTCTATTTTGTTTTTTCTTCTTACTTTTCTTGTGCTTTTCGAAGTTTGGTAATTATAAGTTTGGCGGAAATGAAGCATCGGCAGAATTTTCTTACATTAGCTGGATTGGTATGCTGTTTTGTTCAGGTATAGGAGGAGGAATTATTTACTGGTCAGGCGTCGAATGGTCTTATTACGTAGGAAACCCTCCTTTTGGTATTGACCCCTATTCTAGTGAATCATTCTCTCTTGCAACTGCCTATGGTTTATTTCATTGGGGAATTAGTGCTTGGTCTATATATGGTATCCCTGCTATTGCTCTTTCTATAGCCTTTTACAAATATAATCTTAACTCACTAAGATTGAGCTCTAGTTTAAGCGGATTGGGTATTTCCAACATAGAAAGTTCCTTTTTAGGCCGTTTCATAGATTTAATTTTTATCTTAGCTACGGTTGGTGCAGCTGGGGGGACAATAGGTTCCTATATCCCTATGCTTTCTTCAGGATTTTCAGAAATATTCAATTTAAACAAAGGGTTATATTTAGATATTCTAGTAATCTGTCTATGTGTGGGATTGTTTGGTTATAGCGTTTACAAGGGACTGGATAAAGGCATTAAAAATTTAAGCAATTTTAATCTTATTCTTGCTTTAGTCTTTTTATTAATCATTATCTTTTCAACAGATATTATTGGCTTAATTGAAACGTCTGCTTCAGGGTTATTTTTTTCAATAACTCATTTTTGGGACATGAGCACGCTGGGAATCTCTAAAAAATCTCAATTTGCGGAAGAATGGACTATATTTTATTGGGCTTGGTGGGTTGCATTTGGTCCTCTTGTAGGTTTGTTTATTGCTAGGATTTCTAAAGGGAGAACCTTAAGACAAGTCATTCTAGGCATGTTATTCTTTGGAACTCTAGGAACTTGGCTTTTCTATATGATTTTAGGCGGATTTGCTATGAATCTTGAACTGTCAGGTGAGTTTTCAGTTATACAAAGCATGAATTCATTTGGCCATGCAGATACTGCAATTGCTGTAGTAAAGAATTTATCCTTTGAAATACTTATGGTTTTTATATTTTGTTTAATTACGATCATATTTGTTACAACTTCTTATGATTCAATGTCCTACGTTATTTCGTACCATGTCATGAAAACTTCAAATGAAAACAAAGAACCTGATAAGAAATTACGTTTATTTTGGGCAATAATCTTAGGAATCCTTCCTGCTGCTTTAGTTATATACTCAGATCATAGTGTAGCTTTAGACATTATTTTAATAACCTCCCTTCCCTTAATGTTAATTTATCCATTAATGGCTATATCTATTTACCGAGAATTAATACAATAAGCGCATGAAGAAACCTAAAGACTTAAAGCCTAGTACTCTTTCGCTGCATGCTGGGCAACGACCCGATTCAGATTTTGGCGCTAGAGCAACGCCTATTTATCAATCTTCTTCATTTGTTTTTCCTGACACTGAAACTGCTGCTGGAATATTTAACGTTGAACGTGCAGGTCACGTCTATTCAAGAATAACCAACCCTACCAATGCGGTTCTAGAAGAAAGGATTAGTGCTCTAGAGGGTGGTATAGGAGCTATTACAACTGCAAGTGGTCAAGCTGCTCTTGTTCTAGCTATTACTACTATTCTAGAAAAAGGATCTCATTTAATAGCCTCTAAGAGCTTATATGGGGGAAGCCACAATCTCTTAGAGTACACCCTTCCCAGATTTGGCATAGATACTACTTTTGTAGATTTACGAAAGACAAATGATATAAAAAAGAATTTAAAAAAGAATACAAAACTTATATTTGGTGAAACGCTGGGTAATCCTGGGCTCGATGTCCTCAACATACCAAAAGTCTCAAAAATTGCACACGATAATAATATACCTTTATTAGTTGATTCTACTTTTACTACTCCGTATTTAATGCAACCCCTTTCGTTAGGTGCAGATCTAATTTTTCATTCGGCCACCAAATTTCTTTCAGGTCATGGAGTTGTTATAGGTGGTCTTTTAGTTGATGGCGGTAAATTTGATTGGGGTTCCTCCGCAAAATTTAAAACTTTAACCGAACCTTACGAAGGTTTTCACGATATGAACTTTGTAGATGAGTACGGCCCTGCTGCTTATATCAATAGAGCCAGAAAAGAAGGCGCTAGAGATTTTGGTGCCTGTATGAGTCCTCATACAGCCTTTTTAGTTTTACAGGGTATTGAGACGCTAAGCCTTAGAATGGAAAGGCACATCCAAAACACTAGATCAATTGTAGATTTTTTAGACTCTCATCAATCTGTTAAAAGTGTTTGTTACCCTGAGCTAGATAACCATCCAGACCACAAATTAGCAAAAGATATTTTGCCTAAAGGTTGCGGTGCTGTTTTTACTTTTCAATTAGAGGGAAATAAAGAAACAGGCAAAAAGTTTATTGAACAATTAAATTTATTTTCGCATTTAGCCAATGTAGGGGATGCCAAATCACTTGTAATACACCCTGCAAGCACCACTCATCATAGAATGAGTAATGATGCACTTAAAAAAGCTGGTATAACTGAATCCACAATACGTTTATCAGTTGGTATAGAAGACTGTGATGATCTTATAGAGGACTTAGACGAAGCATTAACTTATTCAACAAGAAAATAATGTTTTATTTTCCAACAATAAAATTAAAAAAAAATTCTGAACCAATTGTCTTTATTCATGGTACAGGCATGGATCATTCTGTTTGGACCTTACCAGTTAGGTACTTCTCAAGGAAGAAAAGAGATGTTTTATCAATTGATCTCCCTGGTCACGGAAAAAGTTCTGGAAAACTAATTTCTTCTATATCTGGCTTTTCAGATCAAGTATTTCAACTCTTAGACAATAATTCTATTAAAAAATGCTCTATTGTTGGCCATAGCATGGGTTCTCTTATAGCTTTAGAGATGGCATCTTCTCAGCCTCATAGGATTAAAGCTATGTCTTTAATAGGTACCGCATTTCCAATGCAAGTAAATGATCAATTGTTACAATTTGCTAAATCAGATGTTCAAAAAGCAATCGATATACTTACTTTTATGGGTTATAGCAATCAAGCACGAATAGGAAGAAATAAAAACCCTGGAATGTGGATGACTGAATCAACAAGAAGATTAATGCAGCGGTCAAACAAAGGGGTTATTTATAACGATCTTTTGGCATGTAGCAATTTTAAGGGAGGCCTTGAAAAAGCAAAGAAAGTAACTGCTAAAGTGCAATTAATATTAGGTTCAAATGATTTCCTTACTCCAACCAGAAAGGCGGTTGATTTAATAGATAGCTTCAAAAATCCAGACGTTAAGGAGATTGTTAACTCAGGACATACTTTAATGGTTGAAGATCCGAACAAAGTTTTAGACTACTTAATAGAGGCATTATGAGCAATATCATTATTGGTGATGGCGCATTAGGAACTGAATTGAGAGATAGAGGCGTAGAAGTTCCTTCCCATACAGAATCTATATGGTCGGCTCTAGCCTTAACGGAGGACCCTGGAGAAATTAAACAAATACATTTAGATTACATAGAAGCAGGTAGCGACTTTATAACTATCAATAATTACGCTGTTACTCAACCGTTATTAGAAAGAGTCAACAGAGCAGATGAATTAACAGATTTAACATTAAAATCTATAGAGCTTGGAAAAGATGCTATAAAAGAATCCAATGAAGATATAAAACTAGCTGGCTCCCTTCCCCCATTAGAAACAAGCTATAGAGCTGATTTAGTTCAAGATCAGGATAAAATGATTGAGCAATATTCTAAAATTGCAGCCATTTTAGAAAATGAAGTTGATATTATTATTTGTGAAACAATGTCGAGCTCACTAGAAGCCAAAAGTGCCCTCGCTTGTGTTAAAGATTCCAGTGCAGAAGTTTGGTTAAGTTGGACTCTAATGGGTAATAGGATGAACCTTTTACCTAGTGGAGAAAATATTGTGGATGCTTGTAATGAGATAAAAGACCTTAGAGCTGATGCCTATCTGGTAAATTGTTGTGGAGCAAATATGATCACAGAAGCATTAGCTTCAATATATGAAATAACATCGAAACCAATCGGTGGATATGCAAACCCAGAATTAGTTTCTACAAGTAATCAAAATTTAGGCGTTAGCGAACAACCAGAATTAGATCATCGTTCAACAGCCACAGATATTGATGAAGCTAGATACGCTGAAGAAGCAATCAAATGGGTAGAAAATGGAGCTTCAATTATTGCAGGTTGCTGCAGAACAAAACCTAGTTACATTAAGAAACTAAAAGAAGTACTTTAAAATCTAAAATTTATACTTTAGTCTTAGGCCGGTTTCCCTTGGTCTATTAGTAAATTTAGTTTCAGGTCTATAGCCTTGGTATTCCCAGATAACAGCCTGTTGATCCGTAAGATTATCAATATAAAGTACGCCCTCCCAATTATCTGAGGATATTGATGTTGAAAGATTGGCAAGCGTATATCTTGGCTGATCTACAGGATTCGTTACAGATGATTTTCTTTCTCCAGTTCGCGAAACATTTAAATCAAAATAACCATCTAAGCCATTAAATGCTGTAAATTCTCTGTTAATTGATAATGACAACTTTCTTTTAGCCACATTGGCTAGTTGAGTACCAGAAGTTGCCTGAACAATTCCGCTTAAAACAAAGTCTTCTTTAAGCTTAGGATCAATAATTGAACCTCCTAAAATAAAATTGAAACCATTTTGCGCTAAATACGATAAATCAAACTCTAGTCCTGTTATTTCAGCATCCCCTATATTAGTATTAAATTGTATCGTAGCTAAATTTCTATCATAAACAGCCGTTTGCATGTCCTTCCAATCCATTAAATATAAAGCTGTATTAAATCTAAGCGTTGCATCGGAGTTTGTGTACTTAAATCCTATCTCATAATTATTTAATTCATCTGAGTCATAGTACAACGGCGCTGCATCACTATTCTTATTGGTTCTATTAGTCCCTGCAGGCCTATAACCCTGAGAATAATTAAAATAAACTAACGCGTCATTTTCTAGTGTCCTAGATATAGCGATTTTTGGGGATATACCAGAATCTTCCTCGTTTCTGTTTGCTTCATGGCCATAATAATCTAGACCAAAACCGCCAAAATACCCATCTTTAGCATTAAATAGTATCTCCGAGTCAAATGCCCTTAGGCCAAGAGTTAGATCTGTATTTTCATTGAGCGCTATAATTGCTTCACCATAAATGGCTTTAGTTTCATCTTCTCGGATATTATCTGCTTCCCACCAAATGCCTTCTCTACCTGAAATACCTGTTCCTCCCCAACTTCCATCAGAGTAGTAACTTTGCATACCTGGCCATAGGTAAGTGTATTTATAAGGATTTTCTAATTTGTCATAGAAAACACCTATTAACCATTGCAATTGGTCTCCATCCTCACCACCAGTAAATCTTAGCTCGTGAGTTTCTCTTTCCATATTAAGAGAATAGTCAGCCCACATTGTTGGGTCATTGCAAGCACCTTCAAAAGTGCCGTAGTAATAATAAGAATAATAATCGCAAGTGTAATAACTTGCATATCCGAAACCAGTCACACCAGTGCTATCTAATTGATAGTACTCAACGTAATCATTGTAATCCCACAGATATCTTACATCTCTATCAAAAAAAGTGCCCGCATAAGTAAAAGAAGTGTCATTAAAACTTCCCTCTAATGTTAAGCTTGTTTGGTTCCATTCATCATCAGTAAATTCAGCAATAACTTTATTACTCTTCAATTTACCTAAAGTATCTGGTTGGTGATCCCAGCTTCCTACTGTATAAGATTCTTGATTTATATGAGTAAGAGTTGCTGTAAGATTATCATTAACCCAAGCTCTTAAGGATGCCCTGAATCCTCGTACTTCACTTTCATTATGGTCTTCAGCTTCAATTAAAGGGACGGTATAGCCGCTACCGGTAAAAGTTTTAGTGCCTCCAACTAAGTCTATAAACCCTCCTTCAGTAACATCATAGGCAGATAAACGTGCCGACATATTTTCACTAAGGGGGATATTAATAAATGCTTCAAGACTTTCTGATGTATCTATACCTTGTCCCGAAGAAAAATCCAGTTCAGCACCAGCTTTAAATTCATCTCTTTGAGGTTTATTTGTTATTAATTTAACTGTCCCTCCTTGAGCGCTAGAACCGTATAAAGTTCCCTGAGGTCCATTAAGAACTTCAATTCTTTCCATATCATAAACATGTAAGTCAGGATTTAAACCTACTGTATTGATGGGAGATTCATCAATATACATTGCAACTGTTGTATTTGGTCCAGCTAAATTACCAAAGTTACCGTCTGAGGTACCACGAATATAAAAGGCAGATCTACCAGGGCCGTACTGAATATAAGATAAAGAAGGAATTAATTCAGCATAATCCATAAAATCGTTAACATTAGCACTTTCAAGTCTACTTCCAGTAATAGCCTGTACGCTCATAGGTAAATCTTCAATCCTAGATTCCCTTTTAGTAGCAGTTACAATTATTTCTTCGATATTACTCTCTTCTTCTGCAGCAAACACTTCATTGCTTTCAAAAGAAGAAATAGTGGCTAAACCTCCAAAAGCTATGGTTTTCTTTAATATAGAATCTTTTAATTCAAAAGGTGGTACAAATTTATACATACATATCCCCAATAAGTTTAAATAAGTAAGTCATTTTTAACATATAAGCTGTACTAAATCAGCTTTTTTAGTAAATAACTTTATTCAGATTCAGCAGAATCGACTATTGACTGAAGTTCCCCTGCTTCATGCAATTCAGTGATGATGTCGCAACCACCAATTAACTCTCCATTAACAAAGAGTTGAGGAAATGTAGGCCAATTAGAAAATTGAGGTAGATTAGCCCTAATCTCAGGATTAGAGAGTATATCTACGAATGAAAAAGGTTTTCCACAAGCTATTAAAATTTGCGAAGCCTTAGATGAAAACCCACATTGAGGCGAATCTGGAGAACCTTTCATGTACAAGAGCACAGGATTTTCTTTAACCTGTTGCTCTAGTTCTTCAATAACTGTTGCCATATAGATATTTTATCTTAATTACACAAATCAAGATATTGCTTAACTGTTTTTTCAATTCCCATTACCAAGGAATCTGAAATAAGTGCATGACCTATAGAAACTTCATCAGCTGGCACATTTTCTAAAAAGAATGCTAAATTATCTAAATCAAGATCATGACCGGCATTAACACCTAACTCTAAATTTCTAGCCAAATGGTAACCACGAATAAATGGGTCAATCGAATTTAACCCAGGATCTTCAGCATATGGACCTGTATAAAATTCTATTCTATCGGTTCCGGCTTCCCTCGCCCCCTCTAACTGTTCTGCTATTGGGTCTACAAAAAAACTGACTCTATCAGAATTTTCTTTTAGATGATTAACTAAATCAGCATCTTCCGAATTGTCTCTATTAATAAAATCCCACCCGTGATCAGATGTAATTTGCTCTAAAGAATCTGGAACAAGTGTACATTGATCAGGTTTAGTTATTCGAATGATTTCTTGGAAACCAGGGTAGTATTTATTAGTTTCTGAATAAGGGTTTCCTTCAATATTAAATTCAACTTTTTTCTTCTTCGTTAACTCTCTAAGTATATAAACATCATCTGGCGTAATATGTCGTAAATCAGGTCTTGGATGAACAGTAATCCCAGAAACGCCGCAATTAATGATTAATTCCGAAAGTTCTAAAATATTAGGTGTATGACCCCCTCTAGCATTTCTTAACCATGCAATTTTATTAACGTTTACACTTAAATTTGTCATTTACAAAATATTATTAATAACAATTTTACCAGTTCCATGTCCTGTAGCTACTTTCTTGTGGGCTTCCGAGATATCTGAGAGTGTATAAACAGAATTTACTATTGGCTTTATAATTTCTTCTTCTGCTAGATGAGTTAACTCTTGCAGACCCGATAAACTAGGCCTATAAATTGACCAGTGAATATTTATTGGTTTGTGAGCAGATTTTACTTTTTGTCTTAAAAAAAATGCATGAGGCGCACCAAGTAGTAAACCTTTATCGTCCAGAGTGTTCATTAAAGGATGGGTAAGTGTTATATAGTGAGATGAAGAATTATTTTTTAAGATCTTGCAACATGCATCGATAGAATCATCTAAAACCGAATCGCCCAGTAGGTCATAAACTATATCGTGGTCATCTAATGTATCTTGAAATGCTTCACTTTCATAATTGATTGCCATTTTAGCACCGAGTGATTGCAGAAAATCAACATTGACAGCACTGCAAGTTGAGGATACTTCACAGCCCCAGTGATTAAAAAGTTGAATGGCAGTACTACCTACACCGCCAGCCCCTCCTTGAATGAAAACTTTCTTTTCATTTAGATCTTGAGGCCTCAATCCAGCCCATCTAACTATCGCCGACCAGGTTGTTAAAAAAACATAAGGTAAAGACGCAGCTTCTTCAAAAGTTAGATTCTTGGGTTTAATATTTACTTCCTCTTGATCTATTGCAGCATACTCGGCATAAGTACCAGTACTAGCTTTAGAAGTGCAACCCCATACCTCGTCACCTTCCTTAAATTTTGTAACTTTATTACCCACCCTAGCTACATGACCTGAAAAGTCTGATCCTATTATCCAAGGAAAATTTAAGCTTCTTTGTTTTTCAAATATAGATCTGCCGTAACCCTGTCTTTTCATTAAATCAATGGGATTAACAGAGCTGGCAGTAATTTTTATTAAAACTTGATTAGATTTAGGTTCTGGTAAAGGTAAATTTTCATGAATCTCAAAGGCCGATTCATCTCCATAAGCTCTTATAACAGTGGCATACATCATGTATCTTTTTATGATTTAGGGTCAAACACCACTTTTATGCAGCTAGATGATTTATCTTGAGCAACATTAAAAGCTTCTTCTGCTTCGTCTAAAGGGAATCTGTGAGTAATAACTGTATCCCCTATCCTCGGAAAAGTTGAAATAAGTTTAGCTGCTACTTCGAAATCTTTAACACCAGCCGTAGATCCATACATAATTGAAGGGAAAACTTTAATTTCATTCATAATAACTTTTAAACCAGGTAGATTAATTCCTTCTAAAGGAATACCCAATAAAACAATCCAAGAACCTGGTTTTGCTGATTTAGCACTCAAATTTAATGTTTCCTTAGTGCCCACACAATCTACCACCCTATCGTAGAGACCATTAAGAATACCCGCACCTAATTTACTGCCTGCTTCTTTTTGGTGATCGTATTTAGCAAATAAATCAACTTCGCATCCGATATATTTTGCAGCTGCTATAGCGCACATTCCAATTGCACCTCCACCAATAACAGCAATTTTATGTTCCGATTTAGTATTAGTTCTAATGAATCCGTGTAATGCAACTGCTAAAGGTTCAACCAAACAAGCATCTTGGATTGAAACTCGTTTGTCTAAACTAATTAAGCACTCTTCGGGTACTAATATTTGCTCTGCCATGCCTCCATTAATGCTCATACCCATTCCTTGAAAATCAACCTTACAAAGATGGTAGTCACCAGACTCACAAGATTTACATTTTCTACACGAAATTATAGGTTCTATTGCAACATGAGTTCCGTCAGATGTAATTCCTGCAATTTCATGACCAGCCACATGAGGAGAGTGTGCTCCAGAATTTAATATATGTAGATCACTTCCACAAATTCCTGCAGAAGCAACGTCAACTAATATCCCTTCCCCTGAAGGGAAATCAATATTTGAAGTAAAAACTTTACCGCCAGAATAAGAAACAGATTTCATTAATTAGCTTTCCAAATTATCAATTGACGCGTTGATTTCATGTAATCTGCGTAATCAGGCCTCCTCTCTAAGCTCCTGTTATCCATCATTTGACAAGTTATTAGAGAGAACATCAGATTCATGATTAAAGGGCATATAAATAAATACCAATAACTTGTATCAACTGAAATCGTCATAAAATACAAACCCCACCAAAATAAAATTTCTCCTAAATAATTTGGGTGTCTAGAGTATGACCACAGACCTTGTCTCATGGTTTTTCCGTTGTTAGATGCGTCTCTTCTAAATATACGCATCTGTTCATCTGCAACTAATTCTAACGTAACAGCTAATACAGTGAATAAGCTTGAAAGATACAAAAGAATTCCAACTTCATTTGTTGAAACAGATAGAGCGTAGTAAATGGGAAATAAAGAAAGATTAACCTGTAAAGTTGGATATATATGAATACCAAATAGATCTATAAGAAAAGCAAAAGGCTTGGCTTTTAAATTGATATATCTAAAATCTTCATGTTCTAATCCATCCCAATCTCTTATCCAATTAGCAGTTAATCTTAACGCCCAATACATTACAGGTATTAAAACCAATATAACTTTTTCAAGGTTAATTTCAGCTGATTCAGGCCATAGCGCTACATAAATTGCTATCGGAATAGGAGCAACAGACCAGAAAGGGTCATATAAACTTGAATTCTTATAAATTTGACTGGCTATAAAAACAACAAGTGTTGCAAATAAATGACCCGTTAAAACAACTAACCATTGGTGAGAATCTATAAACTGATAAGCAGCAGCAATCGCTACCACTAAACCAACTACATAAACTACTCCAGTTACTAAAAAGCTCTTAGCTCTATTACTCATTTACGAACTCGCTACAGCTCCTCCATCACATGCTATCGTCTGACCGACCGTATAAGCACCTGCTCTGGAACTTAGAAAAATAGCTAGACCGGCAATATCTTCTGCGTCGCCTACTCTTCCACTTGGGTTGCTTTGTCCTACAGTAGACCAATCTATATCTGTATCACCGCCACCGCCTACGCCCGTACTTAACATCCAGGTTGGGAATGGACCCGGAGCAATGGCATTAACGATTATATGATCTTTAATTAATCTAGCAGCTAAGACGCGAGTTAAATGATGAACAGCCGCTTTTGAAGGGCCGTAAGAGAATGCATCAAAAGAACCTGTCTTGATTCCGTCGATTGATCCAATATTAATTACCCTAGAAGTATTTTCAGAACTCCCAGACTCTCTTAATAAAGGCAATAACTGCTGTGTAAGAAAAAATATACCCTTAACGTTAGTGTCCATAACTTTATCCCAACCTAATTCAGAATAATCTTCTATGGGTTCCCCCCAAGAAGCGCCTGCATTATTTACCAATATATCCAAAGACTTCTCCTTCAAAGATAATTCATTGGCCAAAGAACTTATGCCTTCTAGATCAGAAAGGTCTGCAGGAATTGAAATACATTCTCCTCCATACTCCTTAGATAATCTTTGAGCGGTTGCATCGCATACTTCTGCTTTTCTTGAACTGATATAAACTTTTGCCCCATTAGCTAAAAAGCCTGCAGCAATCATTTCTCCTATCCCTCTTGAACCGCCCGTTACAAGAGCCACTTTTCCTTCTATTGAAAATAAATCTTTCATAATCGTTTTCCTTGTTTTCTAAATAAAATACCTCACACCTTATAGTGTAAGCGCCTTGGGGTTTTACGTAAATTATTTAACTTATTAAATATAAGATGAAATAGGAAGGTTTAACTTTCCTTTTTTCCGGAATCAACTTTATCAATTTTTTTTGGTTTAGAACTTAGATCAATTAAAAAATCTTGAATCAAATCTATTGAATTGATTATTAAACTTTCTGCATTCTGAGAATAGTTGTTTATTCGTTTCTCCACTCTCTTTGCTC